>Ga0224497_10001866_pt1 | contig 12947 bp, 9 predicted proteins | sample SF_Jul11_sed_USG_4_FD_167970 | JGI IMG/M metagenome (GOLD analysis project Ga0224497, IMG submission 167970) | Sediment microbial communities from San Francisco Bay, California, United States - SF_Jul11_sed_USGS_13 | ecosystem: Environmental > Aquatic > Marine > Sediment | place: USA: California... | reverse complement strand
AAAGTCGCTACTGATTCTGGGCGGCGGGTATCGCGGCGAGGCTTTTATAAGACAGTTTAGAAAACGCAGTGAGCTTGGCTATAGGGTCGTCGGTTATTTGGAGAGTGATTCCGGGTACCGTAAATCGAACCTCTGCGGTATCCCTTTGCTCGGGACATTTGAAGATCTGGGGCGGGTGGTTGAAGAAGAAACGGTAGACGAGGTCGTTATCGCGCTGCCGATTAAATCGCAGTACAACAGGATTCGCTCCGCAATCAGGGATATGGAGATCCGGGGCGTCGTCGTACACCTCCTGTCGGATTTCTTCCCGCACAACCTGGCACGAATTCAGCCGCAAAACTTTGACGGTCTCCCATTGCTTTCGCTCCATTCAACTCCTCTTTTCAACTGGCGGACGGAACTAAAACGGATTACGGACCTTTGTATCTCACTTTTGCTGCTGGGGACGCTCGCGCCGCTCCTGGCGTTCGTTGCGATCCTAATAAAAATTGACTCAAAAGGCCCCGTTTTATTCAAACAAAAACGGTTCGGACTCAACAAGCGGGAGTTCTGGCTGTACAAATTCAGAACAATGAGCGTCGATGCCGAGGACCGTTTAAGGGAGATCGAGCACCTGAATGAAAAGGACGGCCCGATATTCAAGATCAAGAAAGACCCGCGGATAACCAGGGTGGGCAGGCTGCTCAGGAAATCCAGCATCGATGAATTGCCGCAGCTGATCAACGTCCTCATCGGAGATATGAGCCTTGTCGGGCCGCGTCCCCTTTCGCTTCGCGACGGATCGCGTCTCGCGGAATCATGGCACAAGCGCAGGTTCAGCATTCGCCCGGGAATGACCTGCCTCTGGCAAATCTCGGGAAGAAGCGATCTCACATTCGAGGAATGGATGAAACTCGATTTGGAATACATCGACTCGTGGTCCCTTCAGCTCGACTGGAAGATCCTCGTCCGAACGATACCCGCCGTTGTAAGCGCCCGGGGCGCTGTTTAAAGGAGTCGCCGGGAAATGATTCGAAGCGTCAAACTAGTGTTCTCAACTAATGTCCTTTTCCTCGGACTAAGTGTTGTAACGAGCTTGCTCAGTGCCTGGGCACTCGGGCCGGACGGCCGCGGCGAACTTGCGATAATCACGATGTGGCTATTCGTTTTCGCTCTTCTGGGAATGCTCGGCCTTCCGCAGGCACATCGCTATTGGAACGCCAAAAAGCCATCGTGGAAGTCCTATATACTCACCAACTCGCTTGTTTTCGCCGCCGTGGCCAGTATTTTTGTCATCATCGCCGGCTGGTTTGCGGTTCCGCTTATTCTTGCCGGCAAGGAACCCTGGCTGATCTACGCTACGCAGCTCTTTCTTTTGAATGTCCCGGTGCTTCTTTTGTCGGAGCTTCTGCGCGGGCAACTGGAGGGTGCGAAGCTGTTTGGTTGGCTCGGGTCCGCACGCATAACGTTTATAGCTATCCAGGCCATAGCTTATCTGGGGTTTTATTTTGCCGGCGCGCTGGATCTCGCGATCGCACTTTACATCATTATCGCGGCGCAAATCTCCTGTGTCTTGGTGATGCTGGCCGGTATCTTGAAGGTGTTACGCCCACGCCTTCGATTTAGCAAGGCGGTCTTTCTAAAAGAACTGAACTATGGTCTGAGGGGCTATCTTGGCGCCATCACTGAGTTTGCGGTGTGGCGTCTGGATCAGATCATGCTGACCGCACTCGCTTCGGCTTCGGTCATAGGTTTATACGCGATCGCGGTTGCGATTGCCGATATTACCGCAACGCTTGCGTCATCCGTTTCGGATGCGCTGCTGCCAGAAGTCGCGGCTTCGAAAAACCGCCGGAAGGCGTCGCACCTGCTCGCGAGGTCTTTGAGACTTACTCTGTATGCTCAGATCATTGCGTTGATCCCTTTATGGATTCTCGCTCCCTGGGTCCTTGAGTTCGTATTCGGATCCGAGTTTGTGGCGGCTGCCGCCGTAATGCGTTTGCTTCTCGTTGCATCGATATTCTGGAGCGCGGGTTTGATATTTATAAGCGGGCTCAACGGGATCGGCAAGCCGGGACTGACCACGATGGCCAGAATAGCTTCCGCGGTGACGACCGTTGTTACCCTTCTGCTGCTGATGCCCGCGTACGGCATTACCGGCGCGGCGGTCTCATCGATTCTCGGTTACGCGGTACTGTCTGGACTCGCCGGGTATTTCTTTATGAAGAACAGCGGAGTCGGATTTTGGGAATTCATCCGCCCGAGAGCGAATGACATCAGTGTTTCGAGGTTTCTTGCGGCAGTCGGACTCGGAAGGGCTTTTGGCGGGAAACTCGGGTTCGGTCCGCACCCTGTTGATTGAGTTATGAACGCTGCATCGAAAATCGGCGGTTCGGGGCAAAGGCTTCCTTTTATGAGGACTATTGCCACACAGATGGCGGCCGTTGCCGGTGCGTGGGCGATCGTCTCCGGCGGAGGAAACCTGCGTATGCTTGCGCTTGGTACGACCGCCGCGGTTTTGTTGCTGCCGTTTCTGTTCAGTCTTGAGGCGGGACTTCTGGCGGTCGTGACCTTTGAACCGTTTCGCGGGATCCTGAGGCGCGCACAGTACTTGATCGTGCCGTATTCGGAATACGAACCGATTCATTTGATAACGCCGGCGATATCACTCGTAGCATTGCTCTCGCTCATTTTTCGTCACAAGCTGGGGATGCTCTGGTCGACCCCGCTGGCGCGGCCAGTATTCATGCTCGGCGCGATCTGCTTTGCACAGATTTTTAATCCCATGCAGGGAAGTGTCTTTGTGGGACTTACCGGAGCGATGTTCTTCCTCGTGCCGATGGTTTGGTTCTATTTCGGGCAATCGGTAACTTTTGAGTTCTTTGGCCGCTTATTCAAATTTGTTGTAGTGCTCGCGCTGGTTTCTTCGCTTTACGGGGTTTACCAGATATATGTCGGTTACCCGGAGTTTGAACTGTATTGGCTCACCCAAACCGACAATTATTCGTCGGTCAATGTTTATGATGTAAACCGTGCTCTCGCAACATTTAGTAACGCTGAAGAGTGGGGCCGATATGTACAGATCGGTTGCATCTGCGCATTCGGATTCGGGATAATCGCAAAACCCGGGATCGGCCGCGTTTCATGGTTCGGCGGCGGGATAGCGCTCATCGGGATGCTCACTTTAAGCGGGCAAAGGAGCTCGATATTTGGTCTTTTCCTCGGCCTGTCCGTATTGTTTCTGACCGGTTCGAGAACGATTGGAAACGCGCTCATGAGACTCGGACTGTTGAGCTTGCCGCTAATAATCATCTTTGGTTTTGTGAATGCGCTCTCCCCGGACGAAATATACGACATCGACGATAACCGCCGCGCTGAAAAAATCCTTTCCCATACCGCGCGGGGCACGCTTGACCCGGCCAGTGAAGGCAGCCTGAGCGCCAGACTTGAAACCTGGAACCAGGTTGTCACGGCAATCCTGCCTGCGAACCCGGTCGGCTACGGACTTGGCTCCTCAACCCTGGGCGCCAACCGCGACGGGAAACGGAAGACCGAAAGGGCGATAGACAACCATTTTCTTTCTCTGGCGATCGCCGCCGGCGTACCGGCCGCTCTTCTCTTGATGTGGATATTGTTCAGGGCATCGGTCATCGGAACGAGACAATGGATTGCTGCGGATCCCGCGGGACTCCGGGCTGGATACTACCGGATTGCGCTCGCGCTGCTTTCAACTTTCTTCCTTAATAACTTTTTCGGCACGACCTTTGTAATTTACTCGGTGGCTCCCCTGTGCTGGTTCGTGCTGGGCTGGTTGGGAAGAGACGAACAGGATCCCCGGGTTCGGAAGTAAGTGTGTTTGTGCTCCCGTCGCCGACAGGCGATCGTTGTTTCTGCCAAACGAATAGGCTGTTTCGGTTTGCAAATCCTTTTTTGTCGTCTTCACCCTTGTTGAATTCCTGTCCCGCTCTTCGCGGAAGATCATTTCGTTACAAATCAAATTCAGCAACCACGGGTGTGTGATCAGAAGGCCTGTCCCAACCGCGCGGGTCGCGGTCGACCCAGCAGTCTTTGGATTTTTCGGTTAGCGAAGCCGAGGTCCAGATATGATCGATCCTCAGCCCCTGGTCGCGTTCGAATGCGCGGGTCCTGAAGTCCCACCAGGACCATTCCCTTGCTTCCGGATGATGCGAGCGGAAGAGATCGGTAAAGCCCCACTGCATCACGTGAAACATGGCAGCTCGCTCCGGCTTTGAAAAATGGAGTTTTCCTTCCCATTTCGACACATCCCAGACATCCAGTTCGCCCGGAGCGACGTTAAAATCGCCGCATAAAAGAACATCCTTTTCAGTATCGCAGCGATCGTCGAGATAACGCCGCAAACGCTGGAGCCAGTCGAGCTTGAAATCGAACTTGTCGGACCAGAGTTTTGTCCCATTCGGAATGTAGGTGTTGACGACATGGATCCCGTTGATATCGGCAGCAATCAGCCGTTTGGGCGCGTCTATGTCGTCATCGGGAAAGTTTTTCTGGACGTTTGTTATCTCGAACTTCGAGATCAACGCCACACCGTTGTACGATTTCTCGCCAATAAATGAAGAGTTATAGCCGGCCCGTTCGAACTCTTTGACCGGAAAATTTTCGTCCACGGACTTCGTCTCTTGCAGGCAGAGAACTTCAGTGCCGGTCGCTTTGAGCCATTTGAGCGCGTGGTCAAGCCTTACGTTGATCGAATTTACATTCCAGGTAGCTAGCTTCATATGGAGGAGTCAGGAGTCAGGATTCAGGATTCAGGATTCAGGATTCAGAATCATGGGCCCCGAATTCCGATTTCCGAATCCGAGTCCCGAATCCCGTATCTCGAATCTCGAATCTCGAATCTCGAATCCTGAATCTCGAATCCTGACTCCTGACTCCCGAATCCCGAATCCCGAATCCTGAATCCTGAATCTCGAATCCTGAATCCTGATCCTGAATCCCGAGTCCCGAATCCTGAATCCCGAGTCCCGAATCCTGATCCCGAGTCCCGAATCCTGATCCCGAGTCCCGAATTCCGAGTCCCGAATTCCGAGTCCTGAATCCCGAATCCTGAATCCCGAGTCCCGAGTCCCGAATCCCGAGTCCCGAGTCCCGAATCCTGAATCCTGAATCCTGAATCCTGATTTCTTTTAAGAGAGCCCCACAATATTCCCTTCCGCGTCGATATCTATATTCTCTGCGCCCGGTGTTTTTGGAAGCGCCGGCATGGTTCTCATTTCACCGCAGATGGGGTATATAAATCCCGCGCCGACACTCGCCCTGACTTCGCGGACGGGAAACACAAAACCGCTCGGTGCGCCCCTCAGGGCGGGATCATGACTTAGGCTCAGATGGGTCTTTGCCATGCAGATCGGCAAGTTGCCAAAGCCGCTTTTCTCGTAACTGCGGATCTGTTTGCCTGCTTCAGGCGTGTACCTTACGCGGGATGCGCCGTAAATCTTTGTCGCAATCGCCTCGATCTTGTCTGTGATCGGTTGTTCGAGTTCATACAAGAACCTGAACTCGCTCGGTGTTTCGGCCGCCTCGACGACCATTTCCGCAAGCTCGACCGATCCCTCGCCGCCCTTTTGCCAGTGATATGTCGCTGCTGCCCCGAGCGCGCCGGCTTCAACGGCAATCTTTTTGACGGCCTCGATTTCTTCGGGGTGATCGGAATCGAAAGCGTTGATGGCAACAACCGGAGTGACGCCGTGAAGCTTTATGTTTTCAATCTGTTTACGAAGATTCGCCGCTCCCGCTTCGACATCGGCGACATTCAATTCGAGCATTTCCGGCGGCAGTTTTCTACCGGCGACAATATTGTATTTTCCGCTATGTGCCTTTAGCGCCCTTATGGTCGCAACCAGGACACAGGCGTCCGGTTTTAGTCCGCTGTAGCGGCATTTTACGTTAAAGAACTTTTCCGCACCGATATCCGCGCCAAAGCCGGATTCGGTCAAAAGATAGTCGCCGCACTTAATGCCGATCAGATCAGCGAGAATGCTGCTGTTGCCATGCGCGATATTGGCAAAGGGCCCGGCATGTATGATGGCCGGCGTGTTTTCAAGGGTCTGCATGAGAGTCGGACGAAGTGCGTCGATCATCAACACCGTCATCGCTCCGGCGGCGCCGATCATCTCGGCCGTCACCGGCTTTCGGTCATTGGTCATAGCTACGACGATCTCGCCAAAACGCTTCCTCATATCCTGCAGCGATGTCGTCAGTGCGAGAATCGCCATTACCTCGGACGCGACCGCGATATCAAAACCTGTTTCGCGCGGGACGCCGCCATCCAGTTTTCCACCGAGTCCGATGATGATGTTTCTGAGCGCGCGGTCGTTCATGTCGACGACGCGTTTCCAGGTGATGCTGTAAGGATCGATGTTGAGCGGGTTGCCCCGCATCAGTTTGTTGTCGATCATTGCCGCGAGCAAATTGTTGGCCGCGCTGACGGCGTGGATGTCGCCCGTCAGATGAAGGTTAAATGTCTCCATCGGAACAACTTGCGAATAACCGCCGCCCGCCGCGCCGCCTTTGATTCCAAACGTCGGCCCTTGCGAAGGCTGTCGCATCGTGATCACCGAACGTTTGCCGATCAACCTCATCGCCTGACCGAGGCCAACAAGTGTTGTCGATTTTCCTTCGCCAAGCGGTGTCGGTGTTACGGCGGTGACGTCGATGTATTTTGCATTTGGCTTATCCTCATTGCGTTTGATCACATCGAGCTTGATCTTTGCGACATGGGAGCTTCCATACATATCGAGATCGTCGGGTTCGAGCTCCATTTGAGCGGCAATCTCTGAGATGTGTTTTAGTTTTGCTTTCTGGGCGATGTCCAGATCAGACAACATATTTTTCTCCATGTGATTTGTTTTAGCTTACTGCACCGGCTATCTGGGAACTCGCGAGTTTCGTTCCCAAAACACGCCATCGGTAAAGCCCTGTATCGAATCATCTTGTGAGACCATGCCAAGCCGCTTCTGGGCGATGAGGCAGTATTCTTCATCCGATTCTATTCCGATAAACCCGCGATCGAGTTTGGAAGCGACGACCGGGGTCGTACCGCTTCCGGCAAAGGGATCGAGAACGAGGTCACCGGGATTCGAACTGGCAAGAATCAGCTTGGCGACAAGCTTCTCGGGTTTCTGGGTCGGATGTATCGTATTTTCCGGCATCGACCAGAATGGTACGGATATATCGGTCCAAAGGTTTGAGGGAGACGTCAAACGGAAATTTCCGTGTTTTTCCGGTCTCCAGTCCTTCGGGTTTCCGTTCTCTGTGTAGGGTGCGATGACACGCTTCTTTAGACGTACCGCATCCTCGTTAAAAGTGTATTTGTCAGAAACCGTAAAAAACCAGATATCCTCGGAGGCGTTTTTCCAGTTCGTTTTCGATCCGCGCCCCTTTTCGCGCTCCCACGTGATCCGGTTCCTGAGGTTCAAGTGCCTGATCCCAACCCTTTGGATAGCCGCCGACGAACGCCAGTCGCCGCATAGATAAACCGATGCTGTACTCTTGAGCAACGGGAGCAGCGGTGCCAGCCAGGATTCGAGAAGCGACTCGTATTTTTCAAGTGATGTCCGTTTAAATGAATTCTTTCCGAATGCCTTGGTGATGTTATAAGGCGGGTCCGAGATCACGAGATCGATCGACCCCGGAGCAAGTTTACCGAGCGTTTCGGTGCTGTCCCCGCATACGATCTTGTTCACGGCTTCCTTTGGCTCTCGCAGCCCTTTTGAACGGACTAAATGGCGGCGGAGTTTGGCTTTCTCGGAACCGGAAATCTCTATCGTACGATTGCGGGGCGCCTTCGTTTTTTGTTGTCGTACAGGCATGTAGCGACAATTCTAAACTTCCCGGGGCTTTTTACCAAAACCGTGACAACGGAATCGCTCTCAATGGTGTCGGCCCGCGCGACTTTGTTTTGAGTGGGCTGCATTGGCTGACATGCTCCGGAGTTTGCGCCCAAGGCTTCTGGCGAGGTTCTTATACAAGACTACGCCGATATCGGGGCGCCGGCGGATCAGTTGGGACAAGTCCCTTCGGCTCATGACAGCGACTTCGGTATGGACTTTTGCTGTGGCCGCAACTGTATGTTTTTCGCGACTCAGCAGCGCTGTTTCGCCAAAACATTCGCCCGCTGAGATCACGCCGACATTGTGGTGCTTCTTACCCAACTTTGTCGAAACGGTCAATTCTCCATTTAGGACGATCAACGCATTTTCGCTCCTTTGGCCGGATTGGACGACTTGCTTGCCTTCTTTTAACTCGGCAACCGTGCAGACCTCGATCAGTCGCCGCATTTGTTCCTTCGTAAGTCCCGAGAACATTTCGATCTCTGGTAATGCCCGCGCAAGTTGCGGCAGTATGTCGTGGGTCGAGAAATTGCTCTTGATTATACGGAAGACCGGCTTGGTGGTCTTATAGAGCGAGGATCCGTCAAGCTGAACCGGCACAAACAATCTCGCCATCCGAATGACATCGCACCGCTCGGCTTTTTGGAATGCAAATGCCGGGATATATGCGACCGGTACAAACTGCAGTTCGAGCAGTGTCCGCTGCATGCTTGGACTATAAGCACCGACATCGGTTTCGATATAGGCCATGTCGTATTTTTTCAGACACCTGTCAATGACCTCCTCGATCAACATCCGAATTGGCCGCTGATCAACTGTTACGATCTCAAAGATCTTTACAGCTTTTTCGACATGGTCAACCGAGAACCCGATTGCACCGACGAGATGCCCGGCTTTTCTTGCAATCACATAGTGCGAATGAGTCGCCTTAAGACTGAAAAGCCCCTGGTGGATCCGCGCAGGACCAAAGATTTCCTGTTCTCCGGATCGCGAGCGCTCAAACCGCAGTAGCGAGGCATAGCCTTTTGTGCGCATTTCTTCGATCTCGAATTCGTGTTCATTCGGATAGGGAGCGGAATCGCCGTCGATGATTGCATCCGGCTCGATATTACAAGACGACAACACCTGCTGGGCCAACTGGAATACCTCCGGAATCACCCTCGGATTGTTTCGCCGCAGCCTCAATGCGGCGCCGAAATGGAGGACATAGAGCGCAAGGCTTTCGCGTTCCGCAAAATATGCCTTTAATGGCAGAAAACCTGCCGGCGCGAACCCGTACCGATAAGAAATCCTTTGGGAGAAAGGGTGTGCGACTCGGTTCTCGACAAAACCAACGTGCAGGCGCACACTGGCGATTTCGAGGCGCTTTTCCATCAGCTTTTTCCCGATACCGCGACGCCTCGCATCCGGATGGACGACGAGTCGTCCAAATTCGCCGGCGAGGTCCCCGAAGGCACCCAGATCGAAAATTACCGAAGCAGTCCCAAGTATAACTTTTGATTTATTGTCTTCGGCGACCAGCAGCAACGTGTCGTCGTCAAAGACCATCTTTTTAAGAACGAAAGGATCGTAATAGGCCGGATAGGTATAGCTTTTTCCGTATGCGGCGAGAAAAAGATCGCGGATTCCATCGACATCATTTTCTGTTGCTGCGCGGACTTCTATCATGAGTCCAACTCCTCTTTGTCTTTAACCCTCTAATTGTTCAAGAACCGCCATCGAAGCGATTCCCGCGAGCGCATGATAGTAAGCCGCACCGACACCGAGCACCCGCTCATCGAAATCGAATTTGCTCGAATGTGCCGGAAACGGAAACTGATCGGGTAGAATCGATCCAAACCGGACGTAACAACCGGGGATCTCTTCCATATAATCCGCAAAATCTTCGGCACCCATGTTGGCGGTATCTAAACCGTGTACGAATTCCTCCGGCACCACTTCAAGTGCGGCGCGTCTGCAGATATCTGCCATTTCCGGCGGGTTGATCACCGCCGACGTTCCTTCTCTGATCTCGACAGTGACTTCTGCCCCGTGGAGCTGCCCGATCGATTTGCTGATCCTCCGGATAGACTCCTGCAGCATCATTCTGACGTCGAAATCCTGTGCCCTGATCGTTCCACTCAGGTGGGCGCGTGCGGAAATAACGTTGCTCGCGGTACCGGCGTCAAAGCGTCCCACTGTTACGACCGAGGGATGTGCGGGATTGACCTCGCGGCTCACTATAGTCTGGATCGCCATTACCAAAAGAGATCCGACGACCACCGCGTCGATAGTTTCGTGTGGACGCGCCGCATGGCCGCCCTTGCCGCCAATAAAGATATCAAATGTATCCGACGAAGCATTCACCGGGCCTTCGGTCGCAATAATCGTTCCGAGCGGATAGTGCCTGTCGATATGGCCGCCAAAAATCATCGCCGCATTGTCGAGAGCGCCATCTGCGATCATCGCCTTTGCACCGCTGGCCTTTTCTTCGGCAGGTTGAAAGATCAGACGAACAGGGATCTTTCTATTCTCGTCATTTGTCATTAAAGACGCTGCGCCGAGTAACATGCTTGTATGGCCGTCATGACCGCAGGCATGCATTACCCCTTTATTCTCAGAGGCAAACGGGAGTCCTGTTTCCTCTATGATCGGGAGCGCGTCTGTATCGGCGCGCAGAACGACCCGGGGAGCATCCGAAAGGGCGCCCGGAAACTCCGCGATGATCCCGGTTTTGGCCGCGGTCCAAAAAGGAACTCCCAATTTCTCCAAAAATGCGGCGATTCTGTCCTGTGTGCGATGCTCTTCCCATGACAATTCCGGGTGTTGGTGTATATCGCGCCGGAAGTCGACGATTTGAGTGAAAAGGCTGTCTGAAAGCGGTTGAATATCCATTGTTCCTCTTTCGAACGAATAGAATCTAGGTTAAAAATTCACTTGATTTTAGCACGATATACGAGGTCCTGCCGATATCGGTTGTCCCGGCGAGAAAGTCCTCGTGGAGGGAGCAAAAAATGTAGCCGTTTAGAAGGCCGTTGGGCCAAGCTACGGCTGAACCCGCACCATGTACCTTGAGTCCGCGTAACGGGCGACAGATTCCCAAGGAATGATCCTCACAAATTCTTACAAAAAAAGGAGCATGCCTCCTACATGTTCCCGTTCCAATACTCCTCATTCTCCTTTCAGCCAAAAACAGATCTCCTTTCACCAAGCCCGAGTACATACCGAAGTAACATGACCAGATCGGCGGCATGGTCCGCCGGATTGGCAGTTCTAGATCGGGCATCGCCGCTAAAGACTTTACCCTGTGCCACCCGCCTTGGCCGCCCGAATTCATCTCGCGCCTTCTGCGCTTTAGTTCGGTCCCGCGGCAAAGATCCGGTTTAGCGTTTCACCCAGCCGATAACCGGCAAGCGTAATTTGTTCTCGCGATACCCTGAAAGCGCGCTTTTGGTATTTCTTTGAAGGAGGGCTCCCGCGCTCGATATCGCTGTAAACGACAGAGTTGAGAAACCGAAATCCTTCCAGGTTCCAAGCCGCGTATTTGCCGATATTCAATCGCCCGTTCATGGAAAGCGGCTTGTGCTTTTTCATGAACTTCCGGGCGATCGGCGCAAGATATCTGGTGTCCCAATCGTCGTTCTTGCGCGGCTTAACACGACTGATTATTGAATCCCAGTACGAATGAAGGTTGAGGCCAAAACTGTCATCGGTCCGCGGCACGAGCACAAACAGATTTCCGCCCTGATCTCCTTCCGGTTCGGTGTCTGTAACCCTCGAAGCGTTATGAAGCGGATTGTGCAGATCCCCCCCGACATGCAAAAACCAGGCGATGGCAATCGCTTTTTCCTCGTCTCTGTACGACGGATCGCGCATGATTTTTTCAAAATCGGAAAGCTTTGAAACGGCAAACCCGCCGGCTCCCTCGAAATCAGCCAAGATATTTGCCTTACCGCCTTCCTGGCGCCAGAAGATATCGCCGTAATGCCAGTTGCTTTGGTTGTATTTCTCGTTGCGGACCTCGAAGGCGCGGTTTCTTACGACATCAGGCCAGATGCTCGCGAACATAAAAAGTTCGAGTTTCTTTACATCATCCGACCGGGAGTTGAATGCATCATATGGTGTACTCAAATGGGAATCCTCGGGCGCATTTATGAGGATCCTGAAGACCCGTTCCCTCGCGTCCGGCGTCATTTGTTGCCATGCGATATAGGCGGTTAGTTTGTGACCGACATCGTCCCACGCGAATGTGTTGACCGAACAAAAAACCAAAATGGCCAAGATCGGAACGAACTTAGCTGTAAAACGAATGTTCATAAATACCCCGTAATGACAAAAGAGCCGGCTTTTCGGCAAAAACATCCAGCGATTCAGAAACCGATTTTACTCAATCTTTACATAAATTTACCAACTTGGGACAAACTCAAAGGCCATTTAACCATCTTAAGATCAGCAAATTCTTCCTTTCAGCTCGTTCATACTATGTGAACGCATCGAATTTTGATGCAAGGAGGAAACGAACGATGGAAGCAATTTTTGATCAAGGACGAATAGCAGAATCCGTTTTGAACAGAACACACGGAGTGTTCGGCGGCCGCATCGGTTTTTTGGGGAAACTGTTTGGCTGCTGGCACAAAAATCTGAGCCGTCCGTTTACGAAGAAAAATTCTTCATATCGCTCGTGTCTTTCATGTGGTGCAAGGAAGCAATTTGACGCCAATACGTTGAAAACGTTTGGTCCTTATTACTACCCACCATCGGTTTCGTTTGAAGAATATCGGACGAACTGAATCCCTTCATAAATACCTGCCTTTATAACCCTACCGGGAGCGGTTAAGACCGCTCCCTTTCTATCTTTAAAAAGGAGTCAGGATTCAGGATTCAGGATTCAGGATTCAGGATTCAGTGAGAGGTTTTAGCCGATCTGCCGCCTGAAATTGATCCCGAATCCCGAATCCCGAATCCCGAATCGCTGAATCCTGAATTCCGAATCGCTGAATCCTGAATCCCGAATCGCTGAATCCCGAATCCCGAATCCCGAATCCCGAATCGCTGAATCCCGAATCCCGAATCCCGAATCCCGAATCGCTGAATCCCGAATCCCGAATCCTGAATCCT
>Ga0224497_10001865_pt1 | contig 12953 bp, 7 predicted proteins | sample SF_Jul11_sed_USG_4_FD_167970 | JGI IMG/M metagenome (GOLD analysis project Ga0224497, IMG submission 167970) | Sediment microbial communities from San Francisco Bay, California, United States - SF_Jul11_sed_USGS_13 | ecosystem: Environmental > Aquatic > Marine > Sediment | place: USA: California... | reverse complement strand
GGGATACGAGTCCGTCTCGATGGATGAGATCAGGAACTTCCGCCAGTTCGGTTCCACCACTCCGGGACACCCCGAGAATCATCTGACGGCGGGAGTCGAGGTAACCACCGGTCCTCTCGGACAGGGATTCGCTAACGGCGTGGGGATGGCCATCGCAGAGCGACATCTCGCAGCGACTTTTAACAAAGAAGAATTTCCCGTGGTAGATCATTACACCTATGCGATCTGTTCGGACGGCGACCTGATGGAAGGGATTTCGGCCGAATCAGCTTCGCTTGCGGGGCATCTCAAACTTGGCAACCTGATCTACCTTTACGACGACAATGACATCACGATCGAGGGCGGAACCAATCTCGCGTTTTCGGAGGATGTCACAAAAAGGTTTGAGGCAATCGGCTGGCATGTTTCGATGGTCGAGGACGGAAACGATCTCGACGCGATCGAGTCTGCGATCCAAGGGGCACAAGAGGTCAAGGACAAGCCGTCCCTGATCCGCGTAAAGACCACGATTGGATTCGGAATGCCGCATGCGGGTACTTCCTCGGCGCATTCCGACGCGCCGGGCGATGAAGCGGTTGCGGAAACAAAAAGGAACCTCGGCTGGCCCGAAGACAAGAAATTCCGTGTCCCCGACGAGGTTTATGCCCACTTTGGGGACGCGAAAGAAAGAGGACAGGAATTCGAACGCGAATGGCTCGATATTGTTACCGCATACGTGGCCGAGAACCCCGAGCTCGGAAAGCTGCTTGAAAACGTTACGAGCGGGACCCTTCCCGAAAACTGGGAGGACGACCTGCCCGCGTTCGAAGATGTGAAGGCCGCAGCGACACGCGTTTACAGTGGCGAGGTGATCAACGCCATCGCTGAGACCCTGCCGGCGATGATCGGCGGCTCGGCGGACCTCGGACCTTCGAACAAGACCGATATCAAATCGAGTTCTTCTTTTGCGGCCGGTAATTATGAGGGCCGGATCATACACTTCGGTGTCCGCGAACACGCGATGGGATCCCTGATGGTCGGGATGGCGCTGCACGGCGGCCTGATCCCGTTCGGCGGAACCTTCATGACATTCAGCGACTATATGCGGCCGGCGATAAGGCTTGCGGCACTATCGGAGCTCCAGTGTATCTATGTCTTCACGCATGACTCGATCGGTCTCGGCGAGGACGGTCCGACGCACCAGTCGGTCGAACACGTTTCCGCGCTTCGTGCGATCCCAAACCTCCATGTCATCCGGCCGTGCGATGCGCATGAAACTCGCGAGGCATGGAGAATCGCTCTCAAACGCCGCAATGCCCCGACCGCGCTTTCGCTCTCTCGACAGGGAATATCGCTGATCGACCGCACGAAATACGCGAGCGCCGACGGGACCGCAAAGGGCGCTTATGTTCTTGCAGAGGCCGATGGCAATGCGCCGCAGTTAATCATCATCGCGACAGGTGCCGAAGTCGGACTCGCGATGGAAACCCGCGAGGCTATGCAGGCCGAAGGCACACCGACACGTGTTGTCTCGATGCCCTGCATGGAGCTGTTTGAGGAGCAAACGGACGAGTATCGCGAGAGCGTTCTACCGTCATCGATTACTTCGAGGCTGATCATCGAAGCCGGTGTCAGACACGGCTGGGGAAGCTATGCGGGCCCGAAAGGCGCGACGCTTACGGTCGATAAGTTCGGGGCGAGTGCACCGGCGAAGGTGGTCTTTGAGAAGTACGGCTTTACGGTCGAGAATGCTGTGCGGCTTGCTAAGGGAACTTTATAGATACGATCCAGCGCATCAGACTTTGTACGCCGTGCCGATTGACACCGGCGCGGTGGGCTCAAACCCAAACTTGGGGTAAAGAGCCGGTGAATGTTGGTCCGCGATGAGTGATACGTAAGCGGACTCCGGAGCAGCCGTCTCGATATACGCCATGATTTCGCTCATTATCAAGCCTCCCGATCCCTGCCGCTGATATTCCGGATAAACCGCGATGTCGACGGCTTTAAAGTTACAACTAACGTCTCCGACAACACGCCCCATCGCAATAAGCCGTTCCTTGTCTCTGATAGTCATGGAAAAAAGGCCGTTTGGAAGGCCTTTTTCTGCAGCCACCTCTGTCTTCGGAAAGAGTCCGGAAGTAACTCTCAGTTTCCGGTACTCTGCGACCGACGGGAACTCTGATCGCTGATCATAATGTTGGTTGCCCGTATTTGATTAGGGAACGCCGTAGGCGCGAAAGAGATTGACCCCGTGTGAAGCGTAGCGGATCGAGGATCAGTTTTGAGAATTTCACAGCGCCGAGGGGGAATTGATAATATCCCTGATCAAATCGCCCCACGCGATTTACGATTCACGATTTACGATTCCCTATTCACTATTTACGATTCACGATTCCCTATTCACGACCCACGATTCCCTATTCACGATTCACGATTCACGATTCCCTATTTACGATTCACAATTCACGATTCACAATTCACGATTCACGATTTACGATTCCCGATTCACGATTCACTATTCCCTATTTACTATTCACTATTTACTATTTACTATTCACGGTAACTCTTCCGAAAAACTTGATTCCCAGGAGAAAAGATGGCTGAACGAAAAAAGATGACCCTGACAATGAAGGTCTTATTGGGACTGGTCCTGGGCTTGATTACCGGCATTATCATCAACACATTTTTCAGCGGTAACGCTTTCGTCGATACATGGCTGACAAACGGGATCTTCCACATGATCGGGCAGATGTTTATCAACGCCCTCAAGATGCTGGTCGTACCGCTAGTTACCTTCTCCCTGATATGCGGTGTCTGCGGAATCGGCGACATCAGGGCGCTTGGGCGGATCGGTACAAAATCGTTCCTCCTGTATGTGCTGACTACGGCCGTCGCGATCAGCACGGCGATCATTCTCGCGCAGATTGTCGGACCCGGAAAAGGTTTCCAGATGGAAGGTCTGGAGATCGCGAAAGTCGACGCCAAGGAAGCTCCGCCGATCACACAGGTCTTTATAGACATCATACCGAGTAACCCGGTCGAGACTTTTGCGAACGGCGATATGCTCGGAATCATCTTTTACGCAATATTGGTCGGCGTCAGCCTCTTGATACTTGGAAGAAGGGTCAGGCGTTTGGTAGAAGGCGCCGAGATGCTGAACGAGGTCGCGATGAAACTGGTCGACCTCGTGATGGCCGTCGCACACATAGGAGTGTTTTGTCTTATCGCGAAGACTTTTGCTGAGCAGGGAATCGGCCTTCTGATGCCGATGGCGAGCTATTTCTTTACTGTTCTCGGCGCATTGGCATTTCATCTTTTTATAACGATCGTCGTCCTGCTTTATGTGTTCACGCGGTTTAACCCGATTACATTCCTAAAGAAAATGCGTGATGCCCAGGCATTCGCGTTTTCGACGGCTAGTTCCAACGCTACCATTCCTGTCACGCTTCGATCGGTTCACGAGCGGCTGGGCGTAAACAATTCCGTAGCCTCATTTACCGTCCCGCTCGGGGCGACGATCAACATGGATGGAACTGCGATTATGCAGGGGGTCGCGACCGTTTTCATTGCAAACGTTTATGGAATCGAGCTCGGTGTCGGCGGCTATATTACGGTGATCGGAATGGCCGTTCTCGCGTCGATCGGAACTGCGGGAGTGCCGGGCGTAGGTTTGATCATGCTTGCAATGGTATTAACTCAGGTCCAACTTCCACTCGAAGGAATCGGGATCATCATGGGTGTCGACCGTTTGCTCGATATGTGCCGGACCGCAGTCAACATAACCGGTGACGCGATGGTTTCGACAGTTGTTGGCAAGAGCGAGGACAACATCGATGTCGATGTCTACAATGATCCCGAAGCCGGTGTTTTTGATGAGGACGAAGAAATCTATGTCGACGATGAAGTTGAGAAAGAGTTTCAAAAGATCGTGGACCGCAAGGAAGATGACTAACTTGCTTTATTAAGTTGGAAAGAGAGCTGTTCCGCAAGGGCAGCTCTTTTTTCCTTGTAAACCGTCCGCGTTATTCCTCTTGAATCCATAGAACGCGGAGCGTGCCTCGCGACAGAGGATACTCCCAGGGTCGAAATCCCTGCAGGTTTGAGGCCGGTCTTCATAACAACTGCAGATCAGTTCTTCGCCTCTTTCCGAATAACGCGATGCAGCGCCGGTGCGCTCTCATCTTCTTTCGGCGCATATAAAGCTCCCCCCGATCCCGTACGGTATGCATAACCTTTGCCGAGCATTTTTTCGGCGTTCACATCGTCCCTCGCGATCGGAATGAACTGCGGCATCGCTGCAAAGTAGATACAACACGCGCCGCACTTAACGCAATCAAAATCATCTGGATCAGGGCTCATGCCTTCTTTTCTATACTATTTCGCCTGTAGATCACAATTTTTTATGACACGGGTATCGAATGATGAACCGCCTCTAAAATCTGGACGAGGGTGGGGCATCAAAGGTCATCTATTCAGAAGGCAGATTCTGTTATAAAAGCGCGTCCGGCATCAGTGATAGAGCGAACCTCCGGTTGCGAACAAAATCGTTTCAGCTATGAAGATGCAGGACCTTGAAACTGGTGAAATCATTAGGAGAGAATTGGGCATGTCTGAAGAAATAAATCAGATCTCGGCGCGGCCTTTGCCAGCTCCGCGGCTCAGCGGTAGAAAAGTCCATTCGTAAAACATGAAATCAGGTGACTTAGTTCACCGCGGAGGCGCAGAATACGCTGAGGTAGCGCTGAGGAAGAAAAAACGGTCTCCGCGAATCTCAGCGATCCCTGCGCCTCGGCGGTATTTCTTATTACACCGCAAATTCGAACCGCGGAGCCGCAGAATGGGCTGAGGTAACGCGGAGGAATACTTGGCATTTAACTGATCTATTCTCGCGACCCTTTTGCGCGGACCCAATGATCAATGAATGGCTTTCAGCTCCGCTCGCACTCACCCGCGACGCGTGTAACTCATATACCAACCGGCGTCCCAGAGTTTCTTGTCAGCAGATCTCTCGCTTCTGACGTCGAACCCGTCCTTCGTCTTTGTGATGACGATCCTGAAATAGACAAGGTTCGACCGCAGCATCAACTGGTTTTCGAGAATCAGTTCGCCGTCGACAAAATCCCCTTCGTACAGCGTCAACACCCCATGCTCGGAGTGACCACCGACCCACTGGAGTTTGTCCGACATGTTGTTGTACGAGAACAGGCCCGTAAATTGGTACGGCCTCCCGTTCCTGGTACCGGTCAGGATCTCCTGGTAGACACAGTCTTCAAAAAGATGTGTGATCTTTGAAACCGCTTCGGACTTTTCCCATTTGCTTTGTGCCTTGTTGATCCGGAAGTTGCTCCTGACGTTCCATTCGCCGACCAGAAAACCAAGAGTCCTTGATTTATCCGTCGCACAGCCCAGGGCATCTTCCTGCGGCGACTGGGCAAGAAAGGAAGTAGCCAAAGCTGCGAGAACAATCGAGATGACTGCCAGGCGTTTCATGCGGGCAGTTTAGCATAGGGACCATGCGGCCAGTTCATTTTTTCAATACTTCTATCCGTTCCGCGAATAAAACAGGTAGGCATTCATCGCATTTCAAGTTATATTTACGCGATTTGTTGCAACGACACTTTTGGATCATGAAGGTAAATCAGTAATACTGTGCAAGGGAATAAAAAAGGTTCGTAGCGCTACAGGTCCGGGTCCCAAAAATTAATGGCGGAAAGCAAGAAATTCGGAACCTTTTCGGGGGTCTTTACACCATCGATACTGACCATTCTCGGTGTGATCCTATACATGAGAATGGGCTGGGTCGTCGGCAACGCCGGTCTAGTGGGGGCGATCGTCATCGTCGTCATTGCCCACGTCATCTCGGTATCAACCGGGCTAAGTGTTTCATCCATCGCTACCGATAAAAAGGTCGGCGCCGGAGGCATCTATTACATCCTCTCGCGGAGCATGGGAATACCGATCGGAGGCGCGATCGGTCTGGCACTCTACGTCGGCACGGCTTTCTCGATCGCCCTTTATTTGATCGGTTTCGCGGAAAGCTTCAACGGCTATTTCGGTCTCGACACCGGCATCAACGGCTTGAGAATTTCGGGTTCGGCGGGGCTCCTGGTCCTCACCGCGATCGCGCTGATCAGTACCTCGGTCGCACTCAAGACCCAGTTTTTTATACTCACAGCAATAATAATCTCGCTTATTTCGATTTTCATGGGCTCGGCCCAGTTCGCTCCCGCGGCGGTTGCTATGGTCCCGGCCGTGGATTCGGCGCCGCTGGAGATCGTCTTTGCCATCTTTTTCCCTGCGGTAACCGGTTTTACGGCCGGAACCGCGATGAGCGGAAATCTAAAGGACCCCAAGAAGTCGATCCCCATCGGTACAATAGGTGCAATCGTAGCCGGCTTCGCGGTCTATATCGGACTTGCCTTTTTTCTCGCCTATGTCGTCAATTCCGAAATGCTTCGAAACGACTACAACGTCCTTCTAAAGATCGCTTATTTTTCGCCCGCCGTTGTGGCTGGAATCTGGGGAGCCACTCTTTCTTCGGCGCTTGGCGGGATCCTCGGCGGCCCGAGGATCCTCCAGGCGATGTCGATAGACAAGATCACGCCGCGGATATTCGGAAGGGGAAGAGGAAAGGAAAACGAGCCGATCAACGCGCTGATCCTGGTCTTTATAATCGCACAGGCAGGAATCCTGATCGGCGAACTGGATGTCATCGCGCGGGTCGTTTCGATGTTCTACCTCGCCGCCTACGGCTTTATCAATATCTCGTTTTATCTCGAGAGCTGGGCCAACCCCGATTTTCAACCCTCGTTCAGGGTTAACCGGTGGATCGGATTGATCGGTTTTGTTGCCTGTTTCGGGGTCATGTTCAAACTGGATATGATCGCGATGTTTGCGTCTATCGTGGTCATCGTCGGGATCCACTTCTGGCTCCAGCGCAAACAAATCGAGTTGGAAGCCGGGAATGTCTGGAACAGCGTCTGGGAAAAAATCGTCGCCAAAGGGCTGAACAAACTGGAAACCAAGGAGACCAAGGGCGGGAAATGGAATCCCAATATCATCCTCTTCAGCGGCGAGAGCGAGCACCGGCCGTATCTGCTTGAGCTGAGTAAAACCATCTCGGGAAAGACCGGGATCGTGACCAATTTCAATCTCATCAAACGTGGGAATGGCGACACGACGATCACAAAGACCGAACAGACAATCAAAGATGAGACGTTCGAAGAGCTGGGAATATTCGGTCGAAAGATCGAAGTGGACGATATCTATGACGGCATCGAGAATGTAGCGACCACCTTCGGCTTTTCCGGGATCGACCCGAACACGGTCATGATGGGTTGGACCAAGTCCCCCGAGATCCTGCCCGAGTTCGCGAAGATGACCCAGAGCCTGATCAAGCTGGATTACAACATACTTTTCCTCGACTTCAATAAGAAAACAAAGTTCGGCAACAAACAGACCGTCGATATATGGCTTCAGAAAACCGACAGCAAGAATGCCGAGATGATGCTGAACATCGCAAGATTCATCGTCCAGTCACCATCCTGGTCCAAAGTCAAAATCCGCGTCTTGTTCGTAAACAACGAACCGACCGATAACCTCCTCATCAAGTCGGAGATTACGAAGCTGCTTGAGAGATTGCGCGTGAATGCGGACATCAAGGTCATTTCCAATAACGCGGAGAAAAAAGACCTTATCAAAATCCTGGAGCTTGAGTCACTGAACACGGATCTGGTCGTGATGGGTATACCGGAAGGCGAAGTCAAAGAACATATCGAGTTCGTGCAGCAGACCGATGAAGTCTTTAAGGTCATCGGGACGACGCTGCTTGTAAAAGCGTCGAACATGTTCAACCGCCTTGATTTTGATTTTTCATACGACCGGCTGCCAAATACGAGGGAAGAACTTAACCTTAAACCGCTCCCGCTGTCTGAAATCGGAGCAGTAAATGAATTGGTCAAGGATTTTGATGATCATCTTTCCGAGACGACCCGCGATCTTGTCCAAGGGACGCTTTCGAACATATCGTCGCTCTATATGCAGTTCGTCGAAGACGCCGAGCAAGAGATAGGTAATGCACTTGCCGCATGCAATCCGGGTGATGCGGCTGAGCGTATAGCCTCGCGGTTTAAAGCGTCTTTTAAAGCAATCATCCGCCGTTCCGATAATCTTACGAAAAACAAGCTGCCTTCGAGCAACGAGCTACTTGAAAAAGGCATATACGATTTTGTTTCTGCCAGAAACAGGTTTTTGGATCGTGCCGAAAAGATCGTCAAAATCGAATTACCCGACAGTTATCCTGGTAAATTCTCGGGCCGTAAATCAAAGATCTACTGGAGAAGTATCTTGTCTTACTATCTTCGGAAAAAGATTCTGACGAATACGCGTAACTCGTTGTATTATTTGGGAGTTAGAAACTTTTCTCTGGTTAACAAACTCGCGGCGCTGATCGCGCGCGAAACCCACCAGCTGATCGAGAATCTCGCAACCGGGACCCCCGACGCCTTGTCGATTTACGAAAAGAGTGTTTCCAAGGTATTTAAAGCACTGAAAGAAGAATGTGTAAGGCTCGATCACCAGGCGCTCATTTCGCTATCAACCTATGAAAGGGACACTTGTTCCGATCTGACTGCCGAGATCGATGACCCGGAGTTCAACAAAAGGATCAGAAAACTTCTCAGGAGACTCAACACCAAGGAAACGCTTCGAAACGAGTTGAACGTATCTCAGTTCGCCGGAAACTGGATTAGCAACCAGGAATCCGCTCACCGGCAGGCCGAAGCGGACTTTGATCTCTTGATTGCCGGACTTTCGATCTTTGGTGCGAATGAAAGAATCAAGAATTACATCAACAATACCGTAATCAAGTCACTGGAGAACAAGATCGACATACTGGCCGCAGCTGCCGAGTATGTCCGCTCCGACAGCGACGGGAAAAAAACGGCGGAACTCGACGCGAGGGAACTCGTAAAGCTCGCTGAGGGGATCGATTACATCAATTTCAGCAATATCCTCGATAGAGAAGAGGCCGATATTCTATCGATTTCCGGGTCGACACGGCAGTCGGTGGAGTTGATGAGCACAGGTTCGTTCAAGTCGATGCTCAAGAACCAGGATGAGGGCATAGAGAGCATAACCTTGGGCCTCGCCGACATCCAGGATTATTTGATTCAAGAGTCCTATCTCTCACCGCTTCAGGCGACCAAAAAAGATCTCGCTAAAATATCGAACGAAATTGCTGAGGAAATCTATTATTCAGCCACTCTGATTTCGCACGTCGTCGAAAACCCGGATGAGGGCGGAAAATCAAATGACTCCCGGGATATCGCCAAGGAAGTGCAGAGAAGGGTCGAGTCATGCAGGGAACGGCTGACTGCGGTCTCCGAATCGTTTTCGCACGAAATTACAACAAACCTGCAAAGCACCGTTGCCGCTCTTACGATCGGACATATTCTTGAGTCGTCTGATACTTATACAAAGAAGGTCCGAACACCGGTGATCAAGACGAGGGTCCAGGACTGGGTAGGTGAACAGCAGTCGGGAATCACAAAGAGCTACAACAAGATTAAAGGATTCCTGGTCCAACAAAAACAGGAAATTGATTCCCGCAGATTCGAAGTCAGCGATCCCGAATTCCTCAACAATATCGAGCGTGTTAACGAGTTTATCAGATCTCTCTCCCTGCAACCGGAGGTGAAAAAAGAGCTTCCGTTTTACATGGAAAAACTGTCGGTTGCGGGTTCAGTCGGAAACGCGCTGCTTTCACGCAGGGACGAAAACCTAAAGAGCATGGAAAGGGCTTTGGAGCGGATATCAGGCGGTGTCAGCGGTGCGATCATGGTGGTCGGCGAAACCCTGTCGGGCAAGACTTACTTTACCGATTCCGCGGCGAGAACATTTTTAAAGGGCGACAGGGTACATGTATATCCGCCTTCAAAACAGAATTACGACGTCAACGATCTTCATTTTGCGTTTCAAAAGAGCTTCGGTAAGAGAGGAACGACTAAATCGATCCTGGAGCAAATAAACAAGAAGACCGTTTTGATCTTCAGCGATCTCGAACGCTGGTGGATTAAATCCCCGGATGGAAACGCGGTCATCAACTATCTCGCCAAGATTATCGAAGACTACGGGAATAAACACTATTTTTTGCTGGATTCCAACATCCATAGCTATCAGATTATTAAGCGCACCACCGACCTCGAGCGGCAGCTTCTTTCAACCATAGTCTTGTCCCCGGCTACGAAATCGGAACTTAAGAACGTAATCCTCGACCGCTACCGTATCGCCGGCACGGAATTATGGTACAACCGAAAACCCCTGGAGGAAGCCCGAAAAGTAGACGCCCTGTTTTCCGAACTCTATTCCCGATCAAGCGGAAAAATCGGCCTTGCTCTCAGTACGTGGGGAAGCAATATCGAGAAAGGAGAGGACGGAAGACTGAATATCAAGATGCCGCAGCCGATCAAGTTTCCGAATATACGGGATCCGCACTGGATCATCATTCTTTATCACCTTTTGATTCACAACCGGCTGACTCCCCTACAGATCGAACAGCTTTTCGATCCAACGGAGATGACGTGGGTATCAAACACCTTACGCGAAATGGAGAAGTCCGGTTTGATCTATAAGCTCTTCAACAAATCATACGCAATGCATAACGCTGCGAGTCACTATGTCGAAGCGTGGCTGAAGGACCTGAAGATACTTAGGTACGAGCACTGAAGATGCATCTTGTGCCCGTGACAATATGAATTACCTTTTTGGAAACATACCATTTACCGAAGTCATTATTTATTCCGTCGCCGGCGTCGTGCTGCTTCTTGTGTTTAATTTTTTGGACCGTTACCTCGTTCCTTTCCTCGAAAAGAGATCATCGACGATCAACCCCTGGTGGCAGAAGGCCAAGATAATTTCGTGGCTTATATATTTGGGTCTTTTTTATTCGGCGCTCCTGCGGTCTTACACAGGCATGACCCTGATCTTCACGGTCATAGTATTGGGACTCGGTTGGGAGTACTGGCGAAATATCTTCGCCGGTATGTTGATCAAATTCACGAACCAGCTCAGGAAAGGAGATTTTATTTCGACAAACATCGTCCGGGGCACGATCAGGAGGATAAGTCTTCCCCGGACGGATATCATAAACGAGAAAGGCGAACTGGTTTTCGTTCCCAATCGAAGACTCCGGAACAGCGTGGTCACCCATCTTCGTAAGACCCACGACGTGAACATATGTGTCTTTAACGTCAAAACGAGGAAGGATCAAACCCTCGATGATCTATATCAGATCGCTTATAACTGTCCGTATATTGCCGTCAATCAGATTGTCGCGGTCGAGCTAAAAGAAGACGGTGTTTACCAGGTAAAAGCAACGATCATCGATAATTCGTTTATTGAGAACGCAAACCGTTATTTTTCGGACAAGACAAGGATGGACCCTGTTGAACCGCGTTAATGAAACTCCGCGCCCGATCGAGCGACGCCGGTTTTCGGCGATCTGATACGAAGATTTTGACAGTCGCCCGCGGCCCGGTTTATCCGGCTGCTTAGTTTTCGAAGGCTCCCGGGTCGCTCGAAAGCTTCCAAAATTTCTCCCCGCCAATCTTGACGGTCGTGTAGGTCTCGTCCTCTAACTGAAATGCAGAAATATCCAAAACAGATTTCTCGACGGGTGAGATCCGCTTCTTTGTCACACGGCCGCCTTCGATCTCGTACTCGGTAGCGATCGAACCGGATGCCTTCACCCATTTCCCGCCGATGAGTAGCGCCACCCTGTTCGCGTGAAGGTAAAGCATTCCCCTTTGGACGTTCCAAAAACCAGAAAATGAAAGAAGGCGCTTTGTCCCGTCCATCTGGTTATAATTGAACTGGAATCTGCCGTCGCTTAAGAATTGGTAGTTGTCGGTTAAACCCGAGCCAACGCCTTTGCTGTTTTGCCACACACCGATCAGCTCCCGTTTTATTCCGACATCCGTCGTTTGGGCTGGCGATGCGGCGTAAAGCGATACAATTATCAAGACAGCATAGATGGTAAAGTAGTTTTTCATTATCATTGGAACGACTATTCAAAACGAATTTGCGGCCGTTAAGTGGCCTTCCGGACCCGGTTCAATAAAAAGACCAAACGGCGCGCGGGATTCCTGCATTAACGATGAAGATATCAAAAAGATACGATACGATGCCGTATCCGTCCAAGTTTTTTGCGCAGACGAATCCAGGTCGGATGGCGGCACTGGGAAGATTGCTCGATTTTGAGCCGGTCGATCCCCGCGGTTGCCGCGTTCTGGAATTCGGATGCGGTGATGGCAGCAATTTGATCAGCCACGCCTATGCGCTGCCGGATTCGGAATTCGTCGGTATCGATATTTCCGGCGAGCATATCAAAAAAGCTACCCGTTGGGCGGGCGAAATCGGACTTTCGAACGTAGAGTTTCAGCAATGCGATGTTCTGGAAATGCACGAAGACGATTTTGGCAAGTTCGATTATCTGGTCGCACACGGTTTGATAACCTGGGTACCAAGAGAGGTTACACAAAGAGTTTTCGAGCTTTTTGGAGCGCTCCTGACAGAAAGCGGTATCGGCTATGTCAGTTACGACTGTTACCCCGGCGGGCATTTACGCGAGATGGTCCGCGAGATGATGATGTTTCACACAAGGAACATCGAGTCGCCGCTCGAAAAAGTGGAAGCGGCCGTGTCGTTTTTGGATTTGATCGGCAACAATACATCGGATCAGAGCGCTTATAAGCAAGTACTCCTGGCGGAAAATATCAGGCACTCGAAACATGTTCCTTCCGACTTTTATCACGATAACCTTTCCGATTGTTATTACCCCTCGCGTTTTTCCGAAATAGCAGAACGACTTGAGAGAAACGGCTTGGAGTACCTTTGCGAATCCGATTATCAATCGATGTCTCCGCGCAACCTGAGCCCGAGCCTGCAGGAATTCCTAAAAGACATCACCTGCATTC
>Ga0224497_10001864_pt1 | contig 12954 bp, 11 predicted proteins | sample SF_Jul11_sed_USG_4_FD_167970 | JGI IMG/M metagenome (GOLD analysis project Ga0224497, IMG submission 167970) | Sediment microbial communities from San Francisco Bay, California, United States - SF_Jul11_sed_USGS_13 | ecosystem: Environmental > Aquatic > Marine > Sediment | place: USA... | reverse complement strand
GCAGGGACGTCACCGCCTCGGATAGCCGCCGCCTCCGCACATACTCACCGAAGCCGTAGCCGGTGAGCGCCGGGAAATAGCGGTGGAAGCTCCTCACCGACATGCATGCAGCCCGGGCCGCGGCCGCGGACCCGACATCCTCGAACAGATTCGCCTCAGCAAAATCGACCGCGTTCTGAATCTGCTCGTAGATTGTCAACACGTTGCCGAGTGTATGAAATCGGCGCCCCAGATTCTTGATCGAAACTGCACAACCTGGCGTCGCCGGTCCAAATCGAGCACGGAACATCCGTCGCAGCTATTGCAATCGATTGCGGCTCGATTGACATTTCTAGTGCCAACAGCGTATTTTCTTCCTCAAGCGGCATCTGCAATCGATTGCAGAGCCAGCCGGAGACGGCGGCTCGGGCAATCCCGCAGACCCGCGGAGAGATTTTCGAGGAAGGTTGACCAATGAATCGAAATAGACGGCGAAGCCGCTGGGGCAGACTTGTCGGCATTCTCGCAGTGCTCACACTCATCGCCGCGGCTTGTTCGGGCGACGACGGCGACGCGACGAACACGACGGCAGGGACGCCGTCGGGAACCACCTCGGCGACATCGGATACGACCGCGGCGCCTACCCCGGGAGTGGATGTCCAGAACCCCGGCGTGTTAGTGCACGCGGCAGACGACGAGCCGAGCACGCTCGACCCGGCGCAGGTTGAGCCCGGCGAGGGCGGCGAGACCGTGATCCTCCAGGTCTACGAGCGGCTGCTAGAAATCGGCAACTCCGGGCCCGAACCGGTTCCCGGGCTGGCGGCCGAGATCCCGACGCTCGAAAACGGCTTGATTTCGGCCGACGGCCTGACATACACATTCCCCATTCGCCAGGGCGTGATGTTCCACGACGGATCACCTCTCGTCGCAGGCGACGTGCTGTACTCGTGGGAGCGGGTCATGACAATGGATCTACCGGACGGTGCCGCCGGCGTGCTCAGCGATACGGTGGACAGCATGCGAGTTGTGGACGACTTCACCTTCGAAGTGACCTTGCAGGAACCGAATGCCGCCTTCCTCAATGCGGTCGTGCCGGCGATGGTCTCCTCGATTGTCAACCCCAACTTCGTTGACGCCAACGGCGGAATCGTCGCAGGCGAACCGAATGAGGTCATGTCGACCAGCATGTCTGGCACTGGTCCGTACAAATTCGTGGCTTGGAATCGCAACGAGAACCTGCAGTTCGAGGTCTTCGATGACTACTGGGGAACGCCCGCCAACCTCGACCTCCGCATCGAGATCGGGGCCAATCCAGACATCCGGGTGCTCGGCCTGCGTGCCGGCGAGTACGACACGATCGAGACAGATCCGTCGTTCATCGGCGATGTCGAAGGCGCTGAAGGTGTGACGATCTTCGCGGAGGGGCTCACGGTCGAGCCGATCCATATCGGATTCAACCTGAGAATCCCGGTTGATCAGCTGCCCGCCTCCGACAACGTGCCTGCGGACTTCTTCCATGACCCGCGGGTGCGCCAGGCGTTCAACTATGCCTTCGATTACGACGCGTTCCTCCGTGGCGCCTTGGGCGGATTCGGCGACTTCAACCCCCACTACATCCCCCAGGGAATCTTCGGATACGATCCCGCAGCCCCGGTATACGACAGACAGGACTTGGCGAAGGCCGAAGAACTGTTCCGTGCCGCCGGGCTGTGGGACACCGGGTTCTCCGTGTCGGTCGTGACTGAAGAGGCCAACCTCTTCGAGGTTGCGGCGCTGGTGCTGAAGGACTCGATCGACGACCTTGGCAATCCCAACTTCGAGGTCACCGTGGCCGCGGTAGCCGAGGCGGTATTCGACGATGCCCACGCCACCGATCCGGTCCCGTACGCGATGTGGGTGAAGAACGCTGATCCGTTCGCGGATCCGCACGCGTACGTCGATGCGTATACGCACCCCGACGGTGAATGGGGCGAGATCCACGGTTTCCGTGACGGATACGTGGACCCGGACCGGGTCGCGGCGCTCATCGACAGCGCCAAGGTCGAGCTCGACCCGGTCGCTCGTGCTGCTATCTACGCCGAGCTGCAGCAGGTGCTCTTCGACGATCCGATGTGGATCATCGCAGCTCAGGAGGGTGTGGTTTCGGCCCGGCGCGACTGGGTACAGGGATTCGTCTCGAATCCGCTGTGGCCCCGCCCGAGCCTGAAGTTCGCCCTCCTGGACAAGGGCTGAGCGCTGGCTGCCAAAGAATGACCGAACAGCGATGAGAGTGCGCGGTCCCCGGCCGGTCCGGGGGCCGCGCACTAGCCCCTGATCCACTTAGACGGGACGAGACATGCAGATCCGCGATTACATCCTGAGGCGACTCATGGTGCTGCCGCTGCTGATTGTTGGCGTATCGATCATCGTCTTCGCGCTCACCCGCATCGGCGGCTCACCCATCGGGATCTATCTGTCGCACGAGATGAGCCAGGAGGACGTTGCCCAGCTGGAGGAGCGTTTCCACCTCAACGACCCGGTGCCCGTGCAGTACTTCTACTGGGCGTCGGGTGTACTCACCGGAGACCTCGGGTGGTCGGGGGTCGCAGCCGCTCCGGTCACCGAGGTATTCCTACCCAAGCTGGCGGCGACGATGGAGCTAGCGGTCACTTCTGCCATCGTGGCCGTCGCCCTCGGCGTCGCGCTCGGGACCTTTGCGGGAGCGCGCCGCAACCGCTTCCCGGACCACCTGACCCGCGTCTTCTCTATCAGCGGAGCCGCTATGCCGCTGTTCTGGTTCGCCATCTTGCTGCTGATCGTGTTCTGGGTATATCTCGGTTGGTTCCCGATAGGTCGCAGCGACCCCGAGATGTGGGCCCGAATCGATCACCCAACCAACCTCTACACGCTCGACTCCTTGCTCGCCGGCGACTTCGGCGCCTTCCGCGACGCCGTCTGGCACCTGATCCTGCCGGCCGTCACCCTCGGCTACGGCGCCACCGCAATCATCGCTCGCATGATGCGGTCATCCCTCGTCGAAGAGCTACAAGAGGACTACGTCGACGCTGCCCGAGCCAAGGGCCTGCCCGAGCGGCTCGTGTTGCGCCGCCACGCTCGGCGCAATGCGCTGATTCCGACGGTGACCGTCATCGGCCTCAGCTTCGGCTTCCTCCTCCAGGGCAGCGTCGTCGCCGAGATCATCTTCCAGTGGCCGGGACTCGGGAGATGGATGGCCGACTCAGTGTTGCGCGGCGACCAGGCCACGATCATGGCGTATGTCCTGTTCACATCGGTCCTGTTTCTGGTTGTGAACCTCGCAGTCGACGTCATGTATGCCTATCTCGACCGCCGCGTCGTTCTGGGAGAATGAACAATGGTTGACATGCCGATGACCAGAACCGGGCCCGTCGATTCGGCGCTGCGGGTACGCCTGCGCCGTGCCCGCGAGCTGACTGCATCGCTGCTGCGGAACCCGACAACCGTTGCCGGCCTTGTATTCATCGTGCTTCTGCTTGGCATGGCGATCTTCGCACCGCTACTCACGGAACCGAACACCCCGGACGCCTACCAGATGCCGCGCGACTGGGGAGCCATCGCGGTTCCGCCTGGGTCGCCGGGCCACTTCCTCGGTACGACCAACGTGGGCGGCGACGTGCTCTATGGCATTATCTGGGGGGCCCGCACTTCGTTGCGACTGTCAGTCATCGTCGTCTCAGCGACCGTGGCGATCGGGGTGACGGTGGGGAGCATCGCCGGCTTCCGAGGCGGGCGTGTCGACGAGGTTCTGATGCGTATCGTCGACGTGTTCCTGTCGATCCCTGAACTCATCTTTGCGCTGGCGATCGCGGCGGTGCTCGGACCATCGTTCCGCAACATCATCCTGGCGCTGGCCGTCGTGTTTTGGGTGAAGTACGCCCGGATCATGCGAGCCCAGATCATCCACGTGAAGGAGAACGAGTACGTCGACGCCGCCCGAATGATCGGAGACTCGCCTTGGAGGATCTACCTCAAGGACGTCTTGCCCAACTCGATCACACCGGTGATCGTTCAGGCGACACTCGACATGGGCAACATCGTCCTTGTCGGCGCAACGCTGAGCTTCATCGGCTTGTCCGAAGCCGGAATCGCTGAGTGGGGAGTACTCGTCTCGGAAGGACAAGCCGGCATCTCGGCCGGACGCTGGTGGTCCTCGACCTTCCCCGGCATGATGGTGTTCCTGTGGGCCCTCGGCTTCAACCTTTTCGGCGACGGGTTACGCGACATCCTCGATCCGCGAACCGAGACCGCCCGATGACGATGCTCGGCGACAACCCGGCGGCTACGCCGAAGCTGGCTCCCGCCCCGGTCGCCTCGGTGATCGACCTGCAAGTGCACTTTCGCTCCAAGGCCGGTGTGGTTCATGCCGTCGACGGGGTTTCGTTTGACATCGCCGATGGCGAAACCCTCGGCCTCGTCGGCGAGACCGGCTGCGGCAAGAGCGTCACCGCCCGCTCCTTCTTGCGGCTGGTCCCGATGCCGCCCGGGATCCAGGCCGGCGGCTCGATTCTGTTCCGGCCGCACCGCGGCTGTGAGGCATGCTTTGGAAACGGCTGTGACGTGTGTCACCAGAGCGGCCGGGCACCGGATGTCTGTGGCGACTGCGCTGGTTCCGGGTGCGATGCCTGTGCCGGCACTGGGCACCTGACGGTCGATCTGCTCGAGGTGGCCGAGCAGGACCTCCGCAACATTCGCGGCAACCGTATTGCGATGATCTTCCAGGATCCCGGCAAGGCGCTCAATCCGGCAATGTCGATACGGGATCAGCTCGCCGAGGTCTTCTACGCACACCGGTCTGCAGAGTTGCTGGCGGCCGCCGGGCTCGACGGCGGGGGCGACGGTCCGGTGGGCACGCTCATGCGCCGCAAGGCCGGCCTGCGTTCGAGTCGCCTCGAAGACGTGTTGCTGACGCTCCCCTCACTGCGGGCGCGGCGCAACAGGCTGCGCGTCGCGGCAGACAATCGGATCGCGGAGGCGCTGGCGGAAACCCAGATTCCCAATCCACGCAAGGTGATGGACCGCTATCCCCATGAGCTGTCTGGCGGCATGCGGCAACGTGTGATGATTGCTCAGGCCTTGGCCTGCGATCCGGATCTGCTCATCGCCGATGAGCCGACGACGGCCCTCGACGTGACGGTGCAGGCCCGGATCCTCGAGCTGATCCGCGAGCTGCAGCAGCGGCACCGCACATCGGTTCTGTACATAAGCCACGACCTGTCGCTGGTGCGCCGGGTGTGCGACAGAGTGGCGGTCATGTACGCCGGCCGCATTGTCGAGGTCGCGCCCGCGGCCGAGATCTTCAACGAGCCCAGCCATCCATATACCCGCGGGTTGCTGGCGGCGATCCCGGCCGCATCCCACGAGCGGGGTCGCCTGGTGGCAATCGCGGGCACCGTGCCTGAGCTGATCGATCCCCCTCCTGCCTGCCGCTTCGCAGGTCGTTGCCCTTTCGAGGCAGAGGCTTGCCAACTCCACGATCCCGACCCGGAGGCCATCGGCGTCGGACACGAGGTGGCCTGTTTTATTCACCATCCCCCACCGGACTCCACGGCGGCACGACCATCGTTTGATCGGCAGGTGCGATGAGGGCTGCTGAAGACGTCGTGGACTCGACTCAGACGGGCCGCCGCGAGCTCGTCCTGGCCGTACGCGAGCTGGGCAAGTACTTCCCGATCCGCGAAGGCGCCCTACAGAAGATCGCCGGTCACATCAAAGCTGTCGACGGAGTCAGCTTCGACATCGCTCCCGGGCAAACTCTGGGGCTCGTCGGAGAGAGCGGCTGCGGCAAGACGACACTGGGACGCTGCGTCGCCGGCCTCACCGACCCCACAGCCGGAGGCGTCTACTTTGGCCTCGATAGCGCGGCACGCGACCGGCTTGATTCCCTGCTTGCCGTGACGGCGCCGACTGCGGAGCAACAGAGCGAACTCGAGGATCTGACCGACCGCCACCGCGTCGATCGGATGAAAGGGGATTCCTACCGCCGCTATCGCCGCAATTGCCAGGTGGTGTTCCAGGAGTCGTTTGCGTCGCTCAACCCTCGGCAACTCGTCAAGGACATCGTTGGCCGCCCGCTGCGGGTGCACCGGGAGGCGTCCGGACAGCAGCTAACCGCCCGGGTTGTGGAGCTGCTCGACCAGGTCGGCCTCGGCCGCCAGCACCTCTATCGCTACCCGCACCAATTCTCCGGAGGGCAGCGGCAGCGCATCTCGATCGCCCGCGCCCTGGCCCTCGATCCCGAGTTGGTCATCCTGGACGAGCCGACTAGCGCCCTCGATGTGTCGGTGCAGGCACAGATCTTGAACCTGCTTCACGACCTCCAGCGCGAGCGACAACTGGCCTACCTGTTCATCACTCATGACCTGTCTGTGGTCCGCCACATGGCAGACCGTATCGTCGTGATGTATGTGGGCCAGGTGGCCGAGGCCGGACCGACGGAGGCCCTCTTCGAGCGCCCCGAGCATCCTTACACCCAAGCTCTACTGGCGTCGAGCCCGGACGTGGATGAGGAAACGCTGAACCTGCAGCCACTCGAGGGCGCTATTCCCGATCCGGCGCGACCGCCGCAAGGCTGCCGATTCCATACACGCTGCCCGGTCGCCACGCCTGCGTGCGGTTGGGAAGTGGACGACGTCGTCCGCTGGCTCGAAGACGTCGAGGGAACGTTCGACACCTTGCGCGGCGTAACGCGCAGGAGCGCGTTCGACGCGGCACTGACGTTCGCGGACGCGGATTCGGCTCAGGGCCTGGCGGCGGCGCTGCGCAGCGGTGCGATTCCGGGTTCGATGCAAACCGCTCTCGAGGAGCTGAAGGTCGACGGCAACGACGTGCAGATTCGATTCACAGAGGTCGACGAGGTGCAGCTCACGACACGGGGTCCCGATCATGTCGCAGCCTGTCTTCTCGACGGAGGCGTCGCCCGGCCCGGTTGATCCGCTTGTGGCGGCCGAACGGCAGGCCGTCTACTCGTAACGGAGAGCCGTGCCCGGGCTGAGGTTGATCGCCCGCCGCGCCGGACGGTGCACGATGGCGACAGCAAGGGCCAGGGTCACAGCCAGCGCGGGGAGCACAGCCCAATACGGAGGCACCAGGCCAAACGAAGCGTTGAACGCCCTGCCAATCACCCACACCATGGCCCAGCCGGACAGGAACCCAAGTGGAAGGGCCAAGGCCCAGCCGAATGCGGCCAAGGCCAGGCCTTCAGCGCGGATCATGCGGCGCACGTCCTTGGCACCGGCGCCGATCGACCGGAGGATCCCAATCTCGCGGGTGCGGTCGAGCACGGCCATGGTCATCGTGCTGGCGAGCCCCACCAAGCCGATCAGCACGATCGGAATCCCCAGGATCGAAACGATGCCGAGGATGAGCCTCTCCTCGGCCCGAGCTGCGTTGGCGTCGATGTAGTTGATCTCCAGATACGGCTCGTAGCTGCGGCTGCTCAGCGATGTCGCGATTCCGGCCGCAACCTCATCAATGAACGCCTCGTCGGCGTCGCTGGTGCGGACCCAGTACCAATTGGGGACCGATCTCAGGTCCATGTCGTAGTGAGTCTCGATCGGCACGTAGATGACCTTGCCGTCGTCCGTCATGTTGCGGTCGATGCCGATGATCTCCAGCGTCTCGGGCCCATTGGGGGTCTCCACCGGCACAACGTCCCCGACCGCGAGCCCGGCAAGCTCCGCCAGTGGGAGCCCAACCACCGCCACCCTGGCCAGATCCTCGGCCTCTTGCTGGGTGAACCACCTCCCCTCGACGAGGTCCCTGCCGAACAACGTGGTGGTTGCCTCCAGGCCGAGCATCGATGGCCGTTGCTCAGCGACGCCGGCGGTGCTCCAGTAGACACCTTCCACCTCGGCGACGCCGGGAACGCTCTCGATGCGCTGCTTCAGGCCTGGAGTGCCCCGACCGTCATTGACCTCGATATCGCCACCGATCGCGTTGCGCCATTCATCGGCTGCGTGCAGCACGGTCGTCCCCAGCATCAGCAGCCCCAGGGCAATGCCTACGGCTATCCCAACCTGGAGCCCGGCTGCCAGGCTCGACGCCTTGCGCCGGGCAGTGTTGCGCAGGCCCATCTGAGCCATGCGGGGCAAGCGCGTGGATCGCTGCAGAGTCCTGTCCAGCCACCCCTGCCCGAAGCTCGCAGAGACCCCGCGGTCGCTGAGGGCTTCGTGGACGGGAACCCGGGCCGCCCGAAACACAGCTGGCAGCGAGGCAAGCATGCTCCCGCCGACACCGACCACAACACTGAGCGCCGCGAGCGGCCAGCTGATCCCCCACCCAGGGGTGATCGTCATGAGGCTCGGAGAGATGGCCTGCAGCAGCAGATTGCTCAGCGTGACGCCGACGACGAGACCGGCCGCGGTTCCGGCAAACCCGATGATTGCGGCAGTGCGCATATATGACCAGGCGATCTGGCGTCTGCGGCCGCCTATCGCCTTCATGACCCCAATCTCATCTGTCTGTTCACGCACGACAGCGTTCATTGTGGTGAAGACCATGAAGAGGGCCGACAGGGCGGCGAGCGAGGCCAGCACGTAGAACACTGTCGTCACGTTCTCCATGGATTCCCTGCCGGGCCAGTCGCCTTCCGGCCGGATCTGAGGAACGGTCTGGTACTCCACCTCACCAACCATGCCCTCGAAGGTCGTCCGGACGGCGCTGAGCGTTTCAGCGAGCCGATCACCGGTGCGGTCGGCAACTCGGAAGTTGAGCCACGCGAAGTTGGCGGATTTGGTGAGGTCCTCGAACGTCTCCTGGGTCAGGTAGACGACGGGAGCACCCTCGCGGGCGTTATCGCTGAATCTGAGCGAGCCGCCGACGCCTGAGATCTTGAAGTCGCCCGAACCTCCGCGAGGACTGATGAGCGTCAGCATGTCTCCGGTTGTCGCCGCTAGGCGACCGCTACGCGAATTCTGTGGATCGACCAACAGTTCGCCGAACCCGGGAGCCGCGCCGTCCTGAATGGTTACGACATTGACCTGCTGATCTTCGAAGTCGCGGATCGCCACGAACTGTGCATCCTGGCGGTTGTTGCCAAAGGCAATCGGGTTACCGAACCCGGAGCGGACATCGAGACCGTCTACGTTCGGGAGCGCCCGAAGTTCCTCGACCTGTTCATCGGTTAGGGAGAATTGGCCGGGGGTGAGTAGAACATGGTCGAGGCGGTGCTCTTCAACCTGCTCGTCCATGGCCCGGTTGGTCAGCTGCGGGATGGCAAACATCCAGAGCGCGGTCACAGCGGCAGCGATCGTGAGCACCGTAAAGACCGATCGGGCACGCCGACGGCTCAGCTCCTTCCACGATCGGCGCTGCAGCGCCGACCTCATGACCCGATACCGTGATCCGGAGCCAACCCTCCGTCGACCACCCGGCCGTCCTTGACGTGAACCGTGCTGTTCGCATAACCCGCCAGTTCCCGATCATGGGTGACGTAGAGCACGGTCATGCCGTCTGCGTTCAGTTTGGCCAGCAGCTCGAGAATGTGCTGTGCGGTGTCGGTGTCGAGGTTGCCGGTCGGCTCATCGGCCACCAGCAGCGTCGGATCGCATGCCAGCGCACGGGCGATGGCGACGCGCTGCTGCTCGCCGCCCGACAGCTCGAGTGGCAAGTGATCGGCCTTGTCGACCAGCCCCACCAGAGCCAGGTTGTGGCGCGCCCGCTCGATCCGGTCTGTAACTGATCCGAGGCGGGCAAAGTCGAGCGGCAACATGGCGTTCTCTAGCGCGGTCAGTGTCGGCAGGAGTTGGAAAAACTGAAAGACGATGCCGACATGCTCGCCGCGCCATACAGCCAGCTCCTCTTCATCCATGTCGTTCAGCAGCGCCTCGCCGACCCGAACCGTGCCGGCCGTCGGTCGATCGATTCCTGTGATCACGTTGAGGATTGTCGATTTCCCGCTTCCGGAGGGACCGACGATCGACAGGAAATCACCGGCCTCAACCGACAGATCGACTCCGCGCAGTGCCGGGTATTCGAGCCTTCCGGTTCGGTAGACCTTCTCAACGTCTTGAACCTCGATAAGGCCATTGGGGGGAACAGTGTCGAGCATGCCAGCCACCCTCGGGTTCGCCTCACCGACACCGTTACGCTCGGTGGCGCTCGCGACCAGGGCCGAATGGCCCCAATCCACCCAGCCACGGAAATTTGGTCAACGGCGGTGCGGCCGGCCGGTCGGGCACACCGCGCCGGTCATCCGAACGGTCTTCGGCCTCTAGCGCGACGAAGACCGCAGTGAAATGATGCGGCAGTGTTGGGGAGGTGAGTATGCGACCCGGCACAATCGGCTGCATCCTCTTGGCCGCAATTCTTCTCGTGGGGTGTGGCGGCAGTGGAAAGGGTTCCCGCGGCAGCGACTCGACTGCGGGTGGCCCCACGGCAATTTCTGACGAACGGGTTGTCCGTGCTGTACACGATCATCTAGTCGGCAAGACGTATGCGGGGACGGAAACTGATTGGGTCGACAATGTGATTTCCTGCACACAGTTGGACCACGACCTCGACGCTCTCGGAACCACGTGCCGCGGGAGCGGGGGGTTGTATGGCTATGGCACCAAGGTCGATCGCCAACCGACTGTTCGGAACGTTCAGCTGAAGTGCCCGGCGCCGCCACCGATCGATAGCTCATCCTGGGGCCTAGACGCGACCGGTGACGATTCGTGGCGGGTGTGGAATACGCAGGGCAGCTGGAATGTCGCGGCCCGTAGCGATGGAAGCTTCGCCATCACGGCCAACCAGAACTGCTGAGCAGTCCGGCGAACCATCGCGGCCGCCCAGCAACCGAATTCATCGTCCGTGCCCAACGAGCAACCCACAGACTCGGGCAGGAGGGTCTCTCGGCTCTACCGGCCACGCCCCTTGCCGCGCGAAGATGAGGAATCGACCAAGGAGCACGAACAGGCATGCAGACCTCGAAAAAGAAGTGGAAGGACTTGACGCCAACCCAGCGGACATTGGTGGTGGTCGGTGCCGTGGTGCAACTCGCCCTGTTGACGCTGGCCCAACGTGATTTGTCGAACAGGTCAGCGGACCAGGTTCGTGGCCCGAAGTGGCTATGGCGCCTTGTGACCATGATCAACTTCGTGGGTCCGATCAGCTACTTCTGCCGCGGCCGCAAGCAAGCCCAGACCTAATACGACATCGCCGCCGACCTCAACGGCTGAGTCAACGTCACCCGCTCCTGGCGTTCCCAACTTCCGGGTCGGTATCCCCACCCTCGTCCGTCGCCGGCGGTTCCCCACCCTGGTTCGTCTCAGCAGCGGTCATTTCATCGCGGTGCGTTGCCCCTAGGTCGGGGTTGGATGTGAGGGCTTCGAGGTCGGCAGGCTCGTCCTCGAGCACGGCCCAAAGGATCAGATAGAGGAGGATCCCGACCCCGCCCAAAGCGAGCACTGCCCAGACAGCCCGCACGAGGGTCGTGTCGATGTCGAAATACTTGGCGACCCCCGACGCAACCCCGGCGATCTTCCTGTCGACAGGGTCCTTGTACAGCTTTCTCTGTCTCCTGCTCGAATTGGTCATCGCTCTCCCCTCACGGACTGTCACTGACGACCTCACCGTACTGCCCCCCAACTTGGCCCGGATCAGCCTGCCGTCACGACGACATCGCGACTCGAATGTCCTCTTGCGCGGTGGCTGTGTCCTTCGCCAGCAGGAAGCTCCCGACTCCGCCACCGAAAGCGGCAACGACGTATGAAGTGATCCAGGCTATCGGATAGTCCCCGTACGTATCCGGTGTTCCCACCTGGAGCGCAGTTAGAACAACCAGGCTGGCCACTCCGGCCGCCATCGCCCCGGCGATGACCAAGGTTGCTCTCTTGACCTCAGGGGCGGCCACGGCGTAGAAGACCATCGCAATCGAGTAGAGGCCTGCCCACAGTGGAACAGCCCAGAAGAACACCACGCTGGTCAGTATTCCGAGCGAATGAGTGATGATGCCAACCTGGAACAGCCGCGTACGACCGGGGGCGGCCCCGACCCGCAGCATGGCCAACAACATCAGCACACCTGCGCCAATGAGAGCCGCCCAGCCCAGTACGTAGAAGGGCGTGATGCCGGTCCCGCTTTCGTCGCTTTCCAACAACGCCGCCAGCCACCAAGCGATAGGTACGACGATCCAGGCGGCGGCCGCCATCAGAGCGAGGTTGCGGTAGTTCTTTGTCATGTGTGCCATTGCTCCTCCTTCAACAGTTACTAGAGAGACGAAGAACTCGCCGTCTCGGGTGACATGGATGGATGGCCTCCGGACACGTCGGCTGGCGGTGCTGTCGACGGGGTACGGCTGGACCTGGGAGCGCGGGCCGAATCACCAGATCCGCTGGCGGCGCTCGTATGCTCACATCGTGACGACCATCGGCTCCCTCAACGAGAAACCGCTCCATGCTGCGCTCAAGGAGTGGTACCGCCGGGAGGACGATCAGGTTGAGGCGCCCCTGGAAGGCTTTGTGGTGGATCTCGTTCGCGGTGGCCTGCTCATCGAGATCCAGACCAGGGGTTTCTCTTCGATGCACCGCAAGCTGGACCGGTTGCTAGATAGCCATCCGATGCTGGTTGTGCACCCGGTGGCGGCACAGAAGTGGATTGTGAAGCTCGATGCGGATGGACGTGAGGTATCCCGGCGGCGCTCGCCAAAGCGAGGCATTGCCGCCGACGTATGCCAGGAGCTGGTCTCGTTTCCTTCCTTGCTGAGCCACCCCAACTTCACCCTCGAGGTTGCGCTCGTCGAGGAAGAGGAGGTCCGCCGGCCCGACGCCAAGAAGGGCTGGCGGCGCGGCGGGTATGTGATTGAGGAACGGCGCCTGATCGAGGTCACGGAGACAATTGAGCTCGACTCCCCGGAAGCGTTGCTGAGCCTGTTGCCGGCGGGGCTTCCGAATCCGTTCACTACCGCCGACCTCGCCGCCGGGCTCGGCCGAACCCGTCACTTGGCCCAGGAGGTGGCGTATTGCCTGCGCGAGTCGG
>Ga0224497_10001863_pt1 | contig 12957 bp, 11 predicted proteins | sample SF_Jul11_sed_USG_4_FD_167970 | JGI IMG/M metagenome (GOLD analysis project Ga0224497, IMG submission 167970) | Sediment microbial communities from San Francisco Bay, California, United States - SF_Jul11_sed_USGS_13 | ecosystem: Environmental > Aquatic > Marine > Sediment | place: USA... | reverse complement strand
CCGAGACCGACCTTGAAATGCTCGAGCGTGTCGGCCATCTCGAGCGCGCAGGCCACCGCGCGTGCCGCGTGGTCGGGGGCGTCGAGTGGCGCCCCCCAGACGGCCATGATCGCGTCGCCTATGAACTTGTCCAGCGTGCCGCCGTGGCGGAATACCACCGCGACCTGAACCGTGAAATAGCGGTTTAGCAGGTCGACGACTTCCCTCGGTGCGTGGGTCTCCGACAATGTGGTGAAGCCGCGGATGTCGGAAAACAGTAGGGTCACGTCGCGCGTCTCGCCTGTGCCTTCGAGGCCGCCGCGCTCGAGCAGCTGGCTGACGACATGCGGATTGACGAAGCGTGAGAACTGCACGATCGCCTCTTCACGGCTGCGCCGCTCGCGCAAGTAGGCCGCGAGCTCGGCGGCAAAGTAGAACGCCCACGCGGCGACCAGCGGAGTAAGGAGCGGCAGCAGGACGCGCTGCCCGACGGCCACGTACGAGGCCGCGAGCAGCGCGAAGGTCGCGCCGATCAGCGCGACCCCGTTTAGGCGTGCGTCGAGATTGCGGCTGAATGCCGCCGAGAGTATCGCGATCAGCAGCACGCCTGCCAGCGCGGGCCACAGCGTGCTCACGGACCGCATGTGGCGGCCGTTTTTCAGGTTTTCGAGTGCGGTGCCGAGAATTTCGCCGCCGGCGTGCAGGCTCGCGAGCGGCGTGACCCGCAGGTCCTTGAGACCGGCAGCGGCGGCGCCGACCACCACGATCTTGCCGCTGAACTCATCCTCCGGCCGCTGGCGCTTCGCGCGATCGAAATCGTCGTACAGGTCGCTGTAGGACACGCGCGGGAACGCCCCGGCGCGTCCGCGCCAGGCGAGCACCATGTCCTCGCCCGCGGGAAGCGCCCAGCCGAGCCCGCGCGCAACGCGCGCCGGGAGCGACAGCAGCGCCCAGCCGCGGACGGGCGTGCGCAGTGCGTAGCGCCGACCCACCCCATCGGAATCCTCGCGGAAGTTGATCGTGCCAACCCGCCAGCTCTCGGGTGGCAGGACGAGCGGCGGAAGTAGCGCGATCCGGGCGTTCGGGTCGGCGTCGGGACCGCGCTCCAGCCCGATGAGCGCGGCGAGATCGCGTGCGGGGACGCCGCGCGGATCCTCGCGCGGGTCGAGGCGTACGAGGGGAAAGTAGGTGTTCGGGTGTTTCGCGACCGCCTCGACGAAGGCCTGGTCGCTCTCGGGCCGGAAGCGGTCCGGCTCGGAAAACATGATGTCGAAGACGATTGCAAGCGGCTTCTGCGCTGCGAGCCCTTCGATGAGCTCCGCGTGGACTGCACGCGGCCAGGGCCAGCGCCCGGCGATGTCTTGCATCGTCGCGAGGCTTTTCTCGTCTATGTCGACGAGGACGACCGCCGGGTCGGGGGCGAGACGCGCCGCGTGCGCGCGCACAAAGGCGTCGAGCAGGCGGTTTTCGAGTGGCACGAACAGCCGGAGCGTATACAGTTCGAGCGCCGCCGCGACGAGCACCGCGGCGGTCAGCCAACCATGCGTGGTGCGCGCCGTGCCGCTCATGGCGTCATCGCCTCAGGGTGTCAGCGCGTCACACGCCAAGTCGTTTGCAGATCGCAGTGGACAGCGGCGCCTGGTTGAGCGTGTAGAAGTGTAGCCCCGGGGCGCCACCGGCCAGCAGCCGTTCGCACATGTCCGTCACTATGTCGAGCCCGAAGGCCTGAATCGACGCACTGTCATCGTGAAACGATTCGAGCTTGAATCGGATCCAGCGCGGAATCTCGGCGCCGCAGGCGTCTGAGAACCGCGCAAGCTGGGAGAAATTGGTAATTGGCATGACGCCCGCCACGATCGGAATGTCAATATCCGCGGCGCGGCAGTCATCGACGAATCGGAAGTAGGCGTCCGCATTGTAAAAATACTGCGTGATCGCCGCGTTCGCCCCGGCATCGACCTTTTTCTTGAAGTTACGGATCTCGTCGGCCGCCTTGCGCGTCTGCGGATGGAACTCTGGGTAGCACGCGACCTCAATCGTGAACCAGTCGCCGGTCGTCTCGCGAATGAAGGCGACGAGGTCGCTCGCGTAACGGAATTCCCCGGAGGCCGCGAGCCCGGAGGGCAGATCGCCTCGCAGCGCAACAACATGCCGGATGCCCTGTGCGCGGTAGCGCTCGAGCTGGCGGGCGATGTCCTCGCGCGTCGAAGCCACGCCGGACAGGTGCGGCGCAGCCTCGTGCCCATCGGCGCGGATCGCGAGCACGGTCTCGAGCGTGCCTTCGCGCGTCGAACCGCCCGCACCGAAGGTGACCGAGAAAAAGTGTGGCTTCAACTCCGCGAGCTGCCGCCAGGCGGCGCGCAGTTTATCCTTCCCAGCCGGCGTCTTGGGCGGGAAGAACTCGAAGCTGAAGTCGCGCGCGATGCTCACGGCGTCGACCAGAAGGCGCCCGGACCTAGTAGCGGTAGTGCTCGGTCTTGTACGGCCCGTCTTTCGGCAAGCCGAGGTAGGCGGCCTGCTCGTCGGTAAGCATCGTGAGCCTCGCGCTGAGCGTCGAGAGCTGCAGGCGGGCGACCTTCTCGTCGAGATGCTTGGGCAGGATGTGCACGCCCATCGGGTATTTCGACGCGTCAGCGAACAGTTCGATCTGCGCCAGTACCTGGTTGGCGAACGAAGAGCTCATCACATAGGACGGATGGCCGGTTGCGCAACCCAGGTTCACCAGACGCCCTTCGGCCAGCAGGATGAGACGCTTGCCGTCCGGGAAGATGATGTGATCGACCTGCGGCTTGATGTTCTCCCAGGTGTACTGCTTAAGCGCCGCCACCTCGATTTCGTTGTCGAAGTGACCGATGTTGCACACGATGGCATTGTTCTTCATCGCCTTCATGTGGGCGTGCGTGATGACGTTCAGGTTGCCCGTCGCGGAGACAAAGATGTCGGCCTGCGGCGCGGCATCTTCCATGGTCACGACGCGGTAGCCTTCCATCGCCGCCTGCAGGGCGCAGATCGGATCGATCTCGGTCACCCAGACCTGGGCTTGCAGGCCGCGCAGTGCCTGCGCCGAGCCCTTGCCGACCTCGCCGTAGCCGCAGACCACCGCGACCTTGCCGGCGACCATGACGTCGGTCGCGCGCTTGATGCCGTCGACGAGCGACTCGCGGCAGCCATAGATGTTGTCGAATTTCGACTTCGTCACCGAATCGTTGACGTTGATCGCCGGGAACATCAGCTGCCCGTCCTTCGCCATCTGGTAGAGGCGGTGCACACCGGTCGTCGTTTCCTCGGTGACGCCCTTGATCTCCTTCGACGCCTTCGAGTACCAGCCGGGCTGCGCGGCGAGCCGTTTCTTGATCGCCGCGAACAACGCCGTTTCCTCCTCGCTCGTCGGCTTTGTGAGCACCGACGGGTCCTTCTCGGCCTTCACCCCGAGGTGCATCAAGAGCGTTGCGTCACCGCCGTCGTCGAGGATCATGTTGGGACCCTTGCCGCCAAATTCGAAGATGCGGTGGCTGAACTCCCAGTACTCCTCGAGCGATTCCCCCTTGTAGGCGAATACCGGCGTGCCGCCAGCGGCGATCGCGGCTGCGGCGTGGTCCTGGGTCGAGAAGATGTTGCACGAGGCCCAGCGCACCTCCGCGCCGAGCGCGTTCAGCGTCTCGATTAGCACCGCGGTCTGGATCGTCATGTGCAGCGATCCGGTGATGCGTGCGCCCTTCAAGGGCTTGGATTTCGCGTATTCCGCGCGAATTGCCATCAGCGCCGGCATCTCGTGCTCGGCGATCGCGATTTCCTTGCGGCCCCAATCTGCAAGCGCGAGATCAGCGACCTTGTAGTCAGTGAATTTCGGGTTGGGTGCGTTCATGATGAGAAGCTCCTATCGAAGTGTCAAAGTCCAGGGGGAGCCCCAAAAAGAAAGCGCCCGCACCGGTTTCGATGCGAGCGCCGTTGATTTCGCTGAGCCTGACCCCCGATGACCAGAGGATGCAGCGCCCCTCAGCAAGTGCGCAGTATAGCGTAGCTAGGCAGATTGTTTAAGCGCCGGTGCCTTGTCGGTCCTCTCCCAGGTGAACTCTGGATCTTCGCGCCCAAAATGCCCGTACGCGGCGGTTTTTTCATAGATTGGCCGCAACAGATCCAACATCTGGACGATGCCCTTCGGGCGCAGGTCGAAGTGCTCGAGGACCAGGGCCGAAAGCTTGTCATCGGACAGCTTGCCGGTGCCTTCCGTCGTCACCATGACCGAGGTCGGCTTGGCGACGCCGATCGCGTAGGACACTTGCACCAGACACTTCGAGGCGAGCCCCGCGGCGACGATGTTCTTGGCGACATAACGCGCCGCATAAGCTGCGGAACGGTCGACCTTGGACGGATCCTTGCCGGAGAAGGCACCGCCGCCATGCGGCGCCGACCCGCCGTAAGTATCGACGATGATCTTGCGGCCGGTGAGCCCGCAGTCGCCCTTCGGGCCGCCGATTTCGAACGCGCCGGTCGGGTTGACCAAGAATCGCACGTCGCTCTTGACGAGCTTCTTCGGCAGCACCGGTTTGATGATTTCCTCGATCACCCCTTCGGCGAGCTTCTCGTGCGTCACGCCCGGGGCGTGCTGCGTCGAGACGAGCACCGTGTCGATCGCATCGGGCTTGCCGTTTACGTAGCGCACGGTGACCTGCGATTTCGCGTCCGGCCGAAGCCACGCAAGGCGCCCGTCGCGCCGCACCTCGGACTGGCGCTCGACCAGGCGGTGCGAGAGATAAATCGGTAGCGGCATGAGCGAAGGAGTCTCATCACAGGCATAGCCAAACATCAGCCCCTGGTCGCCGGCGCCCTGATCCAGGTCGAGTCCCGCGCCCTCGTCCACGCCCTGCGCGATGTCGGGCGACTGCTGCCCGTAGATCGTGAGGATGGTGCAGGTGTCGGCGTCGAAGCCGATCGCGGGGTCGTTGTAGCCAATGCGCCGGATGGTCGCGCGCACGACGTCCTGGTAGTGCACGTCAGCGTGGGTCGTAATCTCCCCCGCCAGCACGACCAGATTGTCTTTGACCAGGGTTTCTGCGGCGACCCGGGCGCGCGGGTCTTTGGCTAGAATTGCGTCGAGTACCGCGTCTGAAATCTGGTCGGATACCTTGTCTGGATGTCCCTCGGACACCGATTCCGACGTGAATAGAAAATCGCTCATTGCGTGTGCGCCTTGTAGGAATGGCACGCCGCGCTGAACGCGCGGCGCGTGGTTGCGAGAAGGACGCAAGGATACCAAAGATTGTCGACCTGCTCTGACGCGCACCCTGCATGCTCAATTTGTTGATGCGCTCGGTTGCGGCACTTCCCCTGCCCGTGCTGCACGGGTTGGGCACGCTGCTCGGGTGGATCGTGTACGCCGCATCACCTACCTATCGGCGTCATCTGCGTGAAAATCTTGCGCAGGCAGGCTTTCGAGACGCGCGCGTGCGGCGCGCGTCGATCGCAGCGGCGGGCAAGGCAGTCATGGAACTGCCCGCGATCTGGTTCAGGCCGCGCGCCGAGCTGATGCGCCGTGTCCATCGTCTTGAAGGCGCGGAACTCATCGATGCCGCACGCGCCGAGGGCAAGGGGATTGTCTTTCTCACGCCGCACCAGGGCTGCTTCGAATTGACTGCGCAGGTCGCCGCAGAACGCCAGCCGATCACGGTGTTGTACCGCCCGCCCAAGCAGGGCTACCTCCAGCCGCTCATCGACCAGGGCCGCGCGCAGAAGAACGTCCATCTCGCGCCCGCGAACTTTGCCGGCGTTCGCCAGCTGATCGCGGCGCTCAAGCGCGGCGAGGCGCTCGGAATTCTTCCGGACCAGGTGCCGAACGCAGGCGAAGGCGAATGGGCGGCGTTCTTTGGTCGGCCGGCGTACACGATGACGCTCGCGATGCGGCTCGCCGCGCGCCCGAACACGGTGACCCTGCTGGCGTTCGGCGAGCGCCTGCCGCGCGGTGCGGGCTACGTGGTCCACGTCAAGCCGTTGCCCGACCGGCGGGCCGGGGAGCCGCCGACGCGCTGGCTCAATCGTGCGCTCGAGGAACAGATTCGCGCGCATCCCGGGCAGTATCTCTGGGGTTACAACCGCTACAAGAGACCGCGCGGGGCCCCGCCGGCGCCGCGCGCCACCGATGCGCAACCCTAAGCGCACGGGCACGGGCGCCGACGCGCACGCCGAGGTTTCATGCGCCGCAAACCGGTCGCCTCGATCAGCAGGGCGCAGGTTCCGCCGGTGGTGGCGCGCCTGCGTCCGAATGGTGCCGGCACCGTGGTGCGTATCGATGCGCCATGGTAGGACGTCTCGACCGACGATCCGGTCGCCGACACGCAGCGCATGAACGGCTTCATCGAGCAGCGTATTCTCGAGGTGCGGGAACAATACAATTGAATGCACAAGCGTTTCAAAATCCGACCGCCGGGGGAGGCGAAGTTCTACCAGTGAGGTCAGAACAATGAAAACTCTGCGCGCGGCCGTGATCGGCGTGGGCTATCTCGGGCGTTTCCACGCTGAAAAGCTCGCGTCCATGCCGGGTGTGCGGTTGGTCGCCGTGGTCGATACGGACATCGAACGCGCCCGAACGATGGCGGCCGCGCACGGCTGCGAGGCGCATTCGGACCATCACGCGCTACTCGGCGCCGTTGACGCAGTCTGCGTGGTGGTGCCGACCGGGCAGCACCACGTGGTTGCGGGCGATTTTCTGCGCGCCGGCGCGCACGTGCTGGTCGAAAAGCCGATCGCGCGCACGCTGGTCGAAGCGGATGCGCTGGTCGGTCTCGCCAAGACACACGGACGCATCCTGCAGGTGGGGCACCTGCAGCGTTTCAATCCTGCGTTTCGCGCGCTCGAGCGCTCTATCGGACGGCCGATCTACATCGAGACCGAACGTCTTGCGGGGTTCAAGCAACGGGGCGTAGATGTCGATGTGGTGCTCGACCTGATGATTCACGACCTGGATTTGGTGCTCGCGATGGCCAAGAGCGACGTCGTATCGGTGAGCGCGTGCGGCGCGCATGTACTGACCCACTCGATCGACGTTGCGAATGCGCGGCTCGAATTCGCCGACGGCTGCGTCGCGAACCTGTCGGCAAGCCGTGCGAGCCAGAACGCAGTGCGCAAGCTGCGTGCGTTCCACGCCGAGGGCTACCTGTCGGCCGACCTGCAGGCCGGGCGACTGCGCCTCGTGAAGCGGGGATCCGCCGACGCCGGGGTTTCCGAAGAGGAGATCGTGTTCGATGACCGCGACGAACTGCGCGCCGAGATCGAGGCCTTCGTCGCCGCCATAGTAGGGGGCGGCAGGGCGCCCGTCAGCGGGGATGACGGGCGCCGCGCGCTGGCGCTTGCACTCGAGGTCGGCCGCCTCGTGCGCGAGCGGCAAGCGCGGTTTGCGGCGGCCATGCGCGAGGACGGTCGATGAACGCGATCGGTATGCTGGATCTGCGCGCGGAGTACGGCGCGTTGCGCGCCGACATCGATCAGGCGGTGCAGCGCGTGCTCGCCTCGGGGCATTTCATCCTGGGACCTGAGGGCAACGCGCTCGAAACCGAGATCGCGGCACGGGTCGGTGCCGCGCATGCGGTGGCGGTCGGCTCGGGCACCGACGCGCTGCATCTTGCCCTGCGGGCGGCCGGAATCGGCCCCGGCGATGACGTCGTACTGCCCGCGTTTACTTTCATTGCGACCGCCGAAGCCGTGTCCTATACCGGGGCGCGGCCGGTCTTCGCCGACATCGATCCGACGAGCTTCAACGCCACCGGCGCGAGCCTTGAGGCAGCTCTGACCCCGGCAACGCGCGCGGTGATCATCGTCCATCTCTATGGGCAATGCGCGGAGATGCCTGCGATCGCGCGGTTGTGCGAGGCACGCGGCCTCACCCTGATCGAGGACTGCGCACAGGCGATCGACGCCGACTACGACGGCCGGGCGGCGGGCGCCTGGGGTGCATTCGGGTGCTTCTCGTTCTATCCGACCAAGAATCTCGGCGCCTACGGCGACGCCGGTCTGGTGACCGCGCGCAGCGCGACCGATGCGGAGCGTGTGCGTATGCTGCGCCACCACGGCAGCCGCCAGAGCTACGCGCACGAATGCGTTGGCTACAACAGCCGGCTAGACGAATTGCAGGCTGCGATTCTGCGCGCGAAGCTGCCGCACCTTGCGCGCTTCAACGCCGCGCGCCGCCGCGCCGCCGCGCGTTACCGCGAGGGGCTCGCCGGCCGTGGCGTCGGATTGCCGGTCGAACACGGCAGGGGCGCGCACGTGTATCACCAGTTCACGATCCGCAGCGATCAGCGCGATGCGCTGCGCGCGCGCCTTGCGGCAGCCGGTATTGCGAGTGCGGTGTACTACCCGCTGCCCGTGCACCGGCAACCCGCGTACGCGGACGCGTACCCGGCGCTTGCACTGGCGGAATCGGAGGCGGCCGCGCGCGCGGTGCTATCGCTTCCGATTCACCCCCACCTGGACGATGCAGACATCGATCGTGTGTGCGCGGTGCTGTGCGAAGCGAAGCCTTAGAATCGCCCGGTGTTCGCCAACCTGCACGACGACGAGCTTCGCGCGCGCTTCGAGCGTGGGAAGACAATCGCCCCGGTCGGGCTCTCGCCGCCGCCGTACCGGCCGCGTCATCGCATCGCCCGGCGCCTGCGGCACTCGGGTGATCGCGTGATTCCGGTGCGGCCGGCGCTACCGGCATGACGCAGGTGAGGCGCCTTAGGTTTACCAAGATGGAGGGCGCGGGCAACGACTTCGTTGTCGTCGATGCAACCAAAACACCTTTTGCGCTGAGTGCGACGCAGCTGCGCCGACTTGCCGACCGGCACGTGGGTGTGGGTTGCGATCAGATTCTCGTCGTCGAACGCAGCGCGCGGCCTGATGCGGATTTCCGTTATCGCATCTTCAACGCCGACGGCAACGAGGTGGAGCAGTGCGGCAACGGCGCACGCTGTTTCGTGCGGTTCGTGCACGCGCGTGGACTGAGCGTCAAGCGCGAGATCCGGGTCGAGACGCTGGGCGGCGTCATCGTGCCGCGGCTCGAGGACGATGGCGAGGTCTCGGTCGACATGGGGTCACCGATTCTTGACCCGGCGCGGGTTCCGTTTCTTAGCGAGCGGCCCGGATGGGTCCAGGCGCTCGAGGTCGACGGCAATGTGCGCGAGCTGACCGTCCTGTCGATGGGAAACCCGCACGCCGTGCAGGTGGTGCGCGATGTGGAGACGGCACCGGTCCGGTCCGAGGGTCCGCGCCTGGAGCAGCATCCGCGCTTTCCGAAGCGCGTCAATGCGGGATATCTGCAGGTCCTCGAGCGCTCGCGTATCCGCCTGCGGGTCTGGGAGCGCGGCGTGGGCGAGACGCTGGCCTGCGGCACGGGCGCCTGCGCCGCGGTTGTCGCCGGCATTTTGCGCGGGCTGCTCGATTCGCCGGTGCGCGTCGAGGCGCGCGGAGGTGCGTTGACCGTGTCTTGGGCAGGCGGCGACAATTCAGTTTGGATGAAGGGGCCCGCGACGACGGTGTTCGAGGGAACGATGGATCTGGCGGAATAGGCGGCATAGGCGGAATGGTGAACCAATGAACGAAGACGACATCGCCGTTTTTCTACGCACGCATCCGCAATTTTTCGATCACCATCCCGAACTTCTGGAGACGATCCGCGTGCCCCACCCCCATGGTGGGCGGGCGATCCCGATCGTGGAGCGCCAGCTGGTGTCGCTGCGCGAGCGGACGCGGTCGCTCGAATCGAAGCTCGGTGAGCTCATGCAGATCGGCGAGGAGAATGACACGATCAGTGAACGCGTGCATCGATTGGCGGTCGCACTGCTCGCGGCGCGCGACTTCCCCGCGCTCGCGCAGGCGCTGGTCTTTCATTTGCGCGAGGACTTTTCGGTCCCGCATGTTGTGCTACGGGTCTGGGCTAAGGGTGTATCCGCCGAGGTTCCCGAGGGCGAAGCGATCAGCGACGTGCAGCGCCAAACCGCGGAAACAATGGGCGGCCCGCAGTGCGGGCCGGCAGCCGACAGCCCCTACCTGGCGTGGTTCGGCGGAGCAGCGCCCCAGCTGCGCTCGCTCGCCCTCGTGCCCTTGGGCGAGACCACGGTGTTCGGCCTACTCGCGCTCGGCAGCGAGGATGCCGAGCGCTTCTACGCCGAAATGGGCACGCTCTATCTGCGGCGCATCGGGGAGCTTTGCGCCGTGGGTGCCGCCAGCCGGCTGTAGCGCGGCGCGCGCGTGCGTGGCGGCACCGTCGACAGCCACACACCCCGACCAGGTGCGCGTCGAGGCCTGGCTTGAAGCGCTTCGCGTCCAGCGCCGACTCTCACCGGCGACCATCGGCAATTACCGGCACGCGGTCGCGGCGCTCCTCGAATTGGCGGGCGAGCGGCAGCTCGATGCGCTGGAGGCGGCGCAGATTCGACGCTTTGTCGCCAGGCTGCACGCCAGCGGTCTTTCGGGCCGCACGCTTGCGCTCACCTTGTCGGCCTGGCGCAGCCTGTATCGCTGGCTCGTGCGACAGCGCGGATTCCACGTCAACCCCGTGCAGGGTGTGCGCGCGCCGAAGTCTCCGCGCGGCCTGCCCAAGGCGCTCTCGGTCGAGCAGGCCCAGCGCCTGCTCGATACCGAGAGCGGACAGGATCCCGCGGGCGCCCGCGACGCCGCGATGTTCGAGTTGCTGTACTCCTCGGGCCTGCGTCTGGGCGAGCTCGTCGCGCTGGACGTAGGCGACGGAAAGCTCGATGTGGCGCAGGGCGAGGTGACGGTCACCGGCAAGGGACGCAAGACGCGCACCGTCCCGGTCGGTGTGCGCGCGCGCGACGCGCTGCGGCGCTGGCTTAGGCTGCGGCCCGGCTTGGCGAACGCGGGCGAGCCTGCGCTCTTCGTCGGCGCGCGCGGGGCGCGTATCGCGCAGACCACGGTCCGCCTGCGTCTGCGCACGCGGGCACTGCGCCAGGGGATCGACGGTTCGGTACACCCCCATATGCTGCGCCATTCCTTTGCCAGCCACGTGCTGCAGTCTTCGCAGGACCTGCGCGCGGTCCAGGAAATGCTCGGCCACGCAAGCATTGCGAGCACACAGGTCTACACGCATCTCGACTACCTGGCGCTGGCGAAGGTTTACGACGCCACGCATCCGCGCGCGAAAAAGAAGTAGCCGCGCGGACGCCAGGGCTGTCGATGCATAATGCGTGACGCGTGACGCGTGACGCGTGACGCGTGACGCGTGACGTCTGACGTCTGACGTGACGTGACGCGCCAGGCGGCGATCCGATCGCAGCCGCCATGCGCCAGCAAGTAGAATGCGCACGTGGCAATCCCCTCAGCAGAACCAGCGCGCGCGCGCGTGACGCACAGCCCGTACACGGCCCACGCGCTTTAGATCCGCATGGTGCTCGCGTCGATCATTGCGGCAAACCTCGCCGGCGGGCTGCTGTCCCTGCTCGCCGCGGCGCTCGTGGCGTTCGCCGTGCTCGAGCGCTGGGTGCCGCGGCTGGTGAGCTTCGCGGTTGGCGCGCTGCTCGGCGTCGCGCTGCTCCAGCTGCTGCCGGAGGCCATCGAGTCGCAGGCCAAGCCGCACGCCGTGTTCGCGACGCTGCTCGTCGGGCTGCTCGTTTTCTTCATGCTTGAAAAGCTTGCGCTCTGGCGTCACTCGCATGGACCGGGCGAGCATTCCCATGGCCACCATAGACATGACGCGCAGGGACCGGCGGACGCGGCACGCCCGGTGGGCGCGCTCATCGTTGTGGGTGATTCACTGCACAACTTTGTGGACGGCGTGCTGATCGCGGCGGCTTTCCTCACCGACCCTGCGCTCGGCTGGACGACCGCGGTCGCCGTGATTGCGCACGAGGTGCCGCAGGAGGTGGGCGATTTCATGATTCTGCTCGATGCCGGATACTCGAGGAAGCGCGCGCTCGTTCTGAACGCCTTCTCGAGCCTCGCGGCGGTGGCGGGCGGGGTGCTGGGCTATTTCTCGCTCCGCGCGGCGCAGCATGCGCTACCCTATATCCTTGCGCTCGCCGCGGCGGGCTTCATCTACATCGCCGTCGCGGACCTGATCCCGAACCTGCACCGCCGGTTTGCGGTCAAAGACGCGCTGTCCCAGGGGGCATTGATCGCGCTTGGCATCGCGGTCGTCGTAATCGCCGGCCAGGGACAGGGGCACTAGCAGCCGAACTCGCATTTGGGGGTCACGCATGAACCAGCAGGAGATGGTCCCAGTCACGATCCTGACGGGTTTTCTGGGTAGCGGCAAAACCACGCTTCTAAACCGCATCCTGCAGGAGGATCACGGGCACCGCGTCGCGGTCATCGAGAACGAATTTGGCGAAATCGGTGTCGACAACGACATCATCGAGACGTCCGACGAACAAATCGTCGAGATGAACAACGGCTGCATTTGCTGCACCGTACGCGGCGACCTGATCCGCATCCTAAGCGACCTCAAGGGCAAACGCGAGCAGGGCACATTGAATTTCGATCGCGTCGTGATTGAAACGACCGGCATGGCCGATCCGGGCCCGGTGGCGCAGACCTTCTTTACCGACGAGGAGATCGGCGGGTACTACCTGCTCGATTCGATTTTGACGCTGGTCGACGCGAAGCACGCCGAGAAGCAGCTCGACGAGTTCCATGAGGCACAGGAACAGGTCGGGTTTGCCGACCGGGTGCTGCTGTCGAAAACCGATCTTGTGACCGATGACGACGTAAAGCGCCTTGCCGATCGCATCAAGTGCATGAATCCGCGCGCGCCGATAAAACCGGTGCACTTCGGCAAGGCGCCGCTCGAGGAGGTGCTCGACCTGCGCGGCTTCAATCTGAACGCCATTCTGGAGATCGATCCCGAATTCCTCACCGACACTCACCATGAGCACCACGACGCAGTGGAGTCCTTCGTGTTCAAGTCGGGGAAGGCCTTTGACGGCGATAAACTCGAGCAGTTTCTATCCGGCATGATCCAGGTCTACGGACCCGACCTTTTGCGCT
>Ga0224497_10001861_pt1 | contig 12962 bp, 14 predicted proteins | sample SF_Jul11_sed_USG_4_FD_167970 | JGI IMG/M metagenome (GOLD analysis project Ga0224497, IMG submission 167970) | Sediment microbial communities from San Francisco Bay, California, United States - SF_Jul11_sed_USGS_13 | ecosystem: Environmental > Aquatic > Marine > Sediment | place: USA... | reverse complement strand
GTGCTGCCGACAAACTTGAAACCGCGTGTCTTGAGGTCTTTGCTCAGGGCGTCAGACTCGGGCGACGTCGCCGGAATGTCGCCGTCCTTGCTGAAGCGATTCTGAATCGGCCGGCCGCCGACGAAGCTCCAGACATATTCGCTGAAGGAGCCGAATTCCTTCTGCACAGCCAGAAACGCTTTGGCGTTGGTGACGGCTGAACTGACCTTGAGCCTGTTTCTGACGATGTCCGGATTCTGCAGAAGTTTCTCGATTCGCTTTTCCGAAAAGCGCGCGACCTTCTCGACGTCGAAGCCGGCGAAGGCCTTGCGATAGCCTTCACGTTTGTTGAGGATCGTCGACCAGCTAAGACCCGCCTGTGCACCCTCGAGGATCAGAAATTCGAACTGCGCGCGGTCGTCAAAAACTGGTACGCCCCATTCCTTGTCATGGTATTCGATGTAGTCGAGGCTAACGCCCTCTGCCCATGCACAACGTGTCACTGCTTTTGCCATTTGAGCATCCCATTCGTTTCGCCCAGCTAATTTACCATCCCGGCGCCGGCGGCAATAAGCCGCGAATATTTATTTTGGACACAAAAAAGCCCGCGCAGCGCGCGGGCTTTCTCTGCAATGGTATGCAAACGGTAACTATTTTCTATATGGAACCACCGCAGGAACCCTCACCGCAGCTGCCCTCGCCTTCTTTCTCGCCGCAGCTACCTTCGCCTTCTTTCTCACCGCAGCTGCCTTCGCCCTCTTTCTCGCCACAGCTGCCTTCGCCTTCCTTGTCGCCGCCGCATGAGCCTTCGCCACAGCTGCCTTCGCCTTCTTTGCCTTCCTTGTCGCCGCCGCATGAGCCTTCGCCTGCGCCGAGCATGTAGCCGACGCTCATCGTTGACATTGCGAACGGGCTCTGGACGGTGTCAGCACTTGCGATACTGCTCGACAAAGCAAAAGATCCAGCCAGGGCAGCACCCACAGCCAGCGCGATTGGTTTTACAACTTTCTTTTCCGACATTCTCTCTCTCCTACAAGGGTTGTTTGCCCGCGTTGGGCAGATTAACGCGTGACGCCGAATCTATGTGCTCCACGTCGCCGATTTCATAACCTGTTGTTGTATTCTTTCCAGGGATTCGCCGCTCTCGCCGATGATCGCGATGCTGCCGTTACCCACCGGCAGAATGACGCCGTTCACGTTTTCTCCGGCCAGAATTTGTGCCTCTAAGATCATCTCATGGGGCATCAACAGTATCGTTACCGGACCGCGCTCGCCCTGAATGACGAGATGCGGAACCTCATGTCCGTTGATCACGCAGCTCTGTGCATACGTGATCAACCCGGCGCCGTGGTCCATTTTTGCCACATTCGCCGGCACGACGGAAGCCAGTCGCTCGTCCGATACGGCGACGTCCGTTACGCGCAGCGCATAGGGCTCGTGGTCGACGTGCGCCAGAATCTCGTCTGCGAGCGACTCATACTCGACGCCCGTGCTGAGCAGCCGAATACCCAGCAATGCGGCAACGACAACTGTCGCGGCCATGGCGAACCAAGCTGGCGACACCCGACGTCGATTCGGCAACGCGACGACATTATCGGACATAGACGTAGATGACTCACGAGATTCCTCTGCGACAATCTCCGGCAGCTCCGGCATCTCGAGCTCCGGCACATCGAGCCGCAACGCGCGGCCGATCGTCTGCTCGAGCGCCAGCATTTCCTTGCGATACGTCTGGCACGCGGCGCATTCGGACAGGTGCCCGGCATTACCGTCAAACGACGGGTCCGCTGCTATGGCCTCTCTGTACTCTTCGCATTTCACGGTTTTGCCATCTGCTCTTTAAGTTTGGCTCGTGCGCGGTGCAGTCTTGTCAATACCGCGCCTTGCTTCAGTCCCATCTGTTCTGCGATCTCGTTGGTGCTGTAGCCCATCAGGACCTGTAACACCAGCGGTTCGCGGTAATCATCATCCAGCTCATAAATCGCCTGACGCATATGATCGAGCTCTTCGTCGGGCTGCTCCGCCAGCAATGCCGCTTGCGACGCCGTCAGATTGTCGATGTCGACCGTTTCGAGCCTTTTTCGCTCGAAATAGCGGGCATTCTCCCGCCGGACGATCGTCAGCAGCCACTGCTTGGCAGCCGCCTCATCGCGCAATGCATCCAGTGACTTCCAGGCCCGCATGAGCGCTTCCTGAACGACATCTTCGGCAATCGACCTGTCCCGGCTGAGCCAGGCCGCATAGCGATACATGTCCTGGTGATATACAGCCACGTATTCGTCAAATCTTTGACGCCTCAGAGAGGCAGCTTTGCTGCTTTGCATACGAGATGACCCGCTTCTTTTGATATTTATTACTGAATCGGCGGAAAACTGTGATTCAAGCGTGGAAACCCTACCTAAATATTGGGAAAATCTGAAATTATTGTGTTTATATCGTCTAGCTATGAGTGCTTTCAGACCGGGCCAGTTCCCTCAAGTTCGCCTGCGGCGCAGCCGCAGAACTGTGGCATTGCGGCGGCTCGTGGCCGAGTCCGGACTCAGCCCGGACGATCTTATCTACCCGGTCTTCGTCCTGGACGGCGCGAAGCGCTCCGAGCCGGTACCCTCGATGCCCGGTGTCGAGCGCCGGAGTATTGACGGCCTGCTGCGGGAACTGGGTGCGGCTGCCAGGCTCGGCATCCCGGCCGTCGCGCTGTTTCCCGTGATCGAGCCGGACAAGAAGAGCGTGGATGGGGCCGAATGTGCCAATCCTGACGGTCTCGTACAGTCGACGGTTCGGGCCATCAAAACCGAGTACCCCGATCTGGCAGTGATAACCGACGTCGCGCTGGATCCGTACACGACCCATGGCCAGGACGGCATCATCGACGATTCCGGCTACGTGCTCAATGACGAGACCGTTGCGATGCTCGTGCGCCAGGCCGTATCTCACGCGGAGGCGGGCGCCGATATCGTCGCGCCGTCGGACATGATGGACGGCCGTATCGGTGCCATCCGCAGCGAACTCGAGGCGCAGCAGCACAGCAATACCCTGATTCTGGCTTACGCCGCAAAGTACGCCTCGTGCTTCTACGGGCCTTTCCGCGATGCCGTCGGTTCCGCCGCAAGCCTTGGCGGCGGCGACAAATCGACCTATCAAATGGCTCCCGGCAACAGTGACGAAGCGCTGCGCGAGGTCGGTCTGGATATCGACGAGGGCGCCGATATCGTCATGGTCAAACCAGCGCTGCCGTACCTCGACGTCATTCGCCGGGTTCGGGAGACGTACGGCGTGCCGACATTCGCCTACCAGGTCAGCGGCGAATACGCGATGCTCAAAGCTGCCTCGGCTAACGGCTGGCTCGATGAGCGCTCGGCCGTCCTCGAGTCATTGCTGTGCATCAAACGAGCTGGTGCGTGTGCGATCCTGTCATATTATTCAATCGCCGCCGCGAGCTGGCTGGCGCCGTGAATGAAAAGGTCACAATCGATCGCTATGGCGTGATGGGCTATCCGGTGTCCCACAGTCGCTCGCCTGTTATTCACCGGCTGTTCGCGCTGCAGACGGGTCAGGAAATACGGTACGAGTTGCTGCAGGTCGCCCCCGAGAAACTCGATACGGCCATACGCCAGTTTCAGCGCACTGGCGGCAAGGGTCTAAACATTACCGTCCCGCATAAACACGCCGTCGCGAAACTCGTGGACCAGTCGAGCGAGCGCGCCAGCACGGCCGGCGCGGTCAATACGATCATCTTCAGAGGCAGTGAGCTTTACGGCGACAATACCGACGGCATCGGCTTGTTGCGCGACCTGAACGTAAACCTCGGCGTCAACCTCGAATATGCCAACATCCTCATTCTCGGCGCCGGTGGCGCAACGCGCGGAATTGTCGGGCCGCTACTCGAAATGCAGCCGGCGTCATTGCGCATCGCAAATCGCACCCCTGAAAAGGCGCAGAAGCTTGTTGATCGCTTCGAGAGCCTCGGGCCCGTAACCGCCTGCGGATTTGATGACGTGCCCGCGTCTGAGCCGTATGACCTGATCATCAACGCGACGTCAGCCGGTCTGCATGGTGGCACGCCGCCGTATCCCGAGGCCGCCGTTACAGAGAACACGTTCTGTTATGACTTGTCCTACGGTCTGAGTCCCACACCGTTCAGCACCTGGGCGCGGGATCATGGCGCCGCAAAATCGGTTATGGGTTGGGGCATGCTCGTCGAACAAGCGGCCGAGTCGTTTCATCTTTGGCGCGGCGTGCGTCCCGATACCGCGCCCGTCCTCAAACAAATGAACATCAACGCATAGTCACGAGCTCTTCTGCATTTGTCGGATGGATGGCGACGGTATCGTCAAAGTCAGCCTTCGTCGCTCCCATGCGGATAGCGACCGCGAATCCCTGCAACATTTCATCCGCACCGTCGCCGATTACGTGACAGCCGATGATTTTTTCTTCGCTGCCTGCAGTAATGAGTTTCATCACTGAACGCGATTTCTTGGCGCCGAGTGCGTAATACATGGGCGTAAACGTCGATGTGTAGACCTTGATAGCATCGCCATGCTCGGCACGAGCCGCATCTTCTGTGGCACCGACCGTTCCGATCGGTGGATGACTGAAAATAACTGTGGGTATCAGATCATAGTCGAGGTGGCGCCCCTCCATGCCCCCATAAAGACGATCGGCGAGCCGCCTGCCCGCGGCGATCGCAACCGGGGTTAGCGCTTCTCGTCCCGTGACGTCACCCAGGGCGAATATGTGCTCAATATTCGTCTGCTGCAGCATGTCGGTCGGAATGAAGCCGCGCTCGTTACTCAAAACGCCAGCGCGATCAAACTCGAGGCCTTCCACGTTGGGCGCACGACCTATGGCCCATAGAATACAGTCCACCGGGCCGAAAGAGCGGCCATCTTCCGCTTGCAGCACGAAGCCCTGGTCGGTTTTCTCGACCAATGCTGGAATGACCTGTGTCTCCAATTCGATGCCGTCTCTCACCATCGCCTGCATGAGCTCTTGCCCGAGCATGTCATCGAAGCTCCTGATAACGCTGTCCTTACGCACGACGACTCGCGTCTGGCTACCGAGCGCGTTGAAAACGCCGGCCAGTTCCACGGCGACGTAACCACTGCCTACAACCAGCACCCTTTCTGGTCGCTCATCGAGCGCAAAAAAATCGTCCGAGGTCACGCCGTGCTCCGCACCCGGAATATCCGGCACGATGGGCCGGCCACCGGTCGCAATGACAATACGATCGGCGTGGTATTGGTTATCACCGACTCCAATCGTGTGTGCGTCAATGAATCGTCCCACGCCGGCAAGGTACGTAACTCCGCTTCTGTCGAGATTAATTTCGTAAATACCGTTGAGCCTTCTCACGTAAGCGTCACGCCGGGACTTGAGTCCGGCCCAGTCGTGCCCGTTAACCGTTACCTCGAACCCGTAATCGGCGGCATGATCCAACTGGTATTTGTGGCTGGTCGTGTACCACATGATCTTTTTTGGCACGCAACCCACATTGACGCAGGTTCCGCCAAGCGGTCCATATTCAATGACGGCGACGCGGGCACCGTACTCGGCGGCACGACGGGCATGTGCAATACCGCCGCTTCCACCACCAATGACGATTAGGTCAAATTTCTCTTTCAAAGCCTGGCTTCCTCTTACCACAATCGCCCGCATCGCGAGCGTCTACGTGCTAATATCCTGCGCCTGAAACGGACATCAGACGCATCAATGCCCAACCCGCTCCTCGATACCTCATCACTACCCCGATTTGCCGAACTGGCGCCCGACCAGGTCGTTCCAGCGCTGAGCGAGCTTATCGCAGCACATCGACAAAAGCTCGAAGCGCTGCTCGACGAGACGCCGCAGCCGGATTTCGACTCCCTCGTCGCACCGCTGGAGGAAATGGAACATGAGTTGGCTCGTGTCTGGTCCCCGGTCCGCCATCTTCAAGGCGTACTCGGCTCACAAAAGTGGCGTGACGCCTACAACGCGGCGCTTCCGTTGCTGACCGAACATGGCACCGAGTTATCGCAAAACGCCCGCCTGCAAGCGGCCTATGCAGCGGTCGAAGCGCGACTGCCACACAATGTCAGCGCTGCACAGAAGAGCGTTGTAGAACACGCTTTGCGTGATTTCCGGCTCGCCGGCGTCGATCTGCCGGACGCGCAAAAGGCCCGGTTCAAGGAGATCATGCAGCAGCTGGCCGCGACACAGGCCGCATTCGAGCACAACATTCAGGACGCCCAGGATGCATGGAGCCTGCATGTCCACGACGAGCAGGATCTCGCCGGGCTGCCGCAGCACGCCGTGTTGCGTGCGGCGGCCGAAGCGCGCCGCAGAGACCGGCAGGGCTGGCTGCTAACGCTCGACTACCCCACATACGACGCGGTGATGCGACACGCTGACAACCGCGGGCTGCGCGAGACTCTTTATCAGGCGTGGGTAACGCGCGCGTCGGATCAGGGCCAAAACCCGGACTGGGACAATAGCGAGCACATCCATAACATTCTCTCCTTGCGGCATGAAGCGGCACAACTGATCGGCTTCGACAACTACGCCGAGTACTCGCTCGCCACAAAGATGGCCGAATCGACCGAGGAGGTCCTTGAATTCCTGCATGAGCTTGCTTCACGAACTCGTGCTGCAGCGGAAAAAGACGTTGCCGAACTTTCCGAGTTTGCGGGCATTACAATGACCCCATGGGATTGCCCATATTGGCTCGAGAAGTTTAAACAGAAAAAGCACTCGATCTCCAACGAGGAGCTGCGCCAGTACTTTCCAGTGCAGACCGTAGTCGGCGGGTTGTTCGAGCTTGCAGAGCGCCTTTATGGCGTCAGCCTCGAAGTGCAGGACGATGTCGCCACATGGCATGAGGACGTACGCTATTACGCGGTGCGGAATGAAAACGGCGCTCTGATCGGTGGCTTCTACACCGACCTGTTTGCTCGCAGCGGCAAACGTCACGGCGCCTGGATTGACGAGTGCGTCGTGCGCAAGAACCTGAACGGCCACACGACGCTGCCGGTTGGCTATCTGGTCTGCAACTTTCCTCCACCTGACAAGAGCAAGCATCGTTCCTTGCTGACCCACGAAGCCGTGGTGACCCTGTTCCATGAATTCGGGCACATGTTGCACCACCTTTTGACGCGCATCGATTATCCGAGCATCGCGGGTATCAATGGCGTTCCGTGGGATGCTGTCGAGCTGCCGAGCCAGTTCATGGAAAACTTCGCCTGGAACTATGAAGTGCTGACTCGCTGCTCTGCAAACTCCGAAACTGGCGAACCCTTGCCGCGGTCGCTGTTTGACCGCCTCGACGACAGCCGTCATGCGGGCGCCGCGCTCGCGATGATGCGTCAGCTCGAGTTCGCATTGTTCGATTTCCGGCTGCACGCCGAGTTCGATGCGCAGCGTGGTCCTGCCGTTCTCGAAACGCTTCGAGAGGTCCGCGACGAAGTGGCCTTGATTCCGCATCCCGACTACAACCGTTCGCCGCACAGCTTCTCGCACATATTCGCCGGGGGATACGCCGCCGGCTATTACAGCTACAAATGGGCCGAAGTCCTCGCTGCGGATGCCTTCAGCGCGTTCGAAAAGGCCGGCATTTTCGACCAGGAAACAGCACGACGCTTCCGCGTCAAAATACTGGAGATCGGCGGCAGCAGCGACATCATGCAGGCCTACGTTGCGTTCCGTGGACGCAAGCCCAAGATCGATGCGCTGCTCAGACAAAGCGGTATCCTGAGTGAATGAAGATCGCCACGTGGAACGTGAACTCGATGAATGTGCGACTGCCACACGTGCTCGAGTGGCTTACGGCGAATGGTCCAGACGTCCTGGCGGTGCAGGAAATCAAGCAGGCCACCGCAGCGTTCCCGACGGACGCCCTGGCCAAGATCGGTTATGCGTCAATTGCGAACGGACAGAAAACCTACAACGGCGTGGCTGTAATCAGCCGCGTTCGACCCGCTGATCCGGTCACCGGGTTTCCGGGTTTCGACGACCCGCAACGCAGAGTACTGGCCACGACCATCGATGGCGTCCGCATCGTGAACCTCTATGTCCCGAACGGCCAGTCCGTCGGCTCGGAAAAATACGACTACAAGCTTGGCTGGCTCTCAGCGCTGCGTGACTTTCTTGAAGGCGAGCTCACCCGGCACGATAAACTCGTCGTGCTTGGTGATTTCAATGTTGCGCCGGCTGACGAAGACGTCTACGACGCCGAGAAATGGGGTGACGCGATTCTTTGCAGCCCATTAGAGCGCAAGGCGCTTACTTCGTTGCTTGAGCTCGGGCTTGCAGACGTGTTTCGCAAATTCGACCAGCCAGAGAAATGCTTCAGCTGGTGGGATTACCGGGCAGCAGGTTTTCGACGCAATGCCGGCCTGCGCATCGACCTGATTCTCGCCAGTGAATCGATGGCGAAAATCTGCAGCGCCAGTTACGTTGACAAGGAACCCAGGGCCTGGGAGCGGCCGTCTGACCATGCCCCCGTGGTCGCGGAATTCGAGTTCTGAGCCGGCTGTGATCGTCTGCATAGACAGCCAGGAATGTGACATATTTCAGATATTTGCGCTGCCCGCGCTTGGCCTGCCGTGTATCATGCAGGCATGTGAGCCAGAGTGCGGGGGTCGCGGTTGACTGATATCAGACGCAGCGCCCCTACCCGTAACTCGGCGACAAAAAATAATAAGAACAGAATTATGTCCCAGGATCGCCGTAACGATTACGACGTTACCAACACCGTACAGGTCAGTGACCCGATCGCGGTGCGCAATGCCGTTTACGATCTGTTTAGCGCGACGTTTCCAGGCGCTTCATACGACAAGCTGTGGCTAGCGTTTTACGACTTCGAGCGCCTGTTTACGGGTCGCTTTCCAGGCTATAAAGGCTGTGACACGACATATCACGATTTGCAACATACGCTGGACATGACTCTTGCGCTCGCGCGTCTCGTCGCCGGATACGAGCGCAGCGTGGAGCCCGCCGAGCGCCTCGGCGCGCGTCGCGCACAGATGGCGATCATCACGTCGCTGTTTCACGATTCGGGCTACATCCGTCACGAAGAACGCGACAGTGAGTTCTCCAACGGCGCAGAGTTCACGCTATATCACGTGTCTCGAAGTGCCGATTTCCTGCGCCGCTATCTACCCGAGTTGGGTATGTCTAAAGACGTCGCCGTCAGCAGCATGATCGTGCATTTCACGGGCTATGAACTCGACCTCGACAAGATCGAGCTCGATGACCCACGCGACGTCATCTGCGGTCACCTGATCGGCACCGCCGACCTGATAGCGCAGATGGCGGATCGTTGTTATCTCGAAAAATGTCGCGACCGCCTGTACAAGGAGTTTGTCGTCGGTGGCGTCGCCGTCGAAAACGCCAGCCCGGGCGAGTACACGGTGCGTTACAAATCGGGGCTGGACTTGCTCCGAAAGACGCCTGTGTTCTATCAGCAGGTCATGCGCGAACGTCTGCATCGCAAGTTCAATCGCGTATACCGCTATATCGAAGTGTTGTACGACGGTCAAAACCCCTACATCGACGCGATTCGCAACAACATCTCGCACCTCGTGCACATCATCGAGTCGGGCGACTGGACGTTGCTCCGCCGCGAACCGCCGTACTTCCTGGGTATTGTCAACGCCGTCAACGAACTCGAGTCGCTGGTCAAACGCCAGCTTGCTTCGTTTACCGGCAAAGCTGTTGAAACAAATAGTCTGCTAATGCCGGTCTGACATCGGCACGAATCGATCCTGCTTTTCCACACGCTGTAGCCACGCCCTGATCTGCGGATAACCGCCGAGGTCGAAACCGCCTTCATCCGCCACGCGCGTATAGGCGTAGAGTGCAATGTCGGCAATGCTGTACGCATCGTTCGCGATGAAGTCATGTTCCGTCAGCTCCTTTTCCATGACATCGAGCGCCATGTAGCCGCCATCCTGCCGCGCTTCAAGATCGCCTTCGCGATCCGCGGGGCGACCGAGATACCGGATGATGAATCGGGAGGTCGCGATGTACGGTTCGTGGCTGTACTGCTCGAAGAACATCCAGCGCAGGATGTTCGCTGCCTCGTAGCGGTCCCGGCCGGCGAATTCATTCCCATCGGCGAGATAGCTCAAAATCGCGTTGGACTCTGACAGGAAGCGGCCATCGGGTAGCGCAACCAACGGCACTCTGCCATTAGGGTTCATTGCGAGGAACTCCTCGGTCCGCGACTCGCCGGCCAGGATGTCGACCTCGTGCCAGATATAGTCGAGCGCCAGTTGTGCGCAGGCGAGCTGCAGCTTGTAGCAGTTACCTGAAATCGAATCGCCGTAGATCTCAATTTTTTGCGACATTGGTCTTTTCCTGTTGCCAGGTCCGCAGTGCATGGAACTCCGCCCGGTCAAGGCGCCTGTTGGCATAGAAAGCGGCAATTGCCGCGCCAAACAGCGCGTAGACCGTATCCACCGACGACAGCACCTCGTCGAAAAAGACCGGCCAGGTCATCGATGTCACGGCACGCAAGACATGCAACGTAGACGTTTCCAGCTCGATTGCCGTGAATGCTGCGGCAACGACGATGTTGCTGACCAGCGCCCCGAAGACGGTCACTATTGCGGCGAGCACCGGGAATCGCCAGTCGAGGCCCTTGCCGGCACGCCGGATTGCAAGGCCGACGAGACCGCCAAGAAACAGCGTCATCCACGGGAAGATACGATCGACCAGAGTCGATACCATCGCCCACAAGCCGCTGAAAACAATAACGATTATCAGACCGGCGCAAACCGCGTTGGCAAGCGACTGTTCGCGAACGAGCCGACCGCCAAGCGCCGAGTCCGACTTGACGGCTGCCCCTCGATGCCTTTTTGGCAGGCGCAGGACGCTCTTGGTCTGGTCATTTTTCAAATGGTTGCGTCCCGGAGCCCGAGCTAAGTGCGTTATTCATCGCGGCGGATGCTAGCCAAAATCAGATTTTTTGCGCAATGTCTCCGACCCTGATATTACCGGGCTTCGTGACCTTAGCGTTGATACCGCGAAAGTTGTGTTTCTTGCCGATGCCGGTGTTCACAAAGACCATCGCGTCCCGGCCGAATCGGGCCGCGAACTTTTTGCACCCCGTGTGTGGCGGCGCGGTTACCTCGATGACCGCATCGCCGATCGCCAGTTGTGTACCCGGCGGCAGGTTTTCGTAGCTCAGGTCCATGTCCAGAAACAGCTGATCGCCGGCAAGTTCGCGCCGATCCGCGTCATCTGCGACCAGCGAGACCACCCTCGCATTCATGATATTGAGCTGCATCTCCGGGTCTGCCCCGCCATCGGGCGTGTGCCTGCTGCCGCGGTTCAGCCAGTTGTCTCCGACGAGCCCCTGCCCGACGTCCAGACGCCCCTCGGTGATGGACTCGCGCTTATCTACGTCGGGCCGCTTGACGATAAGCGCAAGTTCACCGTTATCCGTAGGCGACTGCAAAATACTCTCGAGTCCTTGTTCGAGTTCTTCGGTAGTCAGATGCCTGCCGGATGTCATTGCGTTGCCATGTCCTTTTCGAACCAGTCCACGTCCCAGTACTTGCCGAATTTGAAACCCACTTCGTGGTAAGAGCCCACACGAACAAATCCAAGCCCCTCATGCAGCGCAACAGAGCCCGGGTTTGGCAGTGCAACGCCGGCATAGGCGCGGTGGACCGATTCCTCTTTCTGTAGCCGCTGCAGCAGCTCCCCATATAGCGGGCGACCGAAACCTTTGCCGAGATGCCCCGGATCGATGTAGATCGTTGTCTCTACCGAGGTACCGTAAGCGGGTCTTTGATTGAAGCGCGTACTCGATGCATAGCCGACCAGCTGTTCATCCATCTCGGCCACGAGCAGGCGGTAGGGGCCCGTATCCGAAAATTGCGTGAACCACTGTGTGCGTGCTCCCACCGCGAAAGGTTCCGTATCGAAAGTCACATGCGTTTCGGTGACGTAATGATTGTAGATTTCAACCAGTCGATTGAGGTCGCCGGGTTCAGCTTGTCGGATGTTGAGCGACATCTGATTTACTCGCTTTTGGGTCGCCACGCCGCAGCACGCGCATCGCTTGCGTCGTCGATGATGGGAACATCGTATGTTCCGTCGCCTGCGACGCAACGGCTGTCAAAAACCCGACCCGCGTTATCCTGTGCAAAGGTCGTCAATAGTACGGACCGAGCCGGTGACCATGACGGCAGCAGGTCCTGCTCCGGGTGATTCGAGATATTCTGTGCCACACTGCTTGCAAGGTTCAGCAGATAGATTTCCCGGTTGCCATCGCGCAACGACTGAAACGCCAGGTACTTGCCATCGGGATACCAGGTAGCCCAGTGGTCCTGCGCGTCGTTGTCCGTGAGCTTGCGGATTGACGCTGCTTTCCCATCGTAGAGGTATATCTTGCTATCGCCGTCAGCGCTGGAGGTAAAGGCAAAATCCGTATTCCGGGCCGGATTGCATACACGCACGGCCTCTGTGTTGACCGAAGGCCGGGCGCCGCCGGCATTCTCACCGGCGGCGCCAGCCTGTGCGGGACCAGCCCCAATTACCACGATCGCGACGCCGAACGGCCAGATTTCGTGTTTTTTCGACATGCAAAAAAACCTCAAAAATGGGCTCTGTAAGCTTGTATCCGGCCCCTTGCGGTATATACTGCCCCCAGCTTGAATGTACGCCAACTATTTATGTATTTCGTTTCGATGTTCCAAATTCTTGTAGCTCGTCCTGTTTTTCATAAGTAATAGCAGCACTTTCAGCCAAACGGCCCCTGAAAAGGCCACATCTACAAATGTTTGACAGGAGACAATTATGTCTACAACTACAGGAACCGTGAAGTGGTTCAACGACTCCAAGGGCTTCGGATTTATCGAGCAGGAGAACGGCCCCGACGTATTTGCGCATTTCAGCGCAATTCAGGGTGACGGCTTCAAGACGCTTGCCGAAGGCCAGAAGGTCGAATTCACCGTCACGCAGGGCCAGAAAGGTCCGCAGGCGGAGAACATCGTACCGCT
>Ga0224497_10001856_pt1 | contig 12987 bp, 9 predicted proteins | sample SF_Jul11_sed_USG_4_FD_167970 | JGI IMG/M metagenome (GOLD analysis project Ga0224497, IMG submission 167970) | Sediment microbial communities from San Francisco Bay, California, United States - SF_Jul11_sed_USGS_13 | ecosystem: Environmental > Aquatic > Marine > Sediment | place: USA: California... | reverse complement strand
TCACCTTTGCCGTCGCAAGAGCCGTGACCGTCCTCGTGATTGCCTGTCCTCACGCCCTTGGACTGGCCATCCCCCTCGTAAACATGAACGCCACTGCCCTCTCCGCTCGCAACGGCATCCTCGTCCGCAACCGGGAGGCTTTCGAGCGGGGCCGGAGCATCCGGTTCGCGGCGTTTGACAAGACCGGAACCCTCACCGAGGGACGGTTCGTGGTTTCTTCGGTCCATGCCGACGGCATGAGCCGCCCTGAGGTTCTGGCAGCCGCGGCCGCCCTCGAGCGATCGTCTGAGCACCCGCTGGCGGCTGCAATCGTTGAGGCAGCGGCAGATGCCGAGCCCGTCGAGGGCAGGGGCGTCACGGCCGTGCCCGGCTACGGTCTCGAGGGCGAAGTGAACGGGCGTCGGATGCGAGTGGGAAGGCCGGAGTGGTCTGGAGAGTTGGGTCTGGATGTGCCCCCAGGTCTGGCTGCAGCCCTCGAGCAGGCCGACGAGCGGGGCGAGAGCGCAGTGGTCCTGATGGACGAGCGCCGAGCGGTTGGCGTGATCGCGATGGCCGACAAGATACGGGACTCGGCGCGCACCGCCGTTGAGATGCTTCGCCAGCTCGACGTGGTCCCGGTGATGATCACCGGCGACGCCGAGGCGGTGGCCAGGACGGTGGCCGCAGAGTTGGGTATCGATCGCTATTACGCCCGGATCCTCCCCGCCGACAAGGCACAGATCGTTCGCAGCCTGAGGGCGGAAGGGCCAACGGTGTTCGTCGGTGATGGGATCAATGACGCTCCCGCGTTGCTCGAGGCCGACCTGGGCGTTGCGATCGGCGCGGGTACCAACGTCGCAATCGAGTCTGCCGACCTGGTGCTCGTGGAGGACGACCCGTCCGACGTGGCTCGGGCGCTGGTCCTCTCTCGTGCCAGCCACCGCAAGATGGTCCAGAACCTGGCGTGGGCCACCGGGTACAACGTCATTGCGATACCACTGGCGGCGGGGGCGGCGGTGTCGGCGGGAATTCTCCTGAATCCTGCCGTCGGAGCGCTGTTCATGAGCCTGTCGACGGTGATCGTGGCTGTGAACGCCATGTTGTTGCGCCGCATCGATCTCGGTTGATCACTCACCGGCTATCCGTCCGTGCTAGTCGCGACTGCTTCCTCGTTGGATCAGCCGCCGTTGAGGGTTCGCACCGCTCGCCAGGGCGGGATCGAGCCGTAGTCGATGTACTTGACCCTCTCGAGCAAGAGCCCGTCGGGGTCGTCGAGCCCGTCCGGGAGCACCCCATTGCTGAGCCGGATCGAGCGGTAGTAGGGGGGAGAGATCTCGGCAACGGTGTCCCGATGGATCGGGGTGTCGTTCCAAGCGTCTTTCGACTTGGGATCGGTGAAGAGGACCAGGTTGGCGAAGTCGCCGTCGGGCAGACGCACGGTGCTCAGGCTCAGGAGGCCGGGGTGCTTAGAGAACTCCTTCTCGAAGCGCTTGTCGGCAGCCAACAGCGGCTTGATGTCGGCATCTGACCGTTTCTCGCCGAAGAACCCCACCACGGTGATGTCTTTCAGGTTGAACAGAAGGTCGGGTTGGACGTAGTAGATCCGGAAGTGGCGACCCTGGGGATCGGACTGGCAGACCGGTCGCTTTCCGGGCGTGAAGTCGCAGACAACGGGATCGTCGTAGGTATCTACCAGTTGGTGGACCATCGAACGGAGCCGGGCCAGGTCTCGCTCGGAGTGCTCGGGGTCGGTGAACGGTCGCCCCGCGATGGGCTCGCGAGGGGCGACCGCCGCCTGTTCCTGCATGTGGTTCCTCGTTCGTGTTGTCGTGCCCGGTCAGGAGGATGCAACCTCGGTAAGGTCGGCAAGCCGGCTCGTGGCGAGGCCGAGGAACGACTCCTGCATCGTTTGGTCGATGATCTTGTTGGCTTGCGCCGCCACGATGCGCCGGGCCGCCGCCGCCTCATCTGCTGCTTCCCGGTCGTTCCCGCCCTGGGCAAGGGCCCGCGCTCGCGACGCGTGCAGACGCCACTCGAGGCCCATGATCCCCATCGCCTCGGCCGCAGCCGCTCCCTCGCCAAACACAGCGGCAGCATCCTCATATCGACCGGACGCGAGAAGCCAGGCACCGTGGACGGCGGCTATGGCCGGGCGGAATTGCGCCATCTTCCTCTCCTCGACGAAGCCCGTCGCTTCGGTGATCAGTCCCTCGGCACCGCTCGGATCGCCCGCCGCGATCCTGACATGAGCCAAACCGAGCAACAGCCGCGGCGTCTCGAGGAGCTTCGATGCAGACGAACCGGCCAGGCCGCGTGTCAAGAGATCCATCGCACCTTCGAGGTCGGCGGATTCGATCGCGGCCCAGCCGAGTTCTGCGTACACGGTCGATGCCATGGTCTCACCCATCGGCGTTTCCAAGTAGGCGAGCGCCTTCTCCTGCAGCTCCACTGTTTCGTTGCTGCGGGTGCCGAGCTCGGTATAGATCCGGACCATCGAGGCTGCGGCGGCCGCCGAGTTGAAGACCTGGCCGGATTCCTCCCCGAGCTGCAGCGACCGTGCGAGATAGGCCAGAGCGTTTTCGAAATCGCCGAGGGCGTCGGCAGCCAAACCTGCCTCGAGGGCGGCCACGCTGGCCGTCGATGAGCCGATGTTTGCGGTGATCTCGGCTGCCTTGCGTGCCTGCTCCCATGCCTCGGTCAGTTTCCCGTCACGGGTCAGGTAGAAGAACTCGGCGGCGGCGAGGCTCGAGATCACCCTCTGGTCGGTGCTTCCGGATGTCACCTCCCTGGCCTGCTCGAGTGCCCGCAAGCCGTCCTCATAGCGGGTGGCGTGGGCAAGCGAGAGCACCCGCTGGATGAAGCCTCCGATCACGAGCATCTGGGAGCCGACCTCCGAGCCGAGCCTCGCCGTCTCGGCATCGTGAGCGGCGGCCTTCTCCATATCGCCGCGGGTGGTGGCGATCATGCAGCTGTTCATGTGATATTCGGCCAGGCCCATGCCGTCGCCGTACTCCTCGGCGAGGCGTCGAGCCTCTTCGAGGTGCTCGGTCGCCTGGTCGTAGTTCCCACCCAGGAATGCCGAGGTGAACCCGAGCCGGTTCAGGGCGGTGATCTGCACAGAAGGCTCGGAGCGGGCCTTGCCGAACTCCAGCATCCTCTGATATGACGTGGAGGCCCGGGTCAGGTCGGGGATCAGGGTGTATGCCGACCCCATCCCTTCGTGAATCCGCCTGGTCAGTTCGGGGTCGGTTGCCTCGTTCACCCAATTGAGGGCTTCGTCGTAGAAGCGGATGGCATCGGCGAGGGACATGGCCCGGGTTGCCTCGTCTCCAGCATCGATGAGATAGGGCACGGCTCGCGTCTCCTGATTCGACTCGAGCAAATGGTGGGCGATCTCGTGAGGCTCGGCGCCCTGGGAGATCAGATGCTCGGCAACCTGCCCGTGGAGTCCGCGCCGCGACTTGAGGAGGATCGTGCTGTAGGCGGTCTCCTGGATGAGGGCATGGCGGAAGGCATATGTTCGTTTGGGGATCCTCGCCTGCTCTACCAGCAGGTCGCGGCGCATCAGGTCTGTGAGCGCCGATTCGGTCTGTTCCCTGTCGCCGACGAGTTCGGCGAGTTCGGCGAAGGCAAACTCGCGGCCCAGCACCGATGCGAATTGGGCGACGAGCTTGGAGGTCTCATCGAGGCGGTCGAGTCGGGCCGTCAGGAGACCTGACACGCCTCCGGAGACCGAGATCTGCTCCGGTTCGCCTTCGAGGACCCAGGCGCCGTCGCGCTCGACGAGCGTGCCCGCTTCCAGGAACACCCGGAGGATCTCCTCGACGAAGAACGGGTTCCCCTCGGCTCGAGCGAGGACTGTCGTCTCCAGTGAGGGCGGGATGTCGTGCCCTCCGAGTAGGGCCCCGACCATGTTCCTGGAGGCCCGGTCATCGAGTGGTCTCAGTTTCACAGGGGTGTACCGGTGGGAGAAGTCCCGTTCGGCGGTCTCGTGGAAACCCCAGGAGGCGTCGTCGCGGTATGGCCGCATCAGACCGACGATGGCCAACATGGTCCGGTCGGTGGCCGCCATCAGCTCATCGAGCAGCGCCAGCGAAACGGCGTCGGCCCAGTGGAGGTCCTCGACGAGGAGCACGCTCGGCTGGGTGCTCGAGCAGGCCTCGATGTAGTCGATCACTGCTGAGAAGGTCCGCTTCTGGAGGGCCGGTGCGGGAAGTTCGGCGAGCAGGGAAGCGGCAGCCTCTCCTGGGTCCACCCCCAAGAGAGCGCACAGGTAGCCGGCCGTGCTGGCGCCATCGACGGGAGACACCTGTTCGACAGCGGCAACGATCTTGGCTCGTGCTACATCCGGCTCCTCGTCCGGGGCGAGGTCGAACACCCGGCTGAACAGGTCGATGAAGGGGGCGTAGGCGACGGTCGTGTTGTAGGAGAGGCAGCGGGCCTCTGCCCACCTGACGTTGTCTGTGTCGGCTTCGTCTCCCTGCCAGGGGGCCAGGCAGCTCTCGGCTGCCAGGTCGGCCTTGAGGGCCGCGGCCAGTCTCGACTTGCCCACACCGGCTTCACCGATGACCGCGCAGACCTGGCCCTTGCCTTGTCTCACCTGGTCGATGACGGTGCGAAGACTGGCGAGTTCCGTTTCCCTCCCGACCAGCGGGGTGTCCCGGCCCAGAAGTCCCCTGGTGGTCGCCGGGCGTTCGAGGACGCCGGTGACCCGGTAGGCGGGTACCGGATCTGCTTTGCCCTTGGCGTGAACCGGCTCGAGTTCCTCGAACTCGAAGAGACGCTCGATCAGCCGATGGGTGTCACTACTGACCTGGAGTGTCCCGGGTAGCGCGGTCTGTTCCATTCGGGCGGCGACGTTCACGGCGTCACCGAGGGCTGAGTATTCGACCCGCAGATCGGAACCCACCTCGCCAACCACCACCAAGCCAGTGTTGATGCCAACCCTGAGATCGAAGTCGACTCCCCAGCGGGTCTTCACTTCTGTGGCGTACGGCTTGGCGGCGCTGAGCATCTCGAGTCCGGCCATGACCGCCCGCTCGGGGTCGTCCTCGTGGGCGATTGGTGCCCCGAAGAAACCGAGGATGGCGTCGCCCATCAGTCGGGCCAGAGTTCCCTCATATCGGTACACCGGCCGGATCAGGCGCTCGAAGGCTCCGTTGACGATCTCAGCCCAATCCTCGGGGTCGAGTTGTTCGGCAGCAGCAGTCGATCCCTGGATATCGGCGAAGAGCATCGTGACCGTGCGTCGTTCGCCGGCCATCGTGCGACCGCTGCGGGCCGCCTCCAGCTTGGCGAGCAGTTCAGGGGGCAGATAGCGAGCCAGATCCTGGTCGGGCGCTGACGGCGTACCCGCTTCGAGACGAGCCCCGCAGTTCGAACAGAACGAGCTGCCCGCCGCATAGGGGGTGGAACAGACCGGACAAGGAGTGAGGAGAGATGCCCCGCAGTGCGAACAGAAAGAGGCATCCTCGCGGTTGGACCGCCCACAGTTGGGACATTGCATTTCCACGCCTGACAAAGCTCCGTCGCCTCAAGGAGACTACCGAAGGTCGCTCGCAGATGCGGCTGCGATCCGTGCGGTCCCTCCTACCGTGGAACGGGATGCCTGAGCCTCTACCTCCCGACCCGGTGCGGCGCCGACTGCTCAAGGCGCTCGGCTTGATAGGTCTCGCCGGCGGGGCCGGAGCTGCTACCCGGTTCCTGTCGAGGCCCGAGCGAGACCCCGTTGCCGCAGGCCCGGCGACGACGACCTCTCCGCTAGCCACCCCGACCACCTCTCCTACCACGACCACGGTGCCCGAGAACACGACCACCCGGTCAGTGGTCGTCCTGTCCGTGTTCTCGAAGGCTGCCTGGGGTGGGCGGGAACCGGGGGAACTGACACCGCACGATCCGGTTCGGCTAACGGTCCACCACACGGCTTCGCAAGGTGCCGATGTCGCCACCGCTCCCGAACGAATACGCGGGTATCAGCGTTTCCACATCGCCCAGGGCTGGCCCGACGTGGCTTATCACTACCTGATAGACCAGGCGGGCCGGGTGTATCAGGGCAGGCCTCCCGAAGGGGTGGGAGACACCTTCACCGAGTACGACCCGACCGGCCACTTCCTGGTCTGCCTTGATGGCAACTTCGATACCGAGATGCCTTCGGCTCGGTCCCTGGAAGCACTTGCCCAGGTGCTGGCGTGGGCCGTCCAGGAGTATCGGATCGACCGGGCGACGCTGGCCGGGCATCGTGACTACGCCGACCTCTCCTGTCCGGGCGACAACCTCTACGCACGCCTTCCCACCGTGGCCGACCGCCTGGTCGCTCTGGCCGACACGGCGATCGACATGCGACTCATCGAACGGATGGGATGAAGCCATGGCGATTGCCCTGGGCATCGACCCGGCAATCGAGCCTCGGGTCGTGTACCGTCGCCGGGAGGCGGTTGGTGCGTGCTTGTCGATTCGGTGGCCGGTGGGTTGCCGAGCGGAGGGGTCGTGTGAGTTCGCCTGTTCTCGAATGCTCCGGAATCCACAAGTCCTTCGGAGATCTCGCCGCCGTCAAGGACGTTGGCTTCAGCATCGCCCCCGGTGAGACATATGGGCTCCTTGGGCCCAATGGCGCCGGCAAGACGACGACCATTTCGATCATCGCCGGGTTGTTGGAGCGAGACGCCGGAGAGGTCCGAATTGGCGGCGAGACCATGACGCCGGACGCCACCAACACCAAGCGCCTGGTGGGCCTGGTACCCCAGGACCTGGCGATCTATCCCGACCTGGGAGCCACCGAGAACCTCGAGTTCTTCGGCCGCCTCCAGGGGCTGAAGGGGCCGGAGCTTCGCGAGCGGGTCACCGAAGTGCTCGGCATCATCGAGTTGGCCGACCGGGCCGACGACCGCTCCGAGACCTACTCGGGGGGCATGAAGCGCCGGCTCAACATCGGCATCGGGTTGCTCCACCGCCCGGCACTGCTCATCCTCGACGAGCCCACGGTCGGTGTCGACCCCCAGAGCCGCAACGCCATCCTCGAGAGCGTCGAACGCCTCGGGCAGGAGGGCATGGCCGTCCTCTACACCACTCACTACATGGAAGAGGCAGAGCGGCTGTGCGACCGGATCGGCATCATCGACAAGGGCGAGTTGATGGCCGAGGGGACCCAGCGCGAGTTGGTGCAGATCGTCGGCCAGCGGGACCGGCTCACGCTCACGGCCGCCGGCGCACTGGCAGCCACGGCCGCCGCGCTCGAGGCTCTGCCTCAGGTCGAGGAGGCAGCCGTGACCGCCGATGGCATCACCCTCATCATCGAACGGGCTCACGATCACCTCCCTGAGGTCCTCGCCACTGCGGCCAAGACGGGCTCGATCGTGAAGAGCGTCGATGCCGACACCGCCGATCTCGAGTCGGTGTTCCTGAAACTCACCGGCAAAGCGTTGCGGGAGTGATCGTGGGCGCCGCCTGGACGATCGCAGCCAAAGACCTCAAGCAGAGACTCAGGGACCGATCCGCATACATCACCGGGCTCTTCGCCCCGCTCGGACTGGCCCTCGTATTCGGGTTCGTGCTCAATCCGTTGTCCGACTTCGAGTTTGCCGCCCGGTATGCCGTCCTCGACCTGGACGGCGGTCCCGTCTCCGAGTTGTTCATCGACGGGATTCTCGGGACAGCAGAAGGGGTCGAGGTGGTGAGCGTGGCGACGCTCGCCGAGGTCGAGGCCTTGGTCGATGCCGAAATCAACCCACTCGGCGGCACTGGCGGTGAGAGCGCCGACGCTGCCTTCGTGTTTCCGGCCGGGTTCTCAGACGACGTGCAATCGGAGCGGCCCGTGGTCATGACGGTGATCGGCAACCAGGCGTCGGGTACCGCGGCAGGCGTGGCTGTGTCATTCGCACGGGGATTCGCCAGCGAACTCACCTCGGTTCGGGTGGCCGTCGCCACCCTCGAGGGGCTGATCGGGATCGAGGTCGACCGTCTCGCCACCGGCGTCGAGGTCTTGCAGACGCCCAGCCCGGTGGTCCTGATCGACGACACCGCTGCCACCAAACAGCTCGACGCTGTCACCTTCTACGCCGCCGGTATGGCGATCTTCTTCCTCTTCTTCACGGTGCAGTCCGGTGTCACGGGGATCCTCGAGGAGCGCAGGACCGGCACTATGGCCCGCCTGCTCTCGTCGCCGATTACCAGAGCTTCGGTTCTGGTCGGCAAGATGCTCAGCGCTTTCCTCGTCGGCATCGTCAGCATGATCGTCCTGATGGTGGTCACGTCGCTCGTCGTGGGCGCCGATTGGGGGCCAATCCTGGGGGTGACCCTCTTGGTCCTCGGCGCGGTGCTGGCAGCCATGGGAATCGTCGCTTTCGTCGGCGGATTCGCCACGACGTCGGAGCAGGCGCAGACGGTGAGCTCGATCGTCGGAATCATCCTCGGCTTCCTGGGAGGCACCTTCTTCGACGTTTCCCAAGCAGGAGGAATTCTCTCCCAGCTTCGCTTCGTCTCGCCTCACGGATGGTTCATGCAGGGTCTCGCCGACCTGCGGGGCGGTGACCTGGAGGTGGTGATCGCGCCTGTGCTGGCGATGGTGGGGTTCGGGGTGATTGCCGGGACGATCGGCATGACCCGGCTGAAGAAGGGGCTGCGCGCATGAGGGTCTGGGCGATTGCACGCATCAACCTGGTGCGGTTCTTCCGGGACCGCTCATCTATCTTCAGCGTCTTCGTCCTGCCGATGGCGATCGTGCTGATGCTGGGTGCCGCCTCCGGGGGCGCCTCCACTCCGAAGGTGGGCTTCGTCGCAACCGATGGAGATGCCCTCACCGCTGAACTCCTCGTCAGCCTCCAGGGCGTCGAGGGACTCGATGTGGTCGAGGTCGACACCGATGAGTCCGCGGTTCGACAAGTCGAGAGAGGGGGGCTCCAGGCGGCGGTCATCCTGCCCACCGGATACGAGCAGACACTCCGCTCTGGTGACGATGCCGAGATCCGCTTCGTGGCCCGCGCCGAGCAACAGCTTCAGACCGTCAACGGCGTGATCACTGCCGCCGTCACCCGCCAGGCGACCCTGCTCCGCACCGCCCGCTTCGCCGTGGGCCGTGGCGCTGGGGCCTTCGATGAGGCCCTGGCCGCAGCCGAGCAGGTCCAGGCCCAGATGCCTTCGGTGGACGTCGTGGCTACCACGGGCGGGGAGCCATTCGTTCTCGCCGGGCTGGGCCAGTTCGACATCTTTGCCCAGGGGATGCTGGTGCTGTTCATCTTCCTGACCACGCTGGCTGGTGCCTCCGGTCTTCTCCAGGCGCGCCAGTGGGGGATCTCGAGGCGGATGTACTCCACGCCCACCACCGTTCGGGAGATGCTTGCCGGCGAGGCCGTCGGCCGCTTCACCATCGCCCTGATCCAGGGTGGGTTCATCTTCCTCGGAACCTGGCTGATGTTCGGCGTCGACTGGGGGAATCCCCTCGCCGCGATCCTCACCATCCTGGTCTTCGCGGCGGTAGCGAGCGGGGCGGCGATGCTCCTGGGGTCGCTGGCCGCGAACGACCAGCAAGCGGGGGGAATCGCTACGGCAGTCGGTCTGGGATTCGCTGCTCTCGGTGGGGCGATGTACCCGCTGCCCGTGCTCGAGTTGCTCTCCGACACGGTCTATCGGGTCGCCCACGTCACGCCGCATGCCTGGGCACTGGAGGCGTTCTTGAAGCTCGCCGCCGAGGACGGCGGCTTCGCCGACATCGCAGGGTTCCTGTTGATCCTGGTCGGCTACGCAGTCCTGTTCTTCCTGCTGGCCACCTGGCGACTGAGGAAGGTGCTGGTGCGCTAGGCCGTCAACTCTTCGGCCTGCGCATGATCGGCTGGAGGAATCGGGCGCCCCGGATGGGTTCGGCGGCGGCGGCGGCTAGGATGCCTCCGCTCAAGGCCCCGGCGATGCCCGGCGTGGCGGCGTCCACCCCGCCCAGATAGAGGCCCTTGATCTGCGTTCGCGGGTCGAGTGACTGGTCGGCGAACCGTTCCGGTGTGCTGGCCAGTCCGTAGATCGAACCGCGGTAGGAGGCTGCGAAGTGGTTGGTCGACAGAGGAGTCGACATCTCGGCGTGGTCGACCATCGACGTCAGCCCGGGATAGTGGCCCAGGTACTGCTCGAGGAGTCGCGCGGTGAGCGCCGCTTTGAACTCCTCGTACCCGGAGCCGCGGCGCTGCCACTTGGTGCCCGACCAGCGGGAGAAGGAGTCCCAGGGGACGAAGGTGATCACCTCGCCGGTGTGCCGCTGCTCGGCCCCGGGGTCGTGGGCGGGGTCTTTGAGCGATGGGAAGCTGCAGAACAGCACGGGTGACGGTCCGATGGGTCGGTCGGGATCCACATCCCAACCCGCCACCTCCATGTCCCAGGACGAGTAGTACCACTGGCAATAGCGCTCGGCGCCGTCGGCGGCGACATCGCCCTTGAAGCCGAGATAGAGGCTCACGTGGGCAGGTCCGGCCTCCCGGAATGACCCGCTGGGCTCGACCGGCTCGCCGACCATCTGCGCCGTCGGAACCGCCCCGGCGGTGCTGATCACCCGCCTGGCTCCGATCTCGGTGCCATCAGAGAGCCTGATTCCGGCGACACGTCCCCTGCGAACCAGGATCTCGTCGACGGTCCGGCGTACTGCGGTCCATCCGCCGCCCTCGGCAACCGTTGCCAGCATCCCTTCGGCGATGCTGGAGGCGCCGCCGACCGGGTAGTAGGCGCCGTTGAGGAAGTGCTGGACCATGAGGGCGTGCATGGCGAAAGACGACTGGGAGGGAGTGGAGCCGTAATAGCCCCACTGTGCGGAGAGCACCGATCGAAGACGCGGATCATCGGTGAGCGAGGCAAGCACCTGTGCGGTGGTGGAGTAGATGTGCGGTAGTGCGGCATCAGCCGCCTTCTTGCGACCACCGGTACCGAGCAACGGGGGCATGGCCCGGGACTGGAGCAGCTTCGCTGCGGCCCGGGCAGCGGTGCGGACCAGGGCCAAATAGTCGTCGATCGCCGCTCGCTCGGCGGGGAAGTAATCGACAAGGGTCTCGCGGAAGTGCTCGCGGGAACTCCCCAACTGGATAGTGAACCCATCCGGGAAGTTGAACTCGTCGTATATCTCCCCAACCGACTCCCATGCGATCCTGCCACCGCTCAGTTCCCGCAGGAGCCGTCCGGGATAGCGCTCTTCGGACATCTCGCCGACAATGTGCACGCCGACGTCCCAGCGGTAGCCAGGACGCTTGAACATCTGGGTGAACCCACCGGGGATGTTGTGCTGTTCGAGCACCAACACCCTTCGTCCCAACTTGGTGAGCATGGCGGCTGCAGCCATCCCACCCATACCGGTCCCGATCACCAGGTAGTCCCAGGGGCCTTCGGGGATGTCGTGGCTCCAGGGTCGGGTCATCGGCTGATGCTCGCCCTCGGGCCCGATGGTGTCAATCGGTGTTCTACTCGACGATCACCGCAGTGCCGTATGCGAGCACCTCGGCGGCGTTCTGCATCACCATCGACGTCGTGAACCGCATGCCGATCACCGCGTTGGCGCCCTGCTTGGTGGCGTCGTCGACCATTCGTTGGGTAGCCTCCTCGCGGGCCTCGGCCATCATCTCGGTGTATTCGACGATCTCCCCTCCGGCGATGTTGCGGAACGCTGCCACGATGTCCTTGCCAACGTGCTTGGCCCGAATGGTGCTCCCCTTGGCGATGCCGATGGATCTGAGAACCGTCTTGCCGTCAACCTGATGGGATGTGGTCAGGATCACTGTCTTACCTCCTTGAAGTCTTCGGTCTTAGCGGCGGCGATCCGATCACGGATGACGGTGCCGATCAGTGTCAACAGTCCGATCCCGATGACACCCACCGAAATGCGGACTACCAACGAGATCTCCGACGCCATGAAGAACCCCTGCACGCTCCAGACCAGCAGTACCAACGCTCCGGCGCCCACCAAGAGGAATCCGACCTTCTGGATCATGCTCAGCTCCCACCTATACGTGCCTCCGACGGTAGGCGGCGACATTGCCGCTTCATAGAGCCGAACGGACCCGAGCAGGTTCCCGGTTTCCTCTCATGACCCCTGGCTAGCCTCGATCTCCCCCCGTCGCGAGGACCGCAATGCTCGAACTGCCATCCGGGTACACCTCCCGCCCGGCCACCCCGAACGACATCGACGCCGTCGTCGATGTGATCAACGAAGCCACCCAGGCGGTGAGCGGTCGCGACGGCATCCAGCCGGAGCAGGCTCATGCCTACCTGACCATGCCTGGATTCGATCTGGGAACTTCGAGCCTGCTCGCAGTGGACCAGGGAGGGGTCATCGTCGGCGCCGAGGTATTGATGAACCCGCCCCCCTACGTATCTGCCAACGCATTCGGCTCGATTCGTCCGGCCCACCGCGGCCGTGGGCTGGGCACGACGCTGCTGGGCTGGGCGCACCAGAGAGCCGCTGCCGATATCCCCAACGCACCGGAGGGAGCCCGGGTGGTCCTCCATGCCGGTGTCGAGAGCGAAGATGCGGCCGGCACCGGCCTGCTCACGGGCCACAGCATGGATCTGATCCGCTACTTCTTCGAGATGGAGATCGACCTCACAGGTGATCTTCCGACTCCAGATGTCCCCGAAGGTCTGGTGATCCGACCCATGCGCGAGGGCGAAGAGCGCGCTCTCTACGCGGCGCTCCTCGAGGCGTTCGAGGATCATTGGGGTCACGTGCGGCGGCCCTTCGAAGAGGGGTTCGCTCGCTTCCAGCACCGACTGGCCATGCCGGGCACCGACCCGGGTGTGTGGTGGGTGGCGATGGACGGGGACGAGATCGCCGGCATGAATCTGTGCCTTCCTTCGAACGAGGGCGATGCCGAGTTCGCCTGGTGTGACAACCTCGGCGTGAGACGCCCGTGGCGCCGAAGAGGCCTCGCCCTGGCCATGCTCGTCGATTCATTCCACGAGTTCGCGGGTCGCGGACACACTCGCATGGGTCTCGGTGTCGATGCCTCCAGTCTGACCGGTGCCACCGCCCTCTACGAGAAGGCTGGC
>Ga0224497_10001853_pt1 | contig 12996 bp, 7 predicted proteins | sample SF_Jul11_sed_USG_4_FD_167970 | JGI IMG/M metagenome (GOLD analysis project Ga0224497, IMG submission 167970) | Sediment microbial communities from San Francisco Bay, California, United States - SF_Jul11_sed_USGS_13 | ecosystem: Environmental > Aquatic > Marine > Sediment | place: USA: California... | reverse complement strand
TGCACTCCAAGTCAGAGACTCTCCGGCACGGCTTGAGATTTGTTTGACCGGCACCGATTTGGCCTTTGGCCCGATCGTCATCAATTGGCCTGTTTCGGTAAAGGGGATCACGTACGCCTTGTATTGCGATGTAAACGCGACCCATTTCTTGTCATGCGAGAGCCTGAATTCCTCAACATCGTCACCGCCGTAGACGTGTTCCCGCTGGTCCTTTCCGTTCAGGTTGACGCTGACTAGTTGCTGCTCGGGGTAGTCCTTTTGCGGAACCCCGGTTGTAAAGTAGACCCGGGTGTTGTCTCCCGCAAAATGCGGTTCGGAACCAGATTTCGAAACGCGTTTGTGCTCACCTGTCTCGAGATTGGCTATATAGATGCCGGGGTCGATAGAGTATTTCGGCGAGAGCAGAAAACCCCCGCTGAATTTCCTGTAGGCGATCAGTTTGCCGTCGGTCGAAAAACTGGTCTCGACATAGTGGCCGGGCATTTTGGTGATCGTCCTGCTTTCACCGCCATTTGCCGGGATGATCCTGATGCTTCCAAGGTCCTGGTCGTTCCAGGTCGTGTAGACGATCGACTTGCCGTCATTGGAATAGCGCGGGTAAAACTCGTCATGCTCTTCCTGTTTCGTCACCCTTCGTGTGTTGCCCGAGGCGATGTCTCTCGTATAAAGCTTGCCAAGCGCCTGGAAGAGTATCGATTTCCCGTCAGGTGATTTTTGAGCCCAGCGAACCAGTTTGATATCGAAGTTGTCGGGTGCGACATCGACATCGAAACGCAGCGCATCGGCATACTTGACCTCAGCCTTTACACGGACCGGGATCTTTGTGACGGAATTGTCCTCAAGCGAAAGCCTGTGGAAACCACCCCCAGTCCAGAAGACGATCGATTTGGAATCGGGCATCCAGTCAAAATAGGCGAAATAACCTTCCGAACCAAAGCCTTCCTGCATATCGCGTTCCAGCTCGGTGTAGACCGGTTTTTCGAGGTCCGTGTCGAGGTCTTTCAGGTATAGCGCGGTCCTGTTTCGAATTCTCCGTACAAATGCGACAAATTTTCCGTCGGGCGAGGGAGTCGGGACGATCGCACCTCCCGTACCGCTGATAAACCGTTCTTCCTTTCCCTCTTCGAAATCGTAACGGGTGATCGCGAAGATCGATTTCAGAGGATCGCGGTTGTAATCGAACGTGAAACCGGGCGTGATGTCTGATGTGTAATAGAGATATTTTCCATCGGGCGAGAAGGCGGGATCGGCGGTATTTTTCTGGTCCTTTTTCCCATTCGCGCGTTTTTTGATGACAAAACCGCTGCCGCCCGTATGGTGATACATCCAGATCTCACCCGCGGGGATGCTCCTGCGCGACATAAACCCTTTTGTGACCGCGATATATTCACCATTTGGGCTCCATTTCGGGCTGTGGATTATGTTTTTCTTCTCGTCGCTGAGCTGTTTCAGGTTTGTCCCGTCTATGTCCATTACCCACAAATTCGAAAGCCCGCCGCGGTCCGAGATAAATGCGATCTGTTTACCGTCGGGACTGACAGCGGGTTGTATGTTCCAGCCGTAATCCTGCGTAAGCGGTGTCGCGTTTCCGCCGTCAATATCGGAGATGTAAAGATCGCCGAGCATATCGAAAACGAATCTTTGCCCGTCGGGAGTTACGTCGAGGCTCGACCACGTCGTCTTGTCGGTGTCGATCGAAACGGTTTTCAGAGGAAAGGGCGGATTGAGCACATCCCACTTCTTCTCTTTCTTTTCGTCAACGGAATCCTGCGCTCCGGCGATGGGGGTCAAAATAAGCAGCAGACAGAGAACTGCGCAAACCGATTTGCTGAAAGATTGTTTGGTCATATTCGTGTTCCAGGAAAATTCTTTCCTTTTGATTTTGGATTGGACTTATACTATCCGAAAACACTTGGATTTTTCTAATCAGCCTTTGATGTTTGTTAGATAGTCTCAATATCCAGGAATTATCTGCTAGACTCTTTCCAACACCCAGACATCCCGGTTTAGAGTGTTCGAGGACTTCTAGAGGAGCTTTAAACATGTCATCACCAACTTCGTTGAGTATGAGGAAAAACCCGCTCGACCCGAAAACGGCCGCGGAACAGGTCTTTAACAAACTTGAACTGGAACGCCTTAAGAGTCCGAAACCCCAGCCGGCGCCGGCGACGTCGAATTCGGCGAATATGCACATTAATCATGTCGGGGCGAATCAACATGTGTTCGAAAAGATCAGCGACCGCCTGAAGACCTTCAATCCGCAGATACTGCTTGGCGAGCATATCGTTCACGATTGGAATCGGGTCGTTGAACTCTCGAAACAGAGATTTCTTCCGGTCATCGCACATCGTAACACCCTCGACGGGATAGATTTTATCGTCGAGGACAGGCAGAAACTTCTGTCCGCAGTCAGAAGCGCGAAAGCAGGCAGCAAGCCGGGTTTCGCGGAAGGGACAAGAAACAGCTGGAGCAAACACTGGGCGCTGGCTTTGTCATTTCTGGCAACAGACGGTATCGGTTTTAGGGAAATATTCCGGCCCGTGGTTGTCGAAAGACCGCTGGAAAATGACAAGAATCTGGCCTTCGACTCCAGGCTTGGAAACGACATTACGGTGGATGTATCGAGCCTTCATCTTGCCGTTTCAGAGTTCCCTTCGCTGAACCAAACGAGGTGTAATATCCACATCGACAATCTGACCGTGACGCTTTCCGGTATGGGAGATAATGTTGGGATTTCGCCGACGGTTATCGGACACTTTGTCAATGAATTGCTCTTTAAGACGAAGCTCAAGGGGAAACTCCCGGACTGGGTCCTGGATGCATTTGATATCGGACTTTTGAACCCGGTCGAAGGATTCTTAAATGCGGGAGTCACTGCCACGATCATCAACAAACCGAATTTTAAATGGACGATCAAATACTCGGTCGGCTTGAATAACAGCACGCAGGTTGAATGGTCGGGCGGTTTTAAGTTTGAGAAGTCACTCGGCACCGGTATCACTATTCTTTTTTGAGGAGTGCCGGACGCATCGATGCTGGGTTGATAATTAACTTGCCCTTCCACGAAATTCAGAATTAACGTTGATTCATGTCCAGTTCGGCCAGCGCTTTCTTGGCGACCTCGAGGTCCGGGTCGATCGCCAAAGCCTTCTTATAGTACTCGAGGGCTTTTTTCTTGTCGCCCGACCTCTGCTGGAAGTCGCCAAGCCGGTATAGGACCATTGCACTGCCGGGATGCAACTCGGCCGCCGCCTTGAGGATCATCAACGCCTGCGGATACAACCTGATCTCGACCAGATCTCCAGCGACGGCGAGCAGGCCGCGGGGTCCCGCTGTACCGTTCGCGTCCAGCGATATCGAACGGCGCAATGCGTTCATTCCGTCCACATTCTTTCCGGAAAGTATCATCAAGACGCCATAGATCGTATTTGTTTCATCTAGCTGCGGATAAAGATCCACGGCGAGCGCACCGAGTTTAATAGCCTGCTCGAATTTACCCCGGGCGGCGAAACTGCGAACGGCATCCAGCATCGTTGCACTGTGGTCCGGATATACCTTTTCGCCCGCGAACGCCTGACGCATGCGGTTCGAGAACTCGTCCAGATCGGTTGAGGGGTCAATAATTATTCGCCTGTTTTCGGGGGTGTTTGTCTTTTCCCAGCTCATATTCAGGGCTTCAATCCGGGAGGCAAGAGTCTCGTCTACGCGCAACTGTTTGGGAAACGAACTCTTGCGTGAGAGTGCAACATAATCTGCAAAAAAACCGATCGCACCGGTGTTCGAATATGAGTCGAGCTTTTCGGCGCCGAACTCCTCAAACAGCTTCGAGGCAATAAGTGATCCGACCTTTTCGTAAGCCGGCGATGGTTTTACCGATTCTGATATTAACCTCTTTTCCAATTCCTTCTCAGACAACGTTTTAGCATTCAGGAACTCAGCCGTCGCTGCTTCTGATGCGATCGCCGCTTTTCCGTGCTTTTCAAAATACGAGCGGCCGAAAACGAATGCACTATTCATAAATTGGAGAAACGCGTCTTTTGAGGGATATTGCCTGACTTCCCATTCTTCGCCTGTCACGGCAAAAAAGAGTTCGGAAACAAACTGCACTCGGTCCGCACCCTCAAGATTTATCGCAACTGCGATTACGAGGTCGCGGTACGGAAAAATATAGAGATGTGTCGCCGTTTCCTGCTGCGAGCCGCTATGGGAGAGTGTATACCGACCATTGATCGGATATGTCCCGATACCGGCTCCATAGAACGTTTTTTCACCGCTTCTTGTAACCATCGACTCGAACATAAGATCGAGGCTTTCCGGTTTCAGCACCTTGCCGTCGATCAGGCCTTTCCCAAACCTAAGCATATCGATAACGCTTGCGCGGGTCCCCCCGGCCGCAAAACGGCTACTGATATCGACGAATTCCGAATTCTGGAGTTTCCCGTTGCTCAAATCATAACCGCGGACCCGATTCGGTATGATCGCGCGCGGATCGTCCATCACGATTGTTTTCATGCCAAGCGGATCCCACACATGTTTTCGCATGTACACGCCGTACGGCATTCCCGAAGCGCCCTCGATCACCGCGCCGAGAAGGTTGTAGCCGTAACTGGAGTAGTTGAACTGCGTCCCCGGTTCGACGACGAGGTCCCAGTCCTGAAATACCGCGAGAGATTCTTTTGTGTTCTTCGGGTATTTGAAATGCCCCTCCTTATCGTAATCCCGATAATGACCGATGCCGCCAAGATGTCCGAGCAGATGGCGGACCGTCAGCAGATACTTCTTTTTTGGAAAATACGGAACGTATGTCTGAACTTCCGCGTCGAGATCGACTTTGCCTTGTTCGACGAGCTGCAGGATCGCCGTCGCCGTCATCGGTTTTGTCACGGATGCCAATCTGTACATCGAGTGCTCGGTTGCGAACGATTTGTTTTCAAGGTCCGCATAGCCAAAGCCCTTCACCCACATCTTGTCGCCTTTCAAATATCCTATACTAAGACCTGGAATATTCTGCGCGGCCAATTGTCTGGTGACAAATTTTTCGATATCGAGGGTCGAAGAATCGCGCTGCTCCTGCCCATACGACGCAAATGCAATAATTAGAAGAAAAAAGGTGATTTGAATTCGTTTCAGCATTGTCTCTCCCGGCGAATGGCGGTAACCGTAAGCGAAATCCGCCGCATAATGTTTGCGAAGAATATGAAAGTGCCCAGTATAAACAGATAGTCGCGGTTCGAGTCAATAATACTGTTCCGGCCGCTTTGTGATCTTGAACACAATTTCGCCTTTGAACGAGAATAGCCTGCCGGTAGTAATTCATTCTCGATGTTAACGAAAATCGGGAATAGATACCCGGTGGATTGGATTGTTAATTAATATGCGCGCATTAGTCCAGGTTTGCATTTTTTGTCTGTTCGCCTTTGCTTCCGGCTGCGGTACAGGTCCGGAGGCAACGGCTTTGTCTTTTTCCGGAAAGATCACAGGTACAAACGAGATTGCCGTCACGAAAGTCGTCGATCTCAATCGCGGGAAAGTACAGCTATTTGGCCGGATAGCGGTCGACGCGGATGGTAGTTTCAACCAACCCTTTGAGAATGTCGAACCGCACCTATACGAACTGAACTTTCCCAACGGCAAAAAGGTCCAGTTCGTAACCGACGGTGCAACCGCGCTCGAATTCGAAGGATCTGCCGCCAATCCGGAAGAGATCAGGATCATAGGGTCCGAAGCAAATGAACTCTTTCAAAAATATGAGCGTTTTCGAAAGGAATCCCTTGAGCGGCTCGTCAAATCTGTTCGGAAGAAGATAAAGGAATTCCCGGACAAGAGCAGTGCAGAGTTCGAGAAACTGGGCAAGATGGAGACGGTTAATTACGTAAAGCATAAGCAAGAGCTTCTCGATTTCGTGAAAATGAACATGGGAACATCGGTCGCGGTCTACCCGACGAGCGTGCGATGGCCCGCCGACACCCAAGCAATGGAACCGCTCGTCGCATCGTTCGAAAAAGCACATCCGGACTGGGAGGTCACGAAAAGACTGAAGGAAAAACTGGCAGTCATCCGCCAGACATCGATTGGCGGGAAGGTTCCCGAAATTAAGATGCGCGATGAAACCGGCAGGGAAATCCCTCTCTACGGATCGATGGGCAAATATACCCTCATCGATTTCTGGGGAAGCTGGTGCGGACCCTGCCGCCGCGAAGCAGATACACTCTCATCGCTTTACGCAAAATATAAACCGGAAGGTTTTGAGATTTACGGTGTCGGGCTCGAGTCCGAATTGCGGCTTTGGCAGGAAGCGAAAGCATTGGACAAACGAATATGGCCAAATGTAGTAAGCCTTAAAGAGTTTGAGACCGAAGCGGCCTATGACTACGCTATCACCTCGCTCCCGGCCAACTTCTTGATCGACAAAGATGGAAAAGTCGTGGCGAAAGACATACACGACGAGGGCCTGGAGAGGAAACTTGAGGAATTGTTTGCAAGTAAATGAATGTTCTCTTGGGCATTTTGTTAAACGGAACCCGCGTCAGAACGCGGTGCATTTCAAAAGACATATTCTATCCACCTCGTGCATTCTGCGCGTTTATTCCTGAAACCTTCCCCCTTGTAGTTCGTATTTTTAGGAACACATCGAAATTCAGAACAAGCCTGACCGGTAAATCTGCACGGTCTTTTATCCATTTGTAATTAGGAGAGCGAGATATGAAAACTTTGAAATTAACATTTCTGGGGGTCCTGTTGGCCGTAATGCCTGCCGCGCTGACAGCGCAGAACGTAACGACACCGCGCGGCGTGAGCCCGGCCGCGAGCGTGTCCCAGAGAATCGGCCTGACCGATGTCACTGTAGATTACTCACGGCCGCGTGTAACAATTCGCGGCACTGACCGCACCGGGGGTATCTGGGGAAGACTAATTCCGTTCGGTGTTACAAAAATACAGTTCGCCGGCCAGGGAGAAATACCCTGGAGAGCGGGAGCGAATGAAAACACGACCATCCACTTTACGGATGATGTAAAGGTTGAAGGCAAGCCTCTTCCTGCTGGCAAATACAGCATCCACATGATCATCCATGATCTAAACAAGGCAACCGTCATATTCAATAAGAAGACGACGTCATGGGGCAGCTTCTGGTATGACGAAAAGGAAGACGCTTTGCGTGTGGACGTACCGATGATGGACGTCGCGCATACCGAGGTCCTGACCTACAGTTTTCCCGAAATGGGCGATGACTATGCGGTTCTTGCCCTCGCATGGGAAAAGAAACAGATTGCCTTCCGTATCGATGTCGATGTACACAGCGTCGTTCTGGCGAGCTTCAGGAAAGAACTTGAAAATCTTCCGGGGTTTGGCTGGCAGGGATTTGCAACTGCCGCTAACTATTGTTTTACCAACAATATAAACAACGACGAGGCGCTTGAGTGGGCCAAGATTGCGGTAACTCGAAACAAGAATTTCAATACCCTTTCAACTCAGGCCGGCCTTCTTTATCAGGGCGGTAAGCAGGCTGAAGGTGACAAAATCCTTGACGAATCGCTTCCTTTGGCAACAAGAGCGCAGATCAACGCCGTCGGCTACCAACTCCTCGGATTGAAGCGTTTTGACAAAGCGATCTCAATCCTGAAGATGAATACCGATAGCGATCCGACCGACGCCAACGCGTTTGACAGCCTCGGCGAGGCCTACAAGCTCGCCGGCGATAAGGCCAATGCAGTCAAATACCTGCGTAAGGCGCTGTCACTGAATCCGCCCGCAAATGTGAAGGCAAATTCAGAAAAGCTGCTCCTCGAACTTGGTGAGAAAATAGACTAGCCTTATTCACAAACAACAAAACAATAATCACCGAGGTCATTCTCATATTTGCGGATGACCTCGTTGATTTTTCCGCTTTCCAAATCGCGGCCGAGTTTTGCGCATCCCGAATCGATCTCGTCCGGATCCGACAATACCGAAAATGTCGAGATTCCGCGCCTGACATCTTCATCCAGATACATTTCCGGCCTGTGTTTCCCGCAGTACAAAAATAAGTCCTGCAACCCGTCGTGTATAAAATATGGTTCGGTTTCGCTGATCTCGAATCCGGATTCCAGTAGATCGGATTCTATCGATCCGAGATCCGGCATCTGTTCCCGCGACCTCTCCATGGCAGCCGGAAAATATTCAGATAGCCAGTATCCCTTCATTTGTTCCCGGGTTGATGTAAAAACCACAAATCGGCCGCGCGCGAGAACTCGCCGAAATTCCCGAAATGCCTGTAACCTTGAAGGAAAATGATGAATCGCAAGCGTACAAACGACTCCATCAAACGAACCCTCCGAGAACGGAAGCCGGCCAACATCGCCGCATATCCAACTGATACTCGCGGACTTTGATTTTGCTTTTGTGAGCATAACCGAGGACTGGTCGATACCGTTCCATGACCCGCCTTTTCGGGCGAGGGCCGAAGTATAGTTCCCGCTCCCGCAGGCGGCATCCAAATACCGGCCGCTTGCCTCGACTCGCAGATGGAAAACGAGCTTTTCGAGAATCAAGCCGTCGGCGCAGCGTGTGGCGTCGTATTTTTCTGCTATAAGATCGTATTTCGATTGCATGTCCTCTTGCCACAATTCTTCTATGATTCAGAAGCTTGGTCAATGGCCATCATGGCAAATTAGCCGGCAATACTTTCGTTTTCGCGGTGTTTCGACTAGAGTATTTGAAATCAGTCTATAAATCATTCTGCCAAGGGGTCTCGTAAATGAAACTGAGAAAATTCTTCTGTTTGGGTTTCGCCATTGCAGTACTTGCCACATCGTTTGCGGTAGCTCAGGATGCGAAACGGGCGATCACGATCGACGATTATTTCAAGATGAAGAACATCGGCAATCCGGTCGTAAGTCCGGACGGCAAGTGGATTGCTTTCACCGTCAGCGAATTAGACCTGAAGAAGGATAAAGCGGAAACGAGGGTCTGGATGATCTCGTCCGAAGGCGGTGAACCGATCCCGATGACCTCGCAAGGATATTCGGCGGGAAGCCCCCGTTGGAGCCCCGATGGAAAATATCTCTCTTTTGTCGCTTCCAAGGACAAGGAGGAAAAGCCTCAAGTATGGGCCTTGAACCGAAATGGAGGCGAAGCCAATCAGTTGACGAAGGTCAAACACGGCGTTTCCGGTCATGAATGGTCTCCCGATTCGAAACGTCTTTTGCTCTACATACGCGATCCAAAGCCCCATGAACTTACCGACGATAAAGAAGACGACAAGAAACCCGAGCCCTTTGTCGTTGACCGACTCCAGTTCAAGCGGGACTACGCCGGATATTTGAATCGTTATCGCACTCATCTTTACGTATTCGATGTTGGCTCCGAAAATGAGCCTCGGCAGATCACATCCGGCGACTATGACGACGGCCAGGCGGTGTGGAGCCCGGATGGAAAATCCATCGCATTTGTCAGCAACCGTACCCCGGAACCGGACAGCAATCCGAACACGGATATTTGGATCGTCTCCCCGGATAACGGCGACAAGGGCGCGACGATGCTCCAGCTTACAAAGAATGAGCGGGAAGACTCTTCGCCGGAATGGAGCCCCGACGGCAAGACTATTGCATACGTTACGGTCACGGCGCCGCTCAAGACACTTTGGTATGCAACCAATCATCTTGCCACGGTCTCAGCGAGCGGAGGGTCACCTAATGTGATCACCGCAAATCTGGACCGGAACGTAAGCCAACCGAGATTTTCCAGTGATGGAAAGTCAATCCTGTTTCGCCTCGAAGACAGCGGCGAAGAGCATCTCACGTCGATTCCGGCGGCCGGGGGGCCAATCACAAGACCGGTCAGCGGTCAGGTGAGCGTCGGAGGTTTCGACACCGCAGGAGGGGTAATCGGTGTAACGGTCAGCAAACGGGATCAACCGAACGAGGTCTTTACGATCAAAGACGGAAAGCTGACCCAACTGACCTCAATGAACAAGAAGCTCCTCGATCAACTGAATCTGGGTGAGACCGACAACATCCAGTACAAGAGCAAAGACGGCACCGAGATCGAAGCGTTTTTGACCAAACCTGTCGGGTTTAATCCCTCGATGAAGTATCCGTTGATTCTCAATCCACACGGCGGACCGGTCTCGCAGTATGACTTTGGATTTAGTTTTTGGGCACAGCTTTACGCGGCTAACGGTTACCTCGTGCTTCAGCCAAACCCAAGGGGCTCATCGGGTTACGGCCAGAATTTTTCGCTTGCACTTTTTGCGGACTGGGGAATCCTCGATTACCAGGATGTCGAAGCGGGCGTTGATGCGGTGATCGCAAAAGGTTACGCGGACCCGGAGAAGTTGGGTATCGGCGGCTGGTCATATGGCGGGATCCTCACCAATTATGTGATCACCCGTACATCGCGTTACAAGGGTGCGGTATCCGGTGCAAGCGAGGCTCTTTTCCGTGCCAATTATGGCCACGATCATTACCAGATGTGGTGGGAGATAGAGCTCGGCTTGCCGTGGGAGAATGTGGCGGCGTGGGAACGTATATCGCCATTTAACGACGTTGCGAAGATCACCACACCGACACTCTGGATCGGCGGGCAAAACGACTGGAACGTACCGATCTTGAATTCAGAACAGATGTACCAGGCCATGAAGCGTCTGGGCCGTGAGACACAGCTGGTGGTCTATCCCGGTGAATTTCATGGGATCCGCCGCCCGACATTTCAAAAGGACCGCTTCGAACGTTTCCTCGGTTGGTTCGATAAGTACGTCAAGGGTGTTAAGAAGTGAATGCGGCGGCTATACCGCCAACCATATCACACCGTTTAGAGCAGGGCTTGACCAGCATTGAGCGAAGCGAAATTCGCCCTGCAAATCATAAAGAAACAAAAATTCAGGTCAGCGTCCCTGAAGGCTAACCGGATTTATACTTACCCCCGGCGAAATATCCTCGCATAATTGGATCCCCAAAAGACAGTTGGCCAGGACCGCTCTGCCAAAGGCCGTATCCGCTGTAGGAAATTATTGCAGATACCCTGCGTTCGTATTAGACTCTTGAAAATCAAAGGCTTTAAAAGGACGATTCCATGAAAACACAAATCACGCTTTCGTTAGTTCTTATCTTTCTTTTCGCTACTCCTGTAATCCCTCAACGCACCGCCAAGCCCGTACTCCACGGGCGCCACTGGGTCGCGATCACCGGCAAGCCGCTCGGAGCGACCGCGGGGGCGAAGATATTCAACAAGGGCGGAAACGCCGTCGATGCGGCTTGCGCGATGATCGCGGCAACCTCGACCATGTGGGACGTGCTCAGCTGGGGCGGCGAGACGCAGGCTCTGATCTACAATCCGAACACAAAGAAAGTGATCGGCATCAACGCCTTGGGTGTCGCTCCTTCAGGAGCCACCGCAGAGTATTACAAAAGCAAAGGCCACGACAAATATCCTCCTGAATACGGACCTCTTGCGGCGGTAACACCGGGCACACCGGGCGGCATTATGACGATGCTTGCCGAATACGGGACGCTCTCGCTCAGGGAAATACTCGAGCCGTCGATCGAGATGGCCGAAGGTTATCCGATGGAAGCCGGTACTGTCCGCCGGATAGAGGCCACCAAGGAACGAATCAGGAAATGGAAGTATTCGCGGGAAATCATGCTTCCAAATATGGGTAAGAAACATGAGGCGCCCGAAGTCGGTGAGATATTCAGGCAGACGGATCTCGCCGGAACTTTACGGAAACTGGTTGAGGCCGAAGCAAAAGCGCTTGCCGTCGGAAAATCAAGAAAAGCAGCTATTTATGCCGCCCAGGATCGATTTTACAAGGGTGACATCGCGGAAGAGATCGTTCGCGGCACAAGGGAAGAAGGCGGTTTGTTCACGATGAAGGATCTAGCCAACTGGAAGGTTAAGATCGAAGAGCCCGTTTCAACGAATTACAAAGGAGTTGAGGTTTACAAACTCACTCACTGGACACAGGGCCCGGTGCTTCTGCAGGCCTTGAATATCCTCGAAAACTACGACCTCAAATCGATGGGTTATAACAGCTCAGGATATATTCATACTATTTATCAAGCGATGAACCTCGCGTTTGCCGACCGTGATTTTTATTACGGTGATCCGGCGTTTCCGCCTGCGGAACCAATCGAGGGACTGCTTTCAAAAGATTACGCAAAAGCACGGATGAAAGAGATCGACGCGGACAAAAACGATCCGGATGTAAAGCCCGGGGATCCTTATCCGTTTCAGAGTGAAAAAAATCCCTATCTCGATTTGATCAGGAATTGGACCAACTCACCACCAAAAGACCAAACCGCCGATAACCGCAAACTCGACGATTCTTTTTACGCCGGCACAACTTCGGTCCAAACTGCCGACAAGGAAGGATGGGTGGTATCTGTGACCCCCAGCGGTGGATGGGTCCCGGCAGTTATCGCTGGGAAGACCGGCGTCGGGCTCAGCCAGAGGGCGCAAAGCTTCAACATAGACGCAAGCGAGAATCCCTTTAACGTGATCGAGCCCGGCAAACAGCCGCGGGTAACCCTCACACCATCGATGGCGCTCAAGGGTGGCGAGCCGTTCCTCTCGTTTTCGGTGCAGGGGGGCGACAGTCAGGATCAGAACCTTTTACAGTTTCTTCTGAACGTCGTTGAATTCGGCATGAACGTTCAGCAGGCTGCGGAAGCCGCGAACATCAACAGCTTTCAGATGAAGAGTTCGTTTGGCGATCATGCTGCGCGGCCCGGTAGACTCCTGCTCGCAGACTCGATGCCGCCGTGGATTCGAGCCGACCTGGAACGGATGGGATATGACCTTACGTTCGCCGAGCGAACTTCGGGACCCATTAATGCGATCTGGTTTGACCGAAAACACGGATCAATGTGGGGCGGTTCCAGTCACCACGGCGACGACTACGGAATCGCCTGGTAATCATTACAATGATCAATTAGCACCGTTCACTAGTGTCCGGTTAAAATTTGTTTTACAGCTGTAAGTCATTGCATATATTTTATTTACAGCGACAAAGTCATTTTT
>Ga0224497_10001852_pt1 | contig 13019 bp, 13 predicted proteins | sample SF_Jul11_sed_USG_4_FD_167970 | JGI IMG/M metagenome (GOLD analysis project Ga0224497, IMG submission 167970) | Sediment microbial communities from San Francisco Bay, California, United States - SF_Jul11_sed_USGS_13 | ecosystem: Environmental > Aquatic > Marine > Sediment | place: USA... | reverse complement strand
AGGAGTACCGGCAGCTCGTTTTGCTGACGACGGGACAGGATCTCGACGCGCGCTACGCGCTGGACAGGATTCGAGGCGATCGGTTCGAACTCCTGCCGTCGAATGCCTTGTTCGCACTGGAACTCGAACGCATGCTGGGGCAGATGCAAGAGGCCGCGGACATCGCTCTTTCGAATCCCACCGTCTACCCGCAGCTTTACCGATTCCTGACCCAGGGCGCGAGCGAAGACGATATTTCAAGTTGGCAGCAGGAGTCGACCCGGGTGCCAGAGGAGGATTCCGGGAATCGCCAGGCGATGAAGGAACGGGTCGACGCGTTCAGCAGGCTGAGCAAGCTTGTCAAGCGCAGGCTCGATAGCCTGCAGATAACAATGAAGTATCAGTGGGCGCGCCGCAACCAGGCGTGGTCGATTGCACTGGGCGGTGCGCTGCTGTTCGTCAGCTTGGCGTACATCGAGATCAGTGCATCCGCCTGGGCATTGATCAACCCGCTGACATGGCTGCGCATCTTCGTTGCGTCGCTCGTGGGCGGCATCCTTGCGCCCGTGGCCAAGGACTTGGTCGTTGCCCTGAAGAAGGTGCGCCAAGGTGGCTAGGTATTTCGACCCGCCGGTGGATTACCGACCCGGGGTGATCTTCCAGCTTCGTCATCGTCTCGAAGGCGGGGCGTTGAGGCAGACCGTATTGGAGTTGCGCAACGGGGCCGGCGATGGTCGACGCGAGGCGGTCGTACTCGTGCACGGATTCAACAACCACTATGGCGAGGCGGCCGCCGCATTTCAGGGTTTTCGCAATCAGCAATACCGTCGCGACCCGAGCCTGCTGCCGCCGTCGCTGGAAACGATGCTTGCGGACGCGCACTGGCCCGGCGATGCGGCGTGGGGGAAGGCCGATCTCGTCGATTTCCTCGTTTATCCGTTCGCGGTGGGCACGGCCAAGAAAGCTGGTCCCGTGCTTGCAAACTTTCTTGGGCGGTTGCCCAACCTAGAGATCGTCCACTTCATCGGGCATTCGCTGGGGTGCCGGGTGGTCCTGGAGGCTATCCGCGCTTTGGCTGCCCGGCCGCGGGTCGGCAAAGTATGTCTGATGGCCGCGGCGGTACCGGTGTTTCAGGTGGAATGGGGCGGGCGACTCGAGTCGGCCATGGTGCGTGCCCAGCAGGTGCTGGTGCTGTACTCCGGGCGCGACATCGTGCTCACGGGTGCATTTCCTCCCGGCCAGTTCGCGGCGGGGCGTGGAGAGGGCATGTTTCCCTTGGCGCTGGGACACGAACGACCACCGCCGACCGTGGCGGGGATGGTGGACGCAATCGAAATCTCGGGCGCGGATCACGGCGATTATTGGGGCCACAGCAACACCGAACCGTCGTGGCGGGCAACGGCCCGCGCCGGAAGTTTCATGGCGTTTGGCCAGCGGGTTCGCGCCATCGGCCTGCGGAGCGCCGCGCCGAAGGCGACCGGCCCCGCGCCGCGCGAGTACGCTAGCGCTCGCAGCATGGGTTGAGCCCGCCTGCCAACGCGTTTGAGCGTCGCGCGGAATTGCGCATCGCAGCAGTTGGTGGCGGCAGTTGGTGGTGGTTGACATCTGATGTACCTCATATTAGCATCACGCATCATGCGCACCACCGTCGATATCGACGATCCGATCCTGAAACAAGTCAAGCGTCTTCAAAAGCGGCAGAGCAAGTCTTTAGGCCGGGTCGTGTCGGACTTACTGGCCCAGTCTCTCGCCCAGACCGATAAGCCGTCAACGCGGGGGGCGACGTTTCACTGGGCCTCCAAGCCTATGAATGCGCGCGTGAACCTGGCTGACAAGCATGCGCTGCTGGACGCGATGGACAGCGCGTCGCGATGAGCTTTGGCGTTGATGTCAACATCTTGTTGTATGCCTCGGACGCAAGTAGCACGCGGCATGTCAAGGCCAAGGAGTTCCTGCACCATTGCGCGAGCGCGCGTGAGGTTTTTTGCCTTGCATGGCTGACGCTGATGAGCTATGTGCGCATTGCCACGCACCCGGCGATCTTCGGCCGGCCGCTGACGCACGATGAAGCCGCACGTAACGTCGAGGCTTTGATGGCCACGCCCCACTGCCGGGTCATTGGCGAGGAGGACGGTTTCTGGGAGCTCTACCGCGAGATCACGGGTGACGTGCCGACACGCGGCAACCTGGTACCCGATGCGCACCTCGCAGCCGTGTTGAGGCAACATGGCGTCAAGACGCTTTACACGCAGGATAGGGATTTCAGAAAGTTTTTGTTTCTCGACGTTCGTGATCCGCTGGTTGGATGAGTGGCAGATCTCGAAGATGCTCCACGCGGTATTAACGGCCCAACACGCACAGTTGGTTGTCGCGGCGTCGTTTTAGGCACCGCCGGCCGCGCCCGCAGCTTGTAGGAGAATGCGGCGTTTCGCTGGAGGAACCACGCATGACCACGCTGCAAGGTGTACAAATCTCTGTCGCTACAGGCGGTCCGGTACTGACGCCGGCGCAAAAGCGGTTCAACAATCTGATCCGTCAGATCGAGCGAGCGCGCCAGACGCTGACTGCGTGGCGCGACAACGTGCCGCTTTACGTGCAGGCGCACACACAGGTGGTCCGGCCCTTGGTGGATGCCCTCAACGATGCCCGGCGGCAATGGGCGTTGGCGCTCGACGGTCTGCTGGACCAGCCCGGGTGGACCAAGGCCGAGCGTGCCGCCCTGCGCGAACTGGTTTGCGACGGCGTGGCCGAAGTCTTGACAGCCGGCGGAGACGAAGACCCAGCGCTGAAGGCGATTTTCGACAAGCACAACGAAGTCGGCTTCGACACTGAACAACAAAATTCGCGCATGGCCATGAAGGACTTCGTGGAAATGATGACCGGTGTGGACCTGGGTGACGCATCAGAGATCGATTCCGACGAAGATTTGTACAAACGTGCGCAGGAGAAGCTAGCCGCCCAGGCCGCAGCTGCCGACACGGCGGAGAACCCCAATGTCCGAGGCCGTCGCCGCCGTAAGACTGCGGCGCAGCAGCTGCGCGAGACCGAGGCGCAACTTGCTACGCAATCGGTGCGCGAGATCTTTCGCAAGCTGGCAAGCGCATTGCACCCTGACCGCGAGCCAGATCCCGCGCAGCGCGAGGCCAAGACCGCACTGATGCAGAAGGTCAACCAGGCCTACGCGGCGAACGACTTACTCACCTTGCTGGAATTGCAGTTGCAGATCGAGCAGGTGGACGCCGGTCACATCGCCAGCGCCAGTGCACAACGGATCAAGCACTACAACAAAGTGCTGTCGGAGCAGTTGTCCGAGTTGAAGGCCGAGACCGCCCGTGCAGAGGCCCTGTTTCGACTAGATTTCGGTATGCCGCCTGGCTGGGGCCTGAAGCCGACGCAGCTGGGTCGGCTGATCGACCAGGCCGCCAAGCAGCTTCGGGCCGACCTGGCCATGCACCAGCGCGACATGCGCATGCTCGCCGACAAGGCCGTGACCAAGCGTTGGCTAAAGCGTCAGCGGCTGCGCGAGGACGAGTTCGATAACATTTTCTTCTGACGGCGCTGCGGGACGCGGGCCGAAGAAGCAGGTTTTGAATGGTGCCACCGCACTGCGATGGTTGTAATTTGTTCAGTGGCGTTTGAATCCTTGGAACAGGCGTCGCGCGAAGCGTAGTATTGGCCAGCAGCGGGCCCGGTTGCATTTTTTTATGCTGATCTTCTGACCACAGCGTGTGGTGCCTGCAAACACAGTTAAAAAGAACGCCATGGAAATGATCTTACAGGCCCCTTGGGAGCGTCCACTGTGAAACCGGTCTGTTCCGGCCTGCGCGCTTTGGGGTTCAGCCTCGTCGTCACGGGTTTTCTGGCCTTGCCGACGACGGTCCGGTCGGAGGTGCCGAATGTCTCGGCGCCGCCCGCGGCTGAAGTTGCTCGTTCGCTTGCTGGGGCGAAAGCACAAGAAACAGTGTTGTCGGTCAGCACCTCGCAAGGAGCTAAGTCACTCACCTTGGCCGAGTTGGAGGCCCTGGGTATGCAACGCATTACCACCAGGACCTTTTGGCCGGAAGACCAAGGTACCTACGAGGGCCCGCGCTTGGCCGACGTGCTCAAGAGTGTCGGCATTGCCGAAGTGGCCCAGGTACGCGTTTTTGGGCTCGACGGATATTCTCAGGTGTTGCCCCGCGAGGACTGGACACGCTGGCCGCTGATATTGGCGACGCGCAAGAATGGCAAGCCTCTGGACTTGCGAGACAAAGGCCCGCTGCGGGTGATCTATCCGCGCGACTCGGACAAGACGCTGCAGGATGACCTGTATCGTCTGCGTTGGGTCTGGATGGTGAGGCAAATCGAGCCCGTATCGCGCTGAGATCTCAGCACCTATCCCTTCACGGCCCGTGGTCCATTCTCATAGCCGCGTCTTTACCTTCTTGGCGCTGCTGGTGTTGGCGGTTGCCGGCGCGAGTGTTGTCGTCATATCGGGCAGCATCCATCACATCAAGGAGGAATTGCCACTGTCGAGCTTGCACAAAGAGCGTGATATTGCCGCCCTGATGACCGACATTGGCCGCCTGGAAAATGCACTGATGCGTGTGCGGCTGGCACCCAATGCCGAAAATTTGGAGTACGCGCGTTTTGCGCTCGATCTGGTCGTTCTGCGCGTGTACGACAACCGCTTGCTTTATGAGGAAAGCGATCCGGAGTTACGACGATTCCATCATGCTATAGGCCCCGTACTCAGCCGGGTTGAAACGCTGGTGGCCGTCGATGGCGCGGCGGATACACCGGTTGCTGAAGCCCGCTTTCGCGCGCAAATCGCCGCGCAGCAAGAGATGTGGTCCGAACTTAGAAAGCGTGCACAAGTTATCCGCGATACGGTGTTTCAGACGTCCATCGAGCTGGCCACGGTGCAACGTAAGCACTTGGCAACACTGCGTTCGTGGCTGTTCGTGGGCGTTGGTTTGTTCACTCTCGGCGTGTTGAGCCTGATCGTTTCGCTGGCGCGCCAACGTAAAACGTTGCAACAACTCCAGGATCGCGACGCAGAGATTGGCGACCTGGCCTTTCGCGATGCCCTGACCGGGTTGGCCAATCGCCGCATGTTCGTTGACCGCATCAACCAAGCGCTCGTTCTCAGCGCGCGTAAGCAGCAGTACGGCGCGATTATTTTTCTGGATCTGGATCGCTTCAAACTGCTCAACGATACCCATGGGCATGACGTTGGCGACCAACTGCTGGTTCAGGTGGCTCGCCGCCTGACCAAGCACATCCGCGAGGTCGACACCGTCGCGCGTTTTGGCGGCGATGAGTTTGTCGTCATGCTGGAAGGCTTGGGTACCGACGCCGCGGCCGCCGCTGTGCTGGCGGAAACCGTTGCTGAGAAAGTTCGCGACAAACTCAACGTGCCCTACTATCTCGACAACGTGAACACGGCTTATCACAACAGCCCCAGCCAGGGCGTCACGCTGTTTTTGGGGCAGAGAGAATCGGTGGACGTTCTGCTCAAGCAAGCCGACTTGGCCCTTTACCAAGCCAAGGATGCTGGCCGCAACGCCATCTGTTTTTTCAGCCAGACGATGCAGGCTGCGGTCGAGTCGCGCACTGACATGCAACAAGCGTTGCGCAATGCCCTGTGCACCAACGAATTGCTGCTGCACTACCACCCGCAGGTCAAAGCCAACGGGGAAATTGTTGGCGGGGAAGCGCTGTTGCGTTGGCAGCCCGTCGGTCAGTCGCTGGTCATGCCGGGCGAGTTTATTGCGGTTGCCGAAGACAGCGGGCTCATTGTTCCCATGGGAGAGTGGGCGCTGCGAACTGTGTGTGAACAACTCAAACGCTGGCAAAACCTCGACTATGCCCGGGGGGTGACGCTCTCGGTCAACGTCAGCGCCAAGCAGTTTTACCAGAGTGATTTTCACACCAAGGTCGTGGAAGTTCTGGCCGCGACCGGAGCACCGCCACAGCGGCTCAAGCTCGAGCTTGTCGGGAGTGTTCTGCTCGACAACGTTGCCGACGCCGCGTACAAGATGCGGGCGCTGCGCGAACTGGGGGTTGGGTTTTGCCTGGACGACTTTGGTACCGGCTATTCGTCATTGCCTGACCTCAAGCGGTTGCCGGTAGAGCAACTGAAGATCGATCGCTCGTTTGTTGCCGGTATTGGCCGTGACGAGAGCGACGAGAAGGTCTGCGCTGCGATCGTGCACCTGGCCCATAACTTGGACATCAAGGTTGTCGCACAAGGGGTGGAGACTGAAGCGCAACGGCATTTCCTGGCCGATTTACATCACTGCGATTTGATGCAGGGTTACCTGTTTTGCAGGGCCAAGCCCATCGAAAAATTCGAAGCCCTGCTGCGAGACTCGCATGCCGCGCTCATCGCATCACGCGCTTGACGAATGGGGCTGCGGCGATTGCGCCTTCAGTGTCGATCTGCCGCCTCTGCCCGGTTATTTGACGCTTCGGTATGCCAGCCCTCAGTCGAGCCGCAAGACAAGTACTCGAACATCCAATAGTTTTTGTTCAGAGAACGCTCAGGAGTTTTTGGGCGAACCAGGGTATGCTGCTAGCAGGGGCTATCGCGTACTACACGCTGTTGTCGTTGGTGCCGCTGCTTGCCCTTTCGGTGAGCGCTCTTTCGCATTGGGTAGAGCAGAAGCAACTGCTGAGTACGTTGGGGCGCTATGTGGAGTGGTTGGTTCCCAGCCAATCGCAAGCACTGCTGGGGGAGGTCTCCAACCTTCTCGCCAACCAAATTGCCATCGACGTGTTCCTGTTGGTGACGATGCTATTTTTCAGTTCACTGGCATTCTCAGTACTGCAAAGGGCGATGGCTGTTATCTTTGCGCACCGCAAGGCCGATGAGAAACGCCATTCGCTGGTCTCGGCGATGCTTCCGTACGGGTTTGTCGTCTGCCTCGGTATGGCGTTGTTGGGGGTAACGGTCATTTCGACAACCCTGCAAGCCATGGCCCAGGAGAGCGTGTACTTCATGGGCCGGGACTGGTCGCTTCGCGGCTTGTCGGGTTTGTTGCTCTATTTGCTAGGGCTGGGTGCCGAGGCCCTCCTGCTCACCACGATCTACTTGGTCATGCCCGTGGGGCGGACGCGCTTGCGCTACGCCTTGATCGGCGGCATAGCGGCGGTGGCGACCTGGGAAGTCATACGCCATATCCTGATTTGGTACCTCGCCAAACTATCGAGTGCCAGTGTCGTCTACGGTTCTTTAACCACCGCCGTGGTGGCGCTGTTCAGTCTCGAAATCGCTGCAACCCTGCTGCTGTTGGGGGCGCAAGTGATCTCCGAATACGAGCGGCACGCTGCTCCCAGACTAAACGCCACATAAACGCCACATAAGTCCGATGCGTTGCGCCAGGTTTTTATACTGTTTGTATGAACACGATCGCTGAATTGCGCAAGAGCTACGAACTGGCCGAACTCGACGAAGCACACAGCCAGGCTGATCCACACAAGCAGTTCGAACTTTGGATGCAGCAGGCGCTCGACGCGCAACTGCCGGAGCCCAACGCGATGACGCTGGCGACGGTCAGCGCCGAAGGGCGGCCCTCGACGCGGGTTGTGCTGATCAAGGGCGTGGACGAGCGCGGCATAGTCTGGTACACGAACTTCGAAAGCCGAAAGGGCCGCGAGTTGGCGGCCAACCCGTTCGCGGCCTTGCAGTTTCACTGGGTCGAGCTTGAACGGGTGGTGCGTATAGAGGGCCGCGTCGAGCGCGTGAGCGACGCGGAGTCGGACGTTTACTTCGCCTCGCGCCCGTTGGACTCACGTATTGGGGCATGGGCCTCGCCCCAAAGCGAGGTGATAGCGTCGCGCGTGGTGTTGCTCGGCAATGTTGCGAAAGTGTCGGCGCGGTATTTGTTGAATCCTCCACGTCCGCCGCATTGGGGCGGCTTTCGCCTGGTGCCGGATGGATGGGAATTTTGGCAGGGGCGTAAGTCGCGGCTGCACGACCGCCTGCGCTACCGGCTCGATCAGGCACGGTGGATCAAGGAGCGGTTGGCGCCGTAGCGGTTGCCTTTCGCGCCGCCGGTCGCTCTGCAACAATAGTCGTGACAGTATCGTGAAGGTACCGGCACTGTCCCCACTCACCAGTTCTTGACAAACTACACCAGCACCATGAAGACTGCATTGATCACAGGCGTGACGGGCCAAGACGGCGCTTACTTGGCAGAACTGCTGCTGAGCAAGGGCTACGTGGTACATGGCGTCAAACGCCGATCCTCGCTGTTCAACACCGACCGCGTGGACCATCTGTACCAGGACCCGCATGTCGATAACCAGCGCTTCAAGCTGCACTATGGCGACCTGACCGACAGCACCAACCTGATCCGCATCGTGCAAGAGGTTCAGCCCGACGAGATTTACAACTTGGCAGCGATGAGCCATGTCGCGGTGAGTTTCGAGACGCCCGAGTACACCGCCAATGCCGATGGCATCGGCACGCTGCGTCTGTTGGAGGCCATTCGCATTCTTGGGCTGGAAAAGAGTGCGCGCTTCTACCAGGCCAGCACGTCCGAGCTCTACGGCTTGGTGCAAGAAGTGCCGCAAAAGGAAACGACGCCTTTTTATCCGCGCAGCCCCTATGCCGTGGCCAAGTTGTACGGGTACTGGATAACAGTGAACTACCGCGAAGCCTACGGTATGTATGCCTGCAACGGCATATTGTTCAACCACGAAAGCCCTGTCCGCGGCGAGACCTTCGTCACCCGCAAGATCACGCGTGCCATAGCGCGCATAGCGCTGGGTTTGCAGGCCTGCTTGTATTTGGGCAACCTGAGCGCGCTGCGCGACTGGGGCCACGCCCGCGACTACGTCTATATGCAATGGCTGATGCTGCAACAGGAGCAGGCCGAAGACTTTGTCATCGCCACGGGGGTGCAGTACAGCGTGCGCCAATTCGTCGAACGCGCTGCGCTCGAGCTGGGCGTTACCATCGAATTCAAAGGCGAGGGTGTAGACGAAGTCGGCGTGGTGACCAAGGTCGAAGGCAACAAGGGCAAATGCAAGCCCGGCGACGTTGTCGTCAAGGTGGACCCGCGCTACTTCCGCCCGACCGAGGTGGAGACTTTGCTGGGTGACCCGAGCAAGGCCAAGGCCAAGCTGGGTTGGGAACCGACGACGACGTTCGATGAACTGGTGCGTGAAATGGTGGCAAGCGACTACAGCGCCGCCAAGCGCGACAGCATTGTCAAGTTGGCGGGCTTCCAAGCCTACGACTACCACGAGTGATCGCGATGCACAAAGACGCGCGCATCTTTGTCGCCGGCCATCGTGGCTTGGTAGGTAGCGCCATCGTACGCCGCTTGCAGCAGGCGGGTCATTCCAAGCCGCTCACGCGCACTCACGCCGAACTCGACCTTACCGATGAGCACAGCACCCGCAACTTCTTCGAGACCGAGCGCCCTGACTACGTTTTTCTCGCCGCCGCCAAAGTCGGCGGTATCGTTGCCAACAACACATTACCGGCTGAATTCATTCGCGACAATCTGGCCATACAGACCAACGTCATCCACGCGGCCTACTTGGCGGGCGTAAAGCGGTTGCTGTTCTTGGGCTCGAGCTGCATCTACCCTAAGTTGGCGCCGCAGCCTATGAAAGAAAGCGCGCTGCTCACTGGGCCGCTGGAACCCACCAACCGGCCTTATGCATTGGCCAAGATCGCCGGTATCGAGATGTGCTGGAGCTACAACCGCCAGTACGGCACCCAGTTTTTGGCCGCCATGCCCACCAACCTGTACGGCCCAGGTGACAACTACCATCCCACCAACAGCCACGTCATCCCGGCGCTGCTGCGCAAGTTTCACGAGGCTAAGGCGAACGGTGACGCCACTGTCACCGTGTGGGGAACGGGTACACCGCGCAGGGAGTTCCTTTACAGCGACGACATGGCCGACGCCTGCGTTTTCCTGATGAGCTTGCCCGACGAGCGCTACGGCGCGTTATTGGGTAGCGACGAAAGCGCTACCGGCCGCTTCGAGCCGCCGTTGGTGAATATCGGTGTGGGTGAAGACGTGACCATTGCGGCCTTGGCCGAATTGGTCGGGCGTGTGACAGGCTACCAAGGCGCCATTGTTTACGACACCGGCAAGCCCGACGGTACGCCGCGCAAGCTTATGGACGTGAGCCTGCTCAACGCGGTCGGCTGGAAGGCGCACACGACGCTGCAAGACGGCATGAGTACCGCCTATGCTGAATTTGTGGCCAGCCAAGCGATTTAGCGCTGGTTGCAACGCCGTGAAGGCCGATCCTGTGCCGACGCTTGAGCGCGACGCTCACATTGCGACTCGGAATAGCGCTCCGGCGCCGGCAGTCACGCCCATGGCGAGTGTGCCCCAAAAGGTCATGCGCAAGGTGCCCGCCAGCGCATTGGCGCCTCCGATGCGCGCTGCCACAGCGCCTAGCAATGCGAGAAAGATCAGCGAGCCTGTGCCGACAAGAGCAATCAGGCTGACAGGCGGCGCCATCGCCGCCACCAGCAGGGGCAGGGCAGCGCCGATGGCGAAGCTGGCGGACGAGGCCAGTGCTGCTTGAATCGGGCGTGCGCTGAGTACTTCGGTGATTCCGAGTTCGTCGCGGGCGTGGGCACCGATCGCGTCGTGCGCCATGAGCTGTTCGGCAACCTGCCTTGCAAGCGCTCGGTCCAGGCCGCGGCCGACGTAGATCTCTGTCAACTCCCGGTGCTCAGCCTCACCGTCGGCAGCGATTTCGGCACGTTCGCGATCCAGTTCGGCGTTCTCGATATCGGCCTGTGAGTGCACCGACACGTATTCGCCTGCGGCCATAGACATGGCGCCTGCGACGAGCCCGGCAACCCCCGTCAGTAAGACGACGCTATGAGTCGCGTCTGCCGCGGCTACGCCCACCAACAAACTGGCGGTGGAAACAATGCCGTCGTTGGCGCCCAGAACCGCTGCGCGCAACCAGCCCATGCGGTCGGTGCGATGTCGTTCCCTGTGGCGCATTGACCGCTTCATACAGGCGCCATAGGGTCTAGTAGTCCGTTTCACTAAAACAATTACATGAAACCGTGTCTTTTTCCGTCATGCGTCGTTGCATCCCCTCGCCGCACCACCAGTGCGGTTGCGGGTCTGCGTCTAGCCTGGCGAAAAAATCCATCTGTTTCATTACGCCACTGTTTTGATGAAACGGACTACTAGTGCTAACGAATAATGGCGCGGCCGGCTGCTTCGCCAGCGGGCTGGAATGGGCCGAGTGGGTTGACTTGCCTTTCTTCGCGGTCGATTCGCGCCTCACCGGAGAAGTTGCGGAACAGCACGACGTCGTCACGTACCACCACGAGGCCGACAAAGCGCCATCCGGTAACGAAGTTATTGCGCCTGAAGTTCAAAAAGTCCAGCCAGAAATTGCCTTCACGCTTGCGGGACTGCCGACCAAGATGGAACTCATAAGCTCGGCAAGCATTTTGGGCGGTGATGCAGGCGCGAACACCGGGGTCGAGCGCCGCCAACGGCACGCCGGGGTGGGGCGCGACGCGGGCGACGACCTCGGGGTACGGAATCAACGTCACGTTAGCGCCCGAGTCGGGGTCGAAGCCCAACGCCTTCAGTTCATCGATCGTGGTGCGAAACGGCGTCGCTTGCTCCAACGCTTGCTGTGCTGCTTCGAAGCTGTCGAACCTCAAAGGCAAATCGACACGGCCACGCGGTAGCAGCGATGCACATCCAGCCAGGATTGCGCATATCAGCAGCAATGCTGTTCTTCGAAGACGAAACATGCCACCAGTGTCGCAGATTGCCCCGAATTATGGTCGTCGCGTGATGCTGCTGCCCAACAACGATAGGCGCCTGCAACGCCCGGTTTGGGTTGCACAGCGGCCGCCCCGCCGCTGTTTGGCAGCCGTTTGGGTCAACGCACAATCAAGACAGGCGTGGAGCAACTCGCCAGCACTTTGGTGACGACCGAGCCCAACACAAGGTTGGCGAGCGTTCCGCGGCCGTGCGAACCGATCATCACCAGGTCGAACTTGCTCGTTTCGGCCAGCCGTGCAATTTCGACGGCGGGATCTCCGACTTTGGGCAAGAAGCGCGCAACTAGGCTTTGCTGCTTGAAGAACTTGCGGATGGGTGTGAACACCTTTTCGGCTTCCGACTCATAGTACGACTTGAGCATATCTTTGCCGACCGTGACAGCCGCATGAGGCGGCACGGGCAAGACGCTGTGAATCACCGCGTAGGCGGGCAACTGGCCCAGCCATTCGTCGTGCGCCGCGATGTAGGCGAGCATGCGCTTGGTATGCGGGCTGCCATCCGCGGCAATCAAAATCTTCATGCTGGCATTCCTTTCACGCGACGATTCACCGTGAAATTATCGCCCGCGATAGACGCTCCCGATTGATCGGGCGCAACCTTGAAACTCAGCAGGGTGACGATGCGATCAATTCGAGAACACCACTGTTTCGCCCTGAACGGTTACTGTCCATCGGGCGTGAGTGCCGACTGCCCCCGCCGGTGTGAACTCGACGCAGTTCACTTCGGTCGACAGTACGGCACCGGCATTGTCTTTCGAAATGCTGTTCGAACAAACGTAAGTGATCGAACCGATGGTTTCCACTGACCATGTGCCCTCGATGCTCCCGATGATATCGGTCAGAGTTTTGTTGCAGGTACCGTAAATGATGGAGGTGCCGAGGCTGCCACTTTGCCCAACCGTCGCGGCGGTCGGATATTGCTGCCCGCTGCTTTCTGAGCAGCTACCGTCGGCGGGACGAAAGCTGCCCAACCCTATAAACGTGCCCGTCAGATACGACTGTTGCGTGCCGCTGGAAATGACTGCTGCACCTTTCGCGATGACGACGCTCGAGTCGACCTGCTGAGCCAGCGTATTCGTGAGCTGAAAGGTCGCTTGGCCTTGGGGTGCTATCGTCCACGTGAGCGTGAACAAATCGCCATTGGATGCCGTTCCATTCAAGACAAAAGACTTCGACGGCGCACTCAATAGATTCTCGTATGCCAGCCGTGCGTTGTAAACCGTCCCGGTCGCGCGGTTGACGCTCAGGTTGCCGGTAGCGG
>Ga0224497_10001851_pt1 | contig 13024 bp, 12 predicted proteins | sample SF_Jul11_sed_USG_4_FD_167970 | JGI IMG/M metagenome (GOLD analysis project Ga0224497, IMG submission 167970) | Sediment microbial communities from San Francisco Bay, California, United States - SF_Jul11_sed_USGS_13 | ecosystem: Environmental > Aquatic > Marine > Sediment | place: USA... | reverse complement strand
TTGAGTCATCAAAAGCTTTAAATGCAAGAAGAAATCCTCCCTTTAAAAGATCTTTTTCATTATTAATACTTTCATTTATCCACCATAAACTTTTCAGGGGAGGGTGCGGAGGAACAGTATGAAAATCTGTAGAGATAGTTAATCCTATTATTTGGGACTTTTCACTTTTTAAAGGCCATTCATTAATTGTTGGTAGATTGCTATCTTGGACATAAAAATTGATACAACCACTAAAGATAAGAATGACGCTTACGCCCGTGATAAAAAGCCATGCTGCTTTCTTTATGCCCATTTCGAATTTTCAATTCTTAGATCCAACGAGTTTCAGCGGGTTCCTCACTGGGAATAGGAATTTTAAAAGGCCTTTTTGAAGGGGTAGGAAAGTACCAAAAACGTCATTGAGGATTCAATCTCCAGACTTCGCTGTCCGACATGCGGGCGTTTATCCTGCGAGGAGGGTCTGACCGGCCCATTTTTCTCGGATTCGGGGTCAGACATGAGTATGGACTTTCGAGAGTGAGCAGCGCACCCACCGTGCAACCAGGTCCCTCGCAGAAGGGACCGTCGCCAACATGGGTTCGGGCATGCCGGAGAGGAAGATGGATTCCCGCTGACGACGGGCGGGAATGACGGAGTTTTGCTGATCTTGCGTGTTTCGCTTGGGGCTCAGATCCTTCGCTGCTGCTCAGGATGACAACGGGGGTAGGAGGAGTGATGCAGAGGAAGATGGATTCCCGCTGACGACGGGCGGGAATGCCGGAGTTTCGCTGACCTTGCGTGTTTCGCTTGGGGCTCAGATCCTTCGCTGCTGCTCAGGATGACAATTTGAAAGATTCCGGCCAGAGGAGACATGCAGGGATGACGGAGAAGGATGGGGCTCCTCATTCCCTGTTTTCAGCAATACCTTGGTTCTGTTCATCATGCCAGGTTGGATAACTTCCAAGTTTGCCTGAAAAGGGTAAGGCCATCAGCCTCAGCCAGGTGAGCCGGGTTGGGTCCCGATACTGTTCCAGGCCGATCATCATGTGTTCATGCCCCTGACCGGGTTGACTCAGGTACGTGCCCAGCACCCGATCCCACCAGGGCCAATCCAGTTGATGAAAGAGCCCCACTTCCCCCTGCCCTGCCAAGACCGCCGCGCCAAACGCGCCTGAAGCCAGAAGGGCGCGGATGAAGACCGTGTTGATCCCGCCCATGGCGAGGTTAATCACCCGTCGTGTGGATTGGGCGGCAGACCATGGACGCCGGGGAACCAGCCGTTCCCATACGGCCCCGGTGGGCCAGTAACCGTTCGGAGCCTGTGGATCGTCCGCCGTGATGAGGACTTTCCACGATTCGCCTCATGCTATATCCTATAGGGAGGAGATTATCTCATGATTCAAGATATTCGTGTACTGGATGTGGTCGCCTTGACTAAGGATGTTCCTGAGACAAGCTTGCTGCGAGGACAAGTGGGGACCGTGGTGGAATCACTTGGACCGGATATGTTTGAAGTTGAATTTGTGGATAATGACGGCCGAACCTACGCGACGCTCCCCCTGAATTCCAGCCAACTTCTCGTCCTGCATTACCAACCCGCATGACCTATACACCTTGGCAGTTCCAGGCTTTGCCACTCCCTTCCGAGTGCCTCAGATGTAAGCACTCTACTTAAGGGGTCGGGAGTCGTTTCTAGATTACATTGATGCGGCAAAAATCGGGGATGTTCTTCATCCCCCATCCATCATCTCTTGACCACCCTCGTGGTGGATTGGACGTGCTTTCTTCTTTTTGACTTTATTCCCTCTCTCTCCGTCGTCGGTATTTTTCTATACACCCACTTGCCTGATTCCCTCCATATGGCTTGTTCCCCATTGCCATGCCGGGTTGTTTCTTGCGGGAGCGTGACGGAATGGGGGAGAAGAGGAGATGGATGCCCGATAACGACCGTCGGGCATGACGGAGTAGGAGGCGGAATCAGGGTGAAGAGTCTGGGGCCAAGTTGAGAGAGCCATGGCTTGGCGAGATCCTTCGCTGGCCCTTGTCCTGAGCGAAGTCGAATGGATCAGGATGACAATGAGGGGGGAGGGATCAGGATGGCCTCGTGGGGATAGATCCCTGCCAACAGCAACCAGGGATGACGGGCGGGAGAGAGCTTGGGGTATGGGATATGGACGGATGTTACTTTCCTTCCGCATGCTGCCACTCCTCATGTGGAAACCGGTGATGGTCGTCATTGACTCCCCCTAGCGTCTTTGGTACTTTTTTGCTCACCTCAACAGGCCGTTAACCATTCCTATTCTTGGCCCTGTTTTTTTACATTCGAGATGCCATTTGTTGCGCAGAACATCAGAGAATGTACACACGACATTGGAAGTGAATATTTACCGGATTGCAATTGAGGATTAACAAGGAGCACGTATGGAGTGGAGAGCCAGTCATATTTTAGTGAAAGACAAAGCGTTAGCTGACGACATTAGAAAACGTATTAAAAGCGGCGGAAAATTTGGAGAGTTGGCGAAAGAATTTTCGACCTGTCCCAGCAGTTCCAAAAGTGGTGATCTTGGGTGGTTTGGCCCAGGCAAAATGGTGAAAGCCTTTGAAGATGCGGTCAAACGCATGAGTCATGGAGGGATTAGCCCGGTGGTCAAAACCCAATTTGGGTACCACATTATTAAAAAAACCGGGCAGAAAGAATAATCCTCTTTCAGGCACACGATCCATCGTCCTGCATGAATATTTAGGGTTCTGTCGCAAACAGCTCTCTGTGCAGAGTATGGGGTGCCGTATGAGGTCGGGATTCGTTCTTGTGCCTAGTCCTCCGTGAAGGATGCGACTGTACCCTTTATCCCTCGTTCATCAGCTATGAGCCGCCCTCGTGTTGGAGTGGGAAGGATTTCTTCTTTTGGGTTTTCTCTCCTTTCCATTTATTATCCGCGATATTTTTCTGTTGACCCACTTCTCTAATTCCTTCCATACGGTTTGATCCCCACTGCCCTGCTGAGTTGTTTTTTGCGCAAGCGTGAGAATTTCCTGATATGACCGGACGTGCAACGGCACATGGTCTTGCTTCACCGTCCTGGCAAATTGTGTCCATTCCTTCGATCTGACCTTTTGGGCCATGGGCAGGCCCGGACTGTCTGCATAGACGATGACCACAGCCGGTTGCCTATTTTTCTGCCGCGCCACCTTATAGGCCACCACGAGATTCCGCATCCATTGGTAGGCCGGTCCCGCGAATGGGCAGGGCTGATAATCTGCTTGGGCATCAAAATGAAAGACTTTCGGAATGATGTCCCAATACTGGATGCCTTTTCCGCTTAACGCGCAACGACTGGTCATGTCGTTCGCGTGATTGATTTGTTGCGCATAATTTCCATTGCACGGGATGGAGTTGTTTCGGGTCACCGTTTGCGAACACGCGCCTCCATCCTGCTCGGTGAATTTACATTCAAACAGGATGACTGACTGGGGGCTTTCGGCATAGACATCCACTTGGGTCGGATGAGGTTCATTGAGCAATGTCGGGCGCGCGGTCCATTCCAGGGTGATGGTCCAGGGACCGCCGGTAGGAACCCCGAGGGTTGTTGCGAGGGCATCAAGAAGCACATCACGATCAGATGCGGTTTTGATGGTGCCGAAGACATCAATGGCCAGTGCTTGGGATGAATGCGCTACATGCGTATCGATGGCTCCTCCCCTGCCTGCGTGCCACGGAAATGCTTCCCATGGTTCACAGGCTTGATGCGCGGCGGGAAAGATATTGCGTTCGAGACGGGTTCTGGTGGCTTGGTTCAAGTGTGGGTGCCTTTACGGAGAAAATGTGAATATGGAGTTCGGGGGGCTTCAGAGTCTTCATCGGTGGATGGGGATTGAAGCTGAAATTTGAAGGGAATGGGGTTAGGGGGGAGATTCCTGCCAATAACCGCAGGAATGACGGAGAAGAGCAGATGGATTCCCGCTTACTGTCGGCGGAAATGATGGATGGGGAAAGCAGGCAGAGAGATTTTGCTGAGACTTGGGTGGTCCACCTGGGCACAGATCCTTCGCGTTGGCTCAGGATGACAAATACCGGGAGATTCCCGCCCCCTGCCCAACTACTTGCAGGGGCAGGCTCCGGCCGCGGAAACGACGGAGAGGACTAGAAACTGCGATGACAAAATCCCTCTTCCCCCCATCACCGCATTTTTAAAGGCACTCGGTACGCTCAAGGCCCCCTGAACATTTTCTCTCGCCTCCCCTCGCAAGGATGCGTGATAGTGCAGACGCTACGCTTACACGTGACTAGAGTTTGCCTTCCAGCAGGCTTCGAACTTCCTCCATTCGCCTCCGGTTGACACCAAAATCGGAGTAGCCCACCCGTGATGCCGACCGGAAGTGAATGATCTTCGAAGCGTCATCAAAGAGGATCTCGACATCATCAACAAACGCATGTTCTTCGGAATCACCAAGAGTGCATACGCCATTTGGACTGTTCGTGCACGACGCAAGGCGATAATCCTTCACCCTGAATTCCCCCGCTGTGGCTCCATGGACCATGGTGGCCAGGAGGATCAAGGACATCAACATCGTTTTCTGAGAAAATCGTATCGTCATGAGATCGTTCCCCCTTTCTCCGACCCTACGCGCCTCACACTCCTATTGTCACCTGATCGGTTACGTATCGCACTGAAAGAGATTGGCACCAGGATTCGGCCCAACCACATGAAGGTCGGAGATGTTCTTCGCAGCAGGGAAGCTAAGCCTGAGGCGATTGCCGTCCCCGAGCGCCAAATAGGCATAGGGTAATTCTCGAGAATGGCCGATGTAAGCCCGACCGTCTTTGGTTCCGAAGAAAGGCCTCCCCCATGGGTACGATCTTTCTCGGTCAAACCTTGGAAACATGTTGGATCCCCCTTCTAATACAGACCCCCCGCAAGTGATGGCCATCACGACACCCGGTTGTTTCTTGCCCTTGCAAGACCAGATCGGGACAAAGATTCCAGCTATGAGCCAAGCTGTCCCGCACACCGGGACCCGATTCGGCAAAACATTTGAAAAATCCGACATTTAGCAGGAGCCTTCAAGCAGGCACCATTGGCGTAGGATTTGCTGTATCAGCCATTGAATTCAAGGAGAGGCACCACGGTCCTTCCCCAATACCTGTCAGAAAGAAGGTTTCCGGTTGCGAGAAGAACGACCACGGATGAAGTTAGGAGCCACAAACATTCAGAAGGGTCCCCGTATAGGCCTGTCGGCAACCCTGTGTGTCTTGGGTGTCTTGATGGCCGGCTGTCAGGAGCCTCCTATCAATGAACTGCAGAAAGCCCAACAGGCTCTGGACCGGGCCAGACAGGAAGGGGCCTCGATCTACGCCCCTGATCTCTACAGTTTAGCGAAGAGTGAGCTGACCATCGGTGAAGAAGAGCTTCATGACCAATCCAGGAAAATGTTCTGGGCTCGAGATTATTCCATGGCCACCCGGTTAATGGTGTTGGCACAAACCGATGCCCATCAGGCCCTCTCTCTTGCACAAGAAGAAAAACAGAAATCCTCTATGTAGGCCAACACCGGACTCCCGGCCGTCGGTTCCACCAACACGGTGTGCCTCCCGGTTAACGCGACGGTTTTCTTTTTTCTACACCCGGAAAACGGGCATTCGTGATTACGGGTACCGAGCACTGTTGCTACCACTTTGATTCGCAGAAAACACTGCATGATCTAAGAAATTTCGTTGTCGTTTCTAAGGATGATCCAACTGCTGATTACCACCGTGCGTTCGCCTTCAGCCTGACCCGTTGGATTGTGAGTCACCCATTCTTTTCGTTCATCTACCGACTCTTCATCTACAGAGAGCGTGTTGAACAATTATGTTTTGAGTCTAGCCGAATTGGCCGGCATGGCTGCGCCGGGCTTTGGCAGGCAGGCCAGCGGGATTCTCCGAGCCCGTGAAGGCATCACGCGTGAGGGTAAGGAATGAGGAAAAAAGATGTGAGAGGGGCAACGCGACTGGCGAAGGGGTGTGAATACCGTTTCCCCTTTTGTCTGCCCCTTACGAATCCCTGCAGCCTTGCCACGGGATACGGCGTGTGTCACGCCGGGGCTTGCCAGGCAACCAACAGAAGCCTTGTTGCACTGTCCCTTCTCCAGCTGTCATGCGAGGAAAGGTGGCAGGGGTTAGCCTGCAATCAAGAAATTTTGGAATGAATCGAAGCCTCCATGTGAGCGTCTCGAAAAGGTATCACCGCCTATACACATGTCTACCGTTTTCCCGCGTACCACATGACTGTATTCTGTCATCCCCGGTTCGCTGCCCTTCCAAAAGCCACAGACCGGTTGTTCCCCATTTAGAAAAGAACCTCCTCTTCTTTCAACGAATAGGGAGCAATATTAAAGTTTAACGTTAATTCGGGATTGAGGAGGATTGAATCCCCAAACCCGGCAATCGTATTCATGCATGACAGGCATAAGGGTAAATGCCACGTCCGGTAATCGAATCCGCTTCCCTCAATGAATATTTTGCGCCATTTCTTGGGTTCCAGACACGGGTAATATAACGGATCGCTTTTTCGATAAAAGGGCAACAAGGTCTCCCCATATTCCCGGACCTGGTCATTGAAACCTTCAGGATTACCAGCTTGATTATCTAACAGACCTTGCAAATCTTGAGAGGTCACCCCAACCGATTCGACCGCCTGACACCATCCCTTTTGTCGCCAGCGGGTAAAGTTTTTATAGATTCGCTGCATCTGCCCATCTTCTAATCCCAAAAGAAATCCAACCTCCACCGGCTTCATGCCATAAAAATGATAGAAGAGACAGATCAAGGCATCCCGACTCACGACGGCTCGATTGAGCAGTCCATCGAGGAGTCGATAGAGAATGGGATTGGATACCACGGCCATTTGGGATTCCCGGGTCCTTCCAAAGAAATTGGAGATAAATCCATCCAGAAGCAATGAGGGCCGACAGGGCACTTGGGATGGACAATATTTGATAAACCGTTCAACCAGATCGAACGACAGTCGAAGTAGCAATTTTTCGTGAGCGGCATTATCGGTCCATTCTCCCGTGTCCTGTAAAATTCGCCGGATAAGCCCGGATGACCGTTCCCGGAAATAGGAGAGGTTCGCAGGAACATATTGATGAAATTCTTCGGAACTCTGAATCACGAAATGGCTCGCAGGAGTGAGTGTTTTCAAGATCGCCCTCCTTGGCTAAAGAAATTCACAGACGATATTCAATCGCCAGACATTCATCATGTGCCTAAAATTCAAATTACAGAATTTCTCAGAGAATTTGTACTAGGAAAACCCCTTGTTTTTTCCACCAAAAACCCTAGGTAGGCCGACTAAGGATAGAAGCCTTCATTTATCCACAGGCATTCACATGTCGTAATCCTTCAGAATGACCGCACTCCGGCACCAAAAATGGAATATGTCTCTGGAGCGTTACAGCTTGCCGGTCAGGTTTTGCATACACCAATATCCACTTTCCCCTTCCCCGTCCCTCCGATCTGAACAGACCCCACTTAAGAGTCCAAGGCTCCCGGCACAATCGACCGTGTCTGACCGGCGAGATTCAAGTTGTCACCCGTGAGGACAGTCGGGTTGTGCCAACTTGATACTGGCATTCCGCAGTTCGGGGGCGGGGATAGGAGGAAAGAGAAGATGGACGCCCGATATCGGATGTCGGGCATGACGGAGAACAGATTGAGGCCTGATGAGATTAAATCTATTGACAATATGGGCTGGAACCGACTTGTGGTGAGTCACAAACACTGACGGCAATCCAGCAACTTTCGCCAGCCTTTTTCAAATATGGTTAAGGCGTGGTGCGGTGCATGCCCCTTTGTTTAGCAGAGAAAATACAGTATGATCTGAGGAAGTTGGTTGTCATTTCTGAACTTGATCGGCCTCCTAACTGCTCTGGGACATTCGCCTTCAACCGGACCCGTTGGATTGTGATTCACCTGTTTTCCTCGTTCATCTACCAATCTTTTGGCATACGCCTTTTCCCCAATCGGTCAGATTCGGAATGATGCCTGAGGCTCCAATTGTTCTCGCATCGGTCTCAACGCATCAAGTTTACACACCTATCATGAGGAGCCACGGGTGGAACAAATTGTAGATACGACCGGCGACATGGTCATTCGATACGGCGTGAGTACATTCTTTCTCTTTTTAATCATCTTCATCGTCAGGATGGGGATCCACCATAGTCTCTTTCGGTCAACCGAGCTGTCCGTGGAAACGCGAAGACGATGGGCAGTCAATCTCAGAAATGGCCTGCTCTTTCTGTTTATCCTCGGGATGATTTTCATTTGGGCACCCCAACTCCAAACCTTTGCCGTTTCCGTGTTTGCCGTCGCAGTCGCCTTCGTTCTGGCCACCAAGGAAATTATTGATTGTTTGAGCGGATCGGGCCTCCGGGTGCTGACCAAAGCCTATTCCTTGGGTGATCGTATCGAAATCGGGGGCATTCGGGGGAACGTGGTCGACCACAACGCCCTCACCACCACGGTCCTCGAAATCGGACCGGGCCAGACCTCGCACCAATATACCGGTCGGGCCATGGTCATTCCCAACAGCTTTATTTTCGACCACCCTTTAACCAATGAAACGTATACTAAAAAATTCCGCCTCCACATTGTGACGGTCCCGCTGAGTACCGACGATGACTGGAGAACTGCCGAACGCCTGCTGCTGCAAGCCGGAGAAGAAGAAGCCGCGCCGTATCTCGATGAAGCCAGGACCTATCTGAAGCAATTGGAAGGCAAGCTGTGGTTGGACGCCCCCTCCGTTGAACCCCGGGTCACCATTCAATTGCCGGAACCCGGCCGCATCAATTTATTACTCCGCGTGCCCTGCCCCACTCAATATCCCTCACGCCTGGAGCAAGCGATCCTTCGGAAATTTCTTGCTGAATTCACCTTTGCCCCGCGCCTTGTGACACAGGAATCTCATGCTTCCCATTAACAGGCGATTGGCCTTAGAATGGGTTACTATGGTAAAAGACCATACGCTTGTTTTTACATGTCAGAATCCTCGCTGAACAGTCATTCACCCAGACAATTGTCGTCGGTTTCATGAGCCATATCGAGACCGCACGCGCTGTATACGGCTGAGGACAAGAACTGAATATCCCGATTCAGGAAAGGCTTTTCCATGATTGTTGACGCACTCGAGAACGATCCCCTCTGGTACAAAGACGCCATTATCTACGAACTCCATGTTCGGGCGTTTTGCGATAGTAACGCCGATGGCATAGGCGATTTTAAAGGGCTCACCCAAAAACTCGATTATCTTCAGGATCTTGGTATCACCGCGATTTGGCTGCTGCCCTTTTGTTCGTCTCCCCTCCGGGACGATGGCTATGACATTTCAGACTACACGAATATTCATCCGCATTATGGAACCAGGCGGGACTTCCAGGCGTTTGTCCGGGAAGCCCATCGCCGGGGATTACGGGTAATCACCGAATTGGTGGTGAATCACACCTCGGACCAACACCCCTGGTTTCAACGTGCGCGGAAGGCTCCCCCCGGCAGCAAATGGCGGAATTGGTACGTGTGGAGTGAGACACCAGATCTGTATTCGGACACCCGCATTATTTTCAAAGATACCGAACATTCGAATTGGACCTGGGATCCGGTGGCCAAAGCCTATTTCTGGCATCGATTTTTCTCGCACCAGCCGGACCTCAATTACGAGAACCCTGAGGTGCAAAAGGCGATCTTTGAGGTTTTGGATTTCTGGCTGGAATTGGGAGTCGACGGCTTGCGATTGGATGCCGTGCCCTATCTCTTCGAACGGGAAGGCACCAATTGCGAAAACCTCCCGGAAACCCATGCGTTTCTCAAAACACTCAGAAAGCACGTCGATAAAGGATTCAAAAACCGCTTCTTTCTGGCGGAAGCGAATCAATGGCCGGAAGATGCCGCGGCGTATTTCGGAGATGGCGATGAATGTCATATGAACTTTCATTTCCCCTTGATGCCCCGCCTGTTCATGTCGATGCAAATGGAAGATCGCTTTCCGATTATCGATATCCTGGACCAAACTCCCGCGATCCCGGAAGCCTGCCAATGGGGGCTCTTTTTACGCAATCACGACGAGCTCACGCTTGAAATGGTGACGGACGAAGAACGCGATTACATGTACCGGGTTTTTGCCCATGACAAGCAGTCCAGGATCAATCTGGGGATCCGGCGACGCTTGACCCCGCTCCTGGGGAATGACCGGAAAAAGATTGAGCTGATGTACAGCTTGTTATTTTCGATGCCGGGCACACCGGTCATCTATTACGGCGAAGAGATCGGCATGGGGGATAACTTTTATTTAGGCGACCGAAACGGGGTCCGGACGCCCATGCAATGGAGTTCAGATCGCAATGCCGGATTTTCCTATGGCAATCCGCAAAAACTCTATCTGCCCATTATCATTGACCCCGAATATCATTACGAAGCCGTCAACGTCGAACTACAACAAAATAACGCACAGTCTCCCCTCTGGTGGATGAAGCGCATCGTGTCCTTGCGTAAACGCTATAAGGTCTTTGGACGAGGATCCATTGAATTTCTCCATCCGTCCAATCGGAAAGTGCTGGTCTTCCTTCGACGTTATCAGGACGAAACTATTCTCGTGGCCGTAAACTTATCCCGCCACGCGCAATGGGTCGAACTCGATCTCGCTGAATTCAAAGGACGACGTCCCATGACCTTGTTCGGACGGAGTAAATTTCCAGCCATTGGGGATTTGCCCTATCTGCTCACCTTGAGCGGGCATGCCTTTTACTGGTTTGCCCTGGAACCGGTTGAATCGAAACAACTCGAATCCGCGGGGAAAGCAGATAAAGGGTTGCCCACCATCACGATCGCGAAAGATTGGGATAACCTCATTCACAAACGCGAAAAGATCAAACTGGAAAATATTTTACCTTATTATCTACAAGGCCGACGGTGGTTTGGCGGCAAGGCCCGCATCATGCAATTGGTGGAAATCACGGAAGTGATTTCTGTTCCGCAAGAGGCTCCCTTAGCCGTCCTCGCGCTCATCCGCGTGGAATACACCGAGGGAGAACCGGAGACCTACCTCCTCCCCCTGCGGTACATCCCGGCCGATCACATGGCCGCATTTGTGGATTCGCCGGCAGCCATTGCACGGGTACGGGTCAAAATGAAAGACGGCGAGCAGGAAGGCCTCCTCATCGATGCGATGTGGGATCGGGACTTTCAAAAATTGCTATTGGACAGTATTTCACGAAACCGCCGGTTTAATGGGCCAGCCGGCGATCTGATCACCCATGTCATGAAAATCTTCCGACGGCAACTTCAGAAAGATGTCCCTACCCTTGAACCCACGTTGCTCAAGGGAGAACAAAGCAACTCCTCGGTCTTGTTTGGACATGAATTCATTTTAAAGCTGTACCGTCGGGCTGAAGTTGGCGTGAATCCTGATTTTGAAATCGGACGGTTTTTAACGAATAAAGGGTTTCCGCATATCGCTCCCCTGGCTGGAGCCATCGAATATCAACGGGACAATGGCGATCTTCTGACGTTTGGCATTTTACAGAAATTTGTTCAAAACGAAGGAGACGCCTGGAAATACACCCTGGATGAACTGAGTCGATACCTGGAGGAAGCCTTAACCCATCCCACGGCCATCACGGCCTCGTCCATTCCTCATAAATCCCTGATGACCTTAGTCGGCGAGGAGATTCCAAGCGGCGCCCGCGAATGGATCGGACCGTATCTGGAGGAAGCCAGGTTATTGGGTCTTCGAACGGGAGAACTACACGCCGCGCTCGCCTCCGATTCCGAAGATCCGGAGTTTAAACCTGAACTGTTTACAGATTTTTACCGGCGTGGCCTCTATCAGAGCATGCTGGGAACGGTCAACATGAACTTTCCCCTTCTTCGCACTCAGGTCAAAGGGCTCCATGAACCCGTGCAAACCCTGGCTAAATCCGTGCTGGAAGGTGAAGGCCGACTCCGCAAACGTCTGCTCACCATACGTGACCGGAAGCTCACCTGCACCCGCATCCGGTGCCATGGCGACTACCATCTCGGGCAGGTGCTCTATACCGGAAAGGATTTTATCATCATTGATTTTGAGGGCGAACCGGCGAGACCGTTGAATGTCCGGCGGCTCAAGGAATCCCCGCTGCGGGACGTCGCAGGCATGTTGCGGTCCTTTCATTATGCCGCACATGCCTCCTCGATCGGAGTGGTCGAGGGAGTCCGACCGGAAGACTTTTCCTTACTCGAACCATGGGCCCGATATTGGCAAATATGGGTCAGCGTGAGCTACCTCAAGGCGTATTTGTCAGTTAAGGAAGTCCGGGACATTCTTCCCGCGTCGTTGGACGACATTCAAATCTTACTGAATGGCTACTTACTCCAAAAAGCGATCTATGAACTCGGCTATGAACTCAATAACCGTCCTGATTGGGTGCGCATTCCCCTGGATGGCATCATGCAAATTTTAGAGGTGGAATGATCGTCCGGATGACGTGGCCTGATTCGGGAACATGCCTGACACACGGATAATCGACAATCCAAATCTGGTCTTCATGCAGGGGAACCATCGACAATCGTCAACCCTGCACGAATTTCCGAAGAACCACACACGAAGGAGTGCTCATGCCCAACCTGCCCAAAACCTTACAAACCCTGATCATTGAACGTGTCGAGCCTGAACTGGATGGGGGGCGCTATCCGATCAAACGGATTGTCGGAGAGAATCTGGACGTCACCGCGGACATTTTCAAGGAAGGGCACGACACCATCGGTGCCGTGCTTCGTTACAAGGTGTCGGGGAGCAAGGAATGGTCGGAAACGCCCATGCACCACGTCGATAACGACCGGTGGGCTGGATCATTTTTCCTCTCAGATAACACCCGCTATCTGTATTCCGTGGGAGCCTATGTCAAAAGTTTTGAAACCTGGCGGATTGAACTCACCAAGAAACACGGGGTGCTTCCGGACCTTTCCAGCGAACTCCTGGAGGGAGAGGCGCACGTGAAAGACGCGATGGCCAGGGTCAAAGGTCCCGATAAGTCCGAG
>Ga0224497_10001847_pt1 | contig 13065 bp, 9 predicted proteins | sample SF_Jul11_sed_USG_4_FD_167970 | JGI IMG/M metagenome (GOLD analysis project Ga0224497, IMG submission 167970) | Sediment microbial communities from San Francisco Bay, California, United States - SF_Jul11_sed_USGS_13 | ecosystem: Environmental > Aquatic > Marine > Sediment | place: USA: California... | reverse complement strand
TGCTCGCGCTCTTGTAGTGTCGTTTCCGTGGACCCGGGCGGCGAATCAAGCCTAGGTTGCCTATCCGCGCCAGCAATATAGTATCCGCAATCGCGCAGCGCGCAATCGTCAGAGATTAGCTCAATGATCATTTATAGTCGGTTGCCCTGGCCCAAGGCGATTTCTCTCTATGACGGAGCCCGAAGCCTTTCTCAGCATACGGCGGTGGAAGTAAACGCATCGCTGCGTCGCTCGCTGGGCTTTGCAGCTGGCGACATTTCTTCTACGCTGTTGTTCCGAGCGTCCGAAACAGAAGGGCTGACATGATGGCGTTGAAACGACTTGCTGCTATCTTGCTGCTGCTTACGCTGTGCTGTCAGGCGCAGGCGCAGCTTTCGCGCGACCGGGCGGGAACCTGGGAGGCCGGCTTTCACCTGGCCGACCTGTCCGCCGTCGCGCTCGACGGGAGCGTCGGCTCGTTTCTAGAAATCGACGGCAGTACGGGATACGGTTTTGCGGGGGCGTACAACTTCACGAATCGGCTCGCCCTCATGCTCGACGCCAACTGGAGCAGCCCGAATTATCGGGCACGGTTCGTTCCCGACGGAGCCGGCTCGCCACAAATCTTGAGAACCCGGCTGGATGTCGCGACTTTGCATCTGAAGGGAGTCGTTTATCTTTTCGACGGCGATCTGACCCCGTTCGTCGAAGGCGGACTGGGCTGGACGAATATCGATTCGAATATAGTGGACGGTCCGCCATTCACGAACTGCTGGTGGGATCCGTGGTGGGGCTATATCTGCCGCAGCTTCTATGAAACCTATTCCGAGACGCGTACGTCGTACTCGGCCGCACTCGGTCTGCGTTGGGACTTCAGCGCCGACCTCATGCTGCGCGGCAGCGTCGGGGTGTTGAAGGTCGACACCGGTGCGGATACCGAGGATGCGAGCCTCGATACCGTGCGATTCGATCTCGCCTGGCGCTTCTAGATTTCCCGGCCGTCGTCGGGCAGCGGGTGTGTTCGGACGACGCCTCGGGTATCGTTCTTAGGTTAGCCACGATGTTTAACGACGGTTGAAGTAGCTACAGGACGATGGATTTCGTAATCGAAACCCTGCGCACCGATTGGGAAGCCATGCTCCGGTTTGCGCCGCGGCTGTTTTACGGCCTCGTCCTCCTCCTGTTCTTTCTCGTCGCTGGGCGTCTCGGCGGGAACGTCGTTGCCCGCGTACTCCGGCGCACGGGGCGTTTTCGCGCGAATGAAGCATTTTTTCGCCACCTCTTTACCTGGGCCGTCGGTGTCATCGGTTTCCTGCTGGCACTCGGAATCATGGGGTTTCAGGGCGTTGCGGCGAGCCTGCTCGCAACGGGCGGCGTCGTCGCCGTCGTTCTCGGTTTTGCGTTCCGCGAGATCGGTGAGAATTTTCTGGCCGGATTCTTCTTGAGTTTTAGCCGTCCGTTCGAGGTCGATGACCTCATCAAGACCGGGGACTTGACCGGCGAGGTCAAGTCGATAGAGCTGCGCTACGTGCATATCCGCGCCTTCGACGCTTGCGATGTCTTCATCCCGAGTGCGCAGATCTTTCGTGAGCCGCTCCACAACTACACCCGCGACGGCCTGCGGCGACCGAGCTTCACTGTCGGTGTGGCCTACCACGACGATCCCAAGACCGTCGTCGATCTTCTCGAGCGGGTTACAGCCGGGGTCAAGGATGTGCTCCAGAAGCCTCGCGCTTTCGTGAGCATCAAGGAATTCGCCGAGCAGTATGTAGAGTATGAGGTGTTCTTCTGGCTCGACGTCAACAAGAGCGAACGCGGATTCATCGGCGTGCGCAACGACGTGAAGATAGCTTGTTGGCAGGCACTGCGAGAGGCTGGAATGACCTTCAGCACGGATGTAACGGCAGGCATCGAGATAAAAAGCACCCCGGCCCTGCAGGTCGCCGTCTCTCAGGCGGAATAGAGGTTGTCCGAGTCGACGGGCCGCCCTGACGACTGACCGCGGCCGGAGGGTTCGCTGACGCAGCTCGAGACGCGCGAGCGCTGCGGCGCCGGCGCCTCACTTGGCATCATCGATCATCTGCTCGATCGCCTCTTCGACCTCGTCCGCAAGCGCGGCGAGTTCGGCCGAGTCGGACAGCATCGCCAGCATCGCCTTCGGGCTCAGCATGCCGATTTTCGTCGCACCATCCTGCTCGAAGACAGAGATACGGCACGGCAGCGCCATGTTCAGGCTCATATCTTCGTTCAACACGGAGCGGGCCTTGTGTGGATTACAGACTTCGAAAATTCTGCATTCGTTCTCGATCGGCGCGCCTTTTTGCTCCAGCGTTTGCTTGAGGTCGTAGACGTGCAGCACGCCGAAGCCGTGGCGCTTGACGGCCTGCTCGAGGTCGGCCGCGGCCTGCGCCACGGATTTCTGCGATGCGACGATGTGCTTCATAGGGCGTTCCTGCGTGCCGGCGCGGTTATTCGGGGCTTCATATTCTAGACACGGTCGGCTCGTTCGGCCACGGTACAGACCGGTCGCCGGTACGCACAATTGCGGCTTGTATTTCCACGAGACCCGGCGCAGTATTCGCCGCCCTCGGATCAATACCGACTCCGAGAGGGAAGGGTTGCGATGTATTGCCGGTCCGGTGTTTTACTGTTGTGCGGCCTGACGTTGCTACTGACGTCGGAGACCTACGGGCAGGATCCCGTGCTTCGCGAGCAGTTATTCGCACGCGCCGATCGAGCCATGTCTGCGGCGAACGAGGCACAAGCCAACCTGCTCGCGCCGATCAGCTACGAGCGGGCCGCGCGGTCTTACCGGGATGCCGAGTCGGCGCTCGCGCGTGGCCGGCGTATCGACGGCATTCGGGAGGATCTTGCCGAGTCTGTCTCCCAATTCGAGGCGGCTGTGAACGCGGCCAATGTCGCCCGGATCACGCTGGGACAAGCCTATGCGGCGAGAGAGGATGCCATGGCTGCGGAGGCGCAGACGTACGCCGGGCGGCAGTGGCGTGAGGCAGAGCAGACTTTCTCTTCGGCCGCCCGGCGTCTCGAAGACGCCACGTTGAGCCGCGCCCGGCGCCTCGGCGACGAAGCCGAGGAGCAGTTCCGGGCCGCAGAGCTGACGGCCATCGAGACCAACTACTTGAGCAGTGCGCGTATGCGGATCGAGTTCGCCGACGACCAGAACGTCGAGCGCTATGCGCCGAAGACGCTCGCGCGTGCCGAGAACCTGCTCGCAGAAGCGGAAGCGAGCCTGCGCCGCGATCGTTACGACACGGATTATCCGCGCACGCTCGCCCGGGAGGCCAACTACGAGGCGCGCCATGCGACGTATCTGGCCACGCGTATCCGCTCGATGCTCGACCGTGACGCGACGGCTGAGGACCTGCTGCTCGAATCCGAAGCGCCGCTCGCGGCGCTCGCCTCCGAGCTCGAGATCGTCGCCGAGTTCGACGAGGGTTACGACGCCTCGAGCGCGGCCATGCTCGCGGCGATCAATGAGCTGCGCCGAGCGCAGGAGAGTCTGTACCAGCGCGACGAGCAGGTCGTGTTTCTCGAGAACGAGCTCGCGAGCCTCGAGGCGCAGCTCGGCGACGAGTCCGAGCAGCGCAAACTGCAGGAGCAGATTCAAGCCCGCTTCGCGCAGGTCGCCTCCGTGTTCACGGCCGACGAGGCCCAGGTGCTGCGCCGCGGCAACGACGTCATCGTGCGCATGGGCTTGAACTTCGATGTCGGCAGCGCTTTCGTGAAACCGGAATACTTCCCGCTGCTAGGAAAGATTCAAGCCGCGATCGACGTGTTTCCGGGCAGCACGGTCGAGGTGCAAGGCCATACCGACGCTTTCGGCGCGGACGAATCCAACATGCTGCTCTCCGAGCGGCGCGCGCAGGCCGTGCAGAGTTATCTGCTTGCCAACATGCAGGTTCGTGCTGTCACGATCGAGGCCGTCGGTTACGGTGAGACCGTGCCGCTGGCAAATAATGAGACGGCCGCGGGCCGGCTACGCAACCGGCGCATCGATCTGCTGATCCAGCCGGATCTCGATACCTTGATCGCTGAGATCAGCAACGACTAGGACCGCGTAGAAAAAAGAACGGGGGCCGAAGCCCCCGTTCCGCTCGACGATCCTTGCGGATCCGAAGTACGCGCGTTATTCCTCGATCGTGAGCCACTCGTTGAGGAAGAATATCTGTCCGCCCTGAACGAGGTTCTCTGAGGCGATCACACCATCTCGCAGATTGTGTGCCTGCGTGTTGCCGAGCAACAGCATCTCGCCGGGCTCCGTCGGGAACACCCGGCGGCGTGTAGCCGCCGATGCTCTCACCGACCGTGAACACCGACGTCGTGCCCCAGCCGGCGAGCACGTCGGCCGCCATTTGTGGCGGATACGGCGTGATGTACGGCTTGCGCTGATGCGGATTCCAGCCGTGCTCGTTCTCCCACCCGTCGGCTGAAGCTGCGCCAACGGCGCCTATCGTCGACGCCGCGCGCACTGCCAGCGCCGGGGCGGCCGTCGACTCCCTGTGAAATTTTGTTCTCATGTCCGTAAGTTCTCCTAAGTTCCAATTGAGGTCCTCCGAACTCGTGATTACAGAGAAGCGAGGTGTCGCCTTCGTGACGTTTTCGTTGTGATTGGATGACAGTCCCGCCCTCGCATCGCTCGAATTTGCGCTCCCGTGGTTCTGCCGGTGCTATATTCGTCATTAGCCTTTGCAGAAGAACTATGGGGGAAGAACGATGAAGCGCACTATGGGTGTTTTGGCCGGGACTGTTTCAGCGGTATTGCTGTCATCTCTTATGCTCGAAGAAGCGCGTCCACAGAACGATGCGGTGGCGGCTGCACGGTCAGTTGTGCGCGATCTCGGTAAGAACTGGAACGGGCAGGTCAACGTAGCGACGCGGAGCGCATTCGTGGAGCTGCACGGTAGCTCCGATCGCAGCGGCGTTCGCCTCATATCGGACGTTCAGTACGGACCGGAAGCACTGCAGACATTCGATCTGGTCGTGCCCGAAGACACTCCGGCAACGCCTGCGCCGATCGTCGTCTATGTGCACGGCGGCGGTTTGGTCACAGGCGACAAGGTCGGCCCGGACGGGCTGATCTACAGCAACATTCCCACGTATTTCGCGCGCCACGGCATGATCGGCGTGAACATGAACTACCGGCTCGTGCCTGATGTGAAATGGCCGGGTGGCCCCGAGGACATCCGCTCGGTATTGCTCTGGCTGCGCGACAACGTCGGCGAGCACGGCGGTGATGCGAGCAAGGTTTTTCTCATGGGCAACTCGGCCGGCTCCACGCACGTTGCATCCTATCTGTTCCATGAGCCGACACAGATCGACGGCGATCCGGGCGTCGCGGGCGCGCTCCTGGGCTCGGGCGGGTTCGGCATGAGCAATCCGACCACGAACAGAGGCTATTTCGGTGACGACGAGTCCACGTGGAAAGCGAACTCACCGCTCGGCTTAGCCGCATCCTACGAGGGCAGGCCGGTGCCGATTTTCATGTGGAGCACCGAGTACGATCCGGCGTCCATCGAAACGCCCGTAGCGCAAATGTATGCGCTGCTGTGCTCGAAGTACGAGGATTGTCCGCGGTTCACGCAATTTCCTGGGCACAATCACGTGTCGGACGTCATGAGTATCAACAGTGCCGATAGCGTCGTCGGCGAGGCGGCGCTGGATTTCATCCGCGATGTGCTCGGGGGCTCGGCTGCCGGCGCCCAGATGTCGGCGTTGTAACGCTCGGATTTCAAGGTACTTTTCCGGCCGCACACGGGCTTGCGGCCGTTCTCGGCCACGTATTACGTAACACGGAAAACGTGACCGAGGCCACGATAGTGCGCGACAGCGGCTTGGATAATAGGCACCAAGTTGCTTCAAGGAGTGCACAACATGCTTGGGCCAATCACGCGTGTGGCCATTGTGGCCGCGGTCGGGGTGCTCGGCGTCCTTCCCGGGCTCGCATCGGCACAGGATCTCGAGCGCTCGCGGCACATCGCGAGCTCGGACGTGCTCAGCCAGATCTCGATGTTCACGTTTCAGGAACGACGAACATCGGAGCTGATCTTGCGCCCGACGCCAGTCGTTTCTGCCGGCGAGGGTAAGGCCGAGGTTCGGTATCAGGACGGGAATGCGGACGTTGCCGCGGAGATCAGACGGATGCCGCCGCCCGCATCGCTCGGTCCGTTTACGACGTACGTGCTCTGGGCCTTGACGCCCGACGGGCGTGCGACGAATCAGGGCGTATTGACCGGTCCCGATGGCGGACGCGGCGAGCTCGAGACCCAACATTCCGCTTCGCAGTTCGCGCTCATCGTTACAGCCGAGCCGCACTTCGCCGTGAGCGCGCCGAGCAATATGGTGGTCATGTACAACGTTCCCGACAGACTCAGGGGCGTGGAAACGAAAATCTCGTCACTTTTCGAGCGCGCGGATTACTCTTCGCTGACGCCCGGTGAGCTCGGTGAGCGACCGGTGGAGCTTCTTCAGGCTGAATACTCCGTCGAAATCGCCAAAGCGGCTGGCGCCGAGGAGTTCGTACCGAACCAGTTGTATGCGGCTGAAGCGAAGCTCGATGCGGCGCGCGTCGCGTTGAGTTCGCGTCGGCGCAGCGAGCGCAACATCGCGCCGGGAATCGCGCGCGAGGCCGTGATCGCGGGCGAGGACGCACGTCGCGCTGCCCTGGTCGCCCGCGTCGAAGCGGATGCGAAAGCCGAACGCGAGGCCGCGGCTGCCGCTGCTGCTGCAGCGGAACGCGAGCGCGCGGAAGCGGCCGCTGCACAGGCGGCGCTTAACGCGCAGGCGGCGGCTGAAGAAGCCGCAAGGCTTGCAGCCGACCAAGTGGCGGCCAGGATGATCGCCGAGCGACGCGCAGAGCTCTTGAATCGACTCAGCATGGTGCTGCCGACCCGTGACACCGAGCGTGGGCTCGTCTCGGAGATCGGCGGCGTGCAGTTCGCGACGGGCACGGCGGATTTGAACCCGCCTGCGCGTGAGAGCCTGGCGAGATTCTCAGGGATAGTGGCTGCCTACCCGGACCTCAGCTTCAGGATCGAAGGGCACACAGACAACGTTGGCGCCGACGGGATGAACAGGGAGCTGTCGCTGCGCCGCGCGATCAGTGTTCGCGATTACCTGACAGGGCTCGGTGTGTCTGCGGCGAACATCCAGGTCGAGGGTTTCGGTCCGACGCGACCGGTGTCCGACAACACGGTTCCCGAAGGCCGCGCGCGCAATCGTCGCGTCGAGATCGTGATCTCCGGCGGTATGCTCGTCGCGGGTAACCGGTAGGAGCGTTGCACGCGATCTAATGCGCAGTGGAGTGGTGGGCCCGCGGTCTGAACGGGCGCCCGGACGTGTGCCTCAGGCAGCTTTGTGCTCGCCGTCGAGTTGCGCACGAATGCGCGGCAAGGTCTCCGGATAGTTCTGCGCTAGGAAGCGCACGAGTTTCTCGCGGACCTCGCAGCGCAGGTCCCAGGCGCTGCCACCGTCCTTCGCGCTAACGAGCGCTCTGAGCTCGAGTGTGTGCTCTTTGCTGTCCGTGACGACGAGTCCCTTGACTCGCCCATCCCAGTGCTCGGACTTCTCGAGTATCCGGTCGAGCTCGGCGCGTAGCTCGTCGATCGGTGCGCGATAGTCCGTATAGAGAAAGACCGTGCCGAGAATTGCCGAAGTTTCGCGTGTCCAGTTCGTGAACGGCTTCTCGAGAAAATAGCTGATCGGCAGAATCAGCCGTCGCTCATCCCAGATTCGAACGACGACGTAGGTCAACGATATTTCCTCGATGCGTCCCCATTCGCCCTCGACCACGACGACGTCATCGAGACGGATCGGTTGTGTGAAAGCGATCTGGAAACCCGCGAGCAGATTGCCGAGCGCGCGCTGTGCGGCGAAGCCGATGACGAGGCCCGCGATTCCTGCCGATGCGAGCAGTCCCGCGCCGATCTGCCGAAACCCCGGAATGAACAGCAGAATGACGATCACGGTAGTGAATGCGATGAACGAGGCCAGCACCGCGCGCATAACCCGAAGCTGTGTTTGCAGTCGGCGCGCATCGAGGTTGTCCTCGTGTCCGAGATCCAGACGCGCGGTGATGAGGTCCTCGATGCCGTAGAGCGCGCGAATCAGTAGATAGGCCGACAGACCGATGAGTGCGACGGTCAGAATGTTCTGCGCACGTAGCAGGTTGGTGTCCTCGAGCGCGAACGGCAGGCTCAAGTAGACGCCGATGAGCGGCAGCACGAGACGCAGGCCCCCGGCGCAGCGTTTCCAGACCGGTCTCATCGTCGCGCCCCAGGCGCTGTGGCGCGCCAAGCGGGCGATCAGACTCGCGGCCAGATAGGTCACGATACCTGCGGCCGCGCCGCCGGCGACAACGACGACCGTCACGAGGCTCTCGGTTAACCAATCCATTGAATGCTCCAATCCGTACCGGAAGGCGGTGGGCCATACCAGACCGCGGTGCGCGGTAACGTTTCCTACTGCGCCGAGGCCGAGCACCGCAGTAGGGTGCGTGGCCGAGGTCTCATCCGTGCCTCACCAGACGCCCGGCAGGAGCCGGTAGTGTACGCGCTGTGCGTAGGCCTCGTAGCCTTCGAGCTCCTCACGCAGCGTACGGTCCTCGAGCGCTGTGCGTACGATCATCGCAATCGATGCGAGTATGGCCGGGCCCAGCGAACACCATGAGCCCAGTAGCAGTGGTGTCGCGAGCGTCCAACCGAAAAATCCAACATAGCCCGGATGACGGACATGGGCATAGGGTCCCGTGTCGATGACGCGATGGCCGCGATCGGTCTGAATGCGCACGGTCTTCTCGAAGAACGGATTGACGCCCATCGACCAGCTGAACAGCCATGCGCCGGGCACGAAGAGCACCAGACCGAGTGGCCATAGCCAGCTCGGCATCACGGACCATTCATAGCGAACTGCATCGAGGCCAGCGACGATGTAGACGGCCGTGAACAGCGGCGTGAAAATAATCGACCAGACGATATCCCAGCGCTTCGTGCCGGATCCGAAGTGCATGCGGTGCACGATGAGCTCCGGATTGACGCGATCGAGATAGACGACGTTGATACAGAAATACGCTGACATCAGTCCGAGGTAGGCCCAGCCGGCCGGCCAGTGCAGCGTGCCGGCGGGCCAAAATACCGCGACGCCGATCGTGGCGATCCCGGCAACCACCGCGAACAGCAGTTGCACGGCGCCTACCCGACGCTGCGCGCTCACGCCTCAGCCGCGACCTTGCCTCGCCACAGGCCGCCTGTGTTGTACGAGCGCCAGGCCCATGGCAGCCAGCGCAGTAGTGCGAAGCTCAGCCACAGTGCCCAGGCGAGCATCGCGCCGCGGTAGAACCACAGCGAGACCGAGATCGCGCCCGCACCCGGTGTCAGCCCGCTGGAGCGATCGCTGAACCAGCTGAGCTGTCCGAAGCCGACCGGCGAGACAATTTGCATGTCGGGCGCGCCGAGCAGGCCGGTGGGAATTGCACCGAGCAACGCCGCCAGCGCTGTGATCGTGAGCAGGCCCAGACCGAGCTGCATGCCGTTGAACGCACGATCGCCGAGCTTGCGCTTGATGCGTTCGCGCCAGCTCATTGCGAAAGCCCAGGCGGCGAACAGCAGCAATGTCGGCCACGCAAACGTCGAAAGCCCGAGCCCGAGCAGCAGCCATTCGTGTGTGCGCAGCGGGCTCCAGGCGAGGCGCCCGAGCACGAAAGCGGCAACGGCGAATACGAGCAGCTCCGACCAGTAGAGGATCGCCGAGCCGAGTCTCGGCCCGAAGCTCCAGAGCACCCAGCGATCTCGCGGTAAGTTCAGTGATGCGCGAAGATTGCTCGCGCCGGCACCGAGATCGACGCTATCGAGCCGTTCGATCGTGCCGATCTCGCGCGCGTTGCGCCAGGTGATCTCGACCGCGTGCTCGCCGGTTGTTACGGGAAGCTCGAGCTGGTTGCCGTCGAGCCTGAGCGGGAGAACGCGTCCGTCGATTGTGACGTTGTCGAGCTCGCTACCCTCGGGCAACGTCAAAATGTGCTGCTCGGCGCGCGTGCTGCGGTAGGTGAAACTCAAGTTCGACTGCGTCAGGCGCTCGCCGACGCTCGCGGTGTAGTCCACCTCGTCGATCGCAATCGTGTCGCCGCCGGCAGGTTCGGGCCGCGTGAGATTGGCGGTCAGCGTTTCGCCGGGTCGCGGCAGATACTCGAGTGAGAACTCCGCCAGTGATGAGGGTGCACGGGGAATGCCAGCGAACTCTGCGTGCCACAGCGGTCCGACACTGAAGACCCAATGCTCGACCCATGGCGCATCGTTTGCCGAGGCGAGGGTTAGATTCGCAGCCGTCGGCAGCCGCGATTCCCAGCTCACGTTGAATACGCCTGCGGCGAACGCAGCCGTCGCTGAGCCGTCCGCGACCTCGATACCGGGGGTCAGCACGGCTTCTTCACCGAGCAGTGGAATCTCGAGCGTGAATGCACTGTCACTCGGTGCGATTCGCTGGACGATCGTGCGCACGGACCACTCCAGACCAAACTCGATGCGCCGCGTTACGCGTACGAACGGCGGAAACTCGGTCACGCCGAGCTCTTCCTCGCCGGCTTCGTCCTGTTGTTGCCTGACGAGCTCGAGTGCGCCCGATGGCAGATGTCCATCCGCGAGGCCGGCCACATCCCAACCGGGAGACAAGACCGTGATCGCACGCGGGTTGAGCGGAAAAGGAATGGTCACGCTATTCGCTGCCGGCAGCAGACCGCTGAGCTGCACGCTATGCACGCCTTCGGTCAGCGCCAGCCAGTAGCGCTGCGCGTTGTCGGCGTAGAGCTCGGCGGCCGCGGCACCATCGACCGTGACGGTATCGGCTCGCCAGCCCTGGGCAGTCCCGGGCAGTGGCACGGCCACGTCTGCCTGATTCGCAAACTGCAACTCGACCGTCAGCACGTCGCCCGAGATCTCAGCTGCCGCGCTCGTGAGCTCCGCGCAGCGCGGCTGACAGGGCGCGGGTTCGGTGAGCCTGGCCTTGAGCTCTGCGAGCAGGTCCGGCGACGGGAAATCGCTCGAGACCTGCGCTTGACCGGGCTCGGGCGTCAAAAGCAATGCGCCTACGAGCATGGCCGCAGCCTGGCCGCCGCCGCGCAGCATACCGGCTGGCAGGCGGATGACGCCGCGCGCAAGAAACCATAGCAGCGAGAGTGCTGCGAGCACGCTGGCCAAGCGCCAGGCGGCAACGCTCGCCGGTCCTGCGATCACGAGTCGATAGTTCTGTCCGGGCTCGACGGGGCTCGTCCAGTTGAGCTGCGCGCGCGTCCAGACCCAATCCGGTAGTCCAGGGCCCGTCTGTACGAGGGTGCCAGGTAAGTAACGCGATGGACTCGGATCCTCTGCTGGGGCGCGCGACCTTACGACGGCCTCTTCGAACTCGCCGGGGCGATCGATCAATTCGTCGATGACGTCAGTGGCAACGGCGCCGAGGGTCGCGGCTTCGGGCATGCGCTGCATAGGGGCCGATTGGAAACGCCCGGGCAGCATGCCGCTGCGCACGAGCACGGGGCGCTCGAGCTGCGGAAACACGAAGTTCTTGAGCTGTATCGTCGTGAACGGCACGAGCAAGAGCACGAGCGCTGCAAGGCTTGCATTGCGATAGGTCGAAGCAAAACGCCGCAGCCTGCCCTCGGGCGCAACGCCGAGCAAACCGATTGCGACGAGCAAGTTGAGCCATGCCCAGCGCGGTGCGGCCGGCTCGTGAAAGACGAGCACCATCGTCAGCGCGGCGAGCAGGCCCGGCCCGACACCGAGCAGCCGCCATGTCGCCGTTGCGACGATGAGCGCGAGAAAAAGATCCAACAGGCGCCAGTCATTGAGCCATGCACCGACGACCGAGTCGGCGCCCGGCGCGGCCAAGAGCCGGTAGCCCGGCGGCAGGTTCAACGTCGTGTTGACGGTATCGAACGCGTCCAGATAGCCGGTGACCGGCAGCGCACCGCCGGCCCCGACGCGCGAGGTCGTTTGGATGCTCGGGCGCGTCGTTCTGAGCTCGATGCCTTGTACGCCTTCGCCTTCCCCTTCGGTGATGAGCAGATTGTTCGCAGGCGTTGGGTTACCGAGGTCGCGCGTTGCCATCGTCATGACGTAGGGTGCGGCCATGTCGAGGCGCCAGCCCGAGCTGAGCTCGCCGCTGACAGCGTCGAGCGTCGTGAACCCGTCGCCCGAGAAATCGAGCCAGAGCTGGCGACCCAGCATGAGCCGGTTGGCCTCGTCTGCGTCATTGCGACTGCGCTCCGTCAACGCGAGCGTCATGCCGGCTGCGACGCTGTAGCTCGGCATGCCCTGCCAATCGCCCGGCACGCCCGTGGCGAGTGCGTCGATGGGGGGTGCGCCCTCGAGCACGGCGACGCGTAACCGCGTATCGGCGGAGAAACTCCAGATCTCATCATCGGGCCACGGCGCGCTCGCTTCGGGCAGCGCGATCTCCGTTACGAATGTTTCCGCGTGGCTCGTCAGGCGCACGCGCCAGTCGCCCGGACGCACTTGCACGCGCAGCGTGCCGTTGGCGTCGAGTTGCACGGGCAGAATGGATTGCAGGCGTTCGCCGACGAAACCAGCTAACAGTGCGCCCGTGAGCTCGATCTCACGGCTTTGTCCGGCGACATCGAGCTGAATCTCCGTCACGGAGCTGACCGGAATCCCGTCCGTGACGAGCCGGTAGACCACAACGTTGAGCCGGTCCTCCTCGACCGCGGCTTCGGGGATGAGACCGAGCCAGAGCGTGCCGCGTTCGATTTGCGGTCGTGCAATGCGCTCGCCGTCGACGCTCAAGCTCACGAGCACAGTTTGTGCCGGGATGGCCACCGATGCCGGTCGCTGTGTCCAGGTCAGCGAGCCCGCGATCTCGTGGGAGCCAGGTGCGACGCGCAGCGCCGGCTGTCCGTTGCGCTCGACGACGGCGGCCGGTACACCGTCCAGCGTGACGTTGGCCGGCCAATGCTCGGCGTTGCCGGGCAGCGCCAGCCAGTCCTCGGCGTGCACTTCCCACGATTGAGTGAATTGAGCGCCCGCCGCAGCGACCGTCAGCGTGAGCTCGCCGGGCCACGCG
>Ga0224497_10001845_pt1 | contig 13072 bp, 10 predicted proteins | sample SF_Jul11_sed_USG_4_FD_167970 | JGI IMG/M metagenome (GOLD analysis project Ga0224497, IMG submission 167970) | Sediment microbial communities from San Francisco Bay, California, United States - SF_Jul11_sed_USGS_13 | ecosystem: Environmental > Aquatic > Marine > Sediment | place: USA... | reverse complement strand
CATTAAGTCAAAGAAGGTCGGAAACGAAATGTCGGCACACCGGGCATCGTCAATCTCTATGGCGCCGCCGCCGGATAGCGCGCCGACGGCGAAAGCCATGGCCACGCGATGATCTCCGAAACTGCGCACCGCGCCGCCCCGCAATCCGCGCCCTCCAAGGATGGTCATCCCATCGTCGAATTCGTCCACCTTAACGCCGAGGCGCCCGAGTCCTTCGCTCATGGCTGCAATGCGGTCCGACTCTTTGAAGCGCAGTTCTTTCACACCCAAAAAAGTCGTCACGCCGTCGGCCAACGCGGCCGCGATCGATAGCACCGGATACTCATCGATGGTTCGAGGCGCCAGCTCCGGTTCGACCTCCACGCCGCGCAACACGCTGCCCAGCACCCGGATGTCCGCAACGCGCTCCCCCGCTTCGCTGCGCTCGTTCATGAGCTCGATGGACGCGCCCATGCGCCTGAGGATCTCGATGATCCCGTCTCGTGTGGGATTGCAGCCCACATTGCGAATCATAATATCCGAGCCCGGCACCGTCGCCGCTGCCACCAGAAAAAACGCGGCGGACGACAGGTCGCCTGGAATTCGCACATCGCGGGCCCCGAGGTTCTGCTCGCCGTCCAGCGTGACGGAGTTGCCCTCTGTGCGGACGCGGCAACCGAACCCTTTTAGCATCACTTCGGTGTGGTCGCGGGATCTGCACGGTTCTTCCACGGTGGTCGTGCCCGTCGCCTGCAGACCGGCGAGCAGGATCGCGGACTTTACCTGGGCGCTGGCGATGGGCATCAGGTAACGGATGCCATGCAGCCGGTCGCCAAAAATTTCCAGAGGCGCCAGCCCATTTCCCTTTTTGCTGACGATGGTCGCACCCATGAGACTTAATGGATCGATGATTCTTTGCATTGGGCGCTCGCGCAATGAGCCGTCTCCGTCCAATTTGCTGTGAAAAGGACGCCCGGCCAACAGACCGGACATAAGTCGCATGGTCGTGCCGGAGTTGCCGCAGTCGAGAACTTCCCGCGACTCCCGAAGACCGTCCCATCCCCGGCCGTCGACGCAAAGCGCATCAGCGGAACGATAAATCTCCACCCCCAATTGGCGCAATGCCCGCACGGTGCGGGAGTTGTCATCGCCGGAGGAAAGGTTGAAGATGCGACTCCGGCCTTGGGCTACGCTCGCCAGCATCACCGCCCGATGGGTAATGGATTTGTCCCCGGGAACCACCACCGCCCCGCGGAGCGGCTTTTTTACTGGTTCAATCCTCTTCATGGCCGTAGGTCTCAACCCAGCTGTTCTCGCACCTCATTGGCATTGGCGAATTCACGCTCGAGGGCGCGCCCGTTACCGTCATCGATCCAGCGCTTTATACGTTGGAGCTTACGAATATACCCGGACAGGGATTTGGACACGGCACGGCGGTTGAGCAAACATATATCACGCCACAACTCAGGCCGGCTGGAAGCAATCCGGGTAATGTCTCTAAAACCGCCGGCGCAAAAACGTTTCAAATCGATCCCGTCCGATTTGACCTGATCAAGTGTATTCACCAGCGTGAAGGCAGCCACGTGGGGAAGATGACTAACGGTTCCCAGTATGTGGTCGTGTTGGTTGGCATTCATGACTTCCACGTCCGATCCCACGCGCCGCCAAAGTAGCTCCATCTTTTTTAAAGCACCTCGATTGGTTTTTCGCGTGGGCGTCAGGATGCAGTGACGCCCCATGAAGAGGTTTTCGCGGGCGGCTTCGGCACCCCACTGTTCGCTGCCCGCAATCGGATGGGCGCCCACGAAGTAAATTCCTGACGGCAAAAGTTTTTCCATGCCGCGCACGACTTCTGCTTTTACGCTGCCTACGTCGCTCACAATACAGCCACGCTGAAGCCGCGGTAAAAACGCCGCCGTCAAGGGCACGATGGTCTGCACTGGGGTACCCAACATGAGAAAGTCAGTGTCCGTGGGAATATCTTCTTCTCTCACGAAATAGCTGTCGATAATGCGCTTTCTTCTGGCGATTTTGAGATTGGCCTCGGTCCGGCCATAGCCGACGATTTCCTTGGCAAGACCGCGCCGTCGCATATCCAGCGCTAGCGAACCACCGATCAACCCAACGCCAGCCACTACCATTTTTTGAAACATGAACAATTTGGAAACTCCTTGGCAGAGTAAATCTCAGTCGTATGTTCTAGGTTTTCGCAGTCGGAAATAAAATATCCGAATTGCACATTGAACCATTCACTCCGTTTGCATACCGTCAATCTTTGTCGGTTAATCAAATATAATCCCGCTAGGATGCCTTAAGGACTCCAGCCATCGCTTCAATGAAGCGGCGGTTTTCATCCATCGTCCCCACGGTAACCCGCAAGTATTCCGGAAACTCGTAAGCACCCACAGGCCGCACAATCACGCCCTGCCGGAGCAACGCCTGAAACACTCGGTTCCCGTCACCGACCCGCACCAGAATGAAGTTTCCGTGGCTCGGAGCAAAAGACAAGCCCAGTTTGCTCAACTCGGTGTTTAGAAAATCCATGCCCTGTTGATTGGCTGCGAGGCTTTTACGCACATGCTCTTCGTCGTCTAGCGCCGCAAGAGCCGCCCACTGGGCGGCGGCATTGACGTTAAATGGCTGGCGCATCCGCTGCATCAAGTCAATGACCTCCGGGGGTGCCACGCCATAGCCGATGCGCAACGCGGCTAGACCGTAAAGCTTGGAAAAAGTCCTGAGCGTAAGAATCGTCTTGCCCCGGTCATGGTAGCGCAACGAATCCGGATATTCGGGGTCACGCACATATTCAAAATAGGCCTCGTCCGCGACGAGCAAGACGGCTTCAGGCAACCTGTCGAGAAAGCGCTCCCATTCGGTGCGACGGTATATAGTCCCGGTGGGGTTATTGGGATTGGCGAGAAATACGATTCTTGTCCTGGAGGACAGCGCGTCGGTGATGGCTTCGAGGTCGTGGGTGAAATTGCGCAGCGGAATTTCCGTTGCCACGCCGCCCACGGCTTGAACGATGAGTTTGTAGACGATAAATGCCTGGCGGGCCATAACGGCTTCATCCCCTACTCGCATGAAAGTCCGCGCCGCAAGTTCGATGATTTCGTTTGACCCATTGCCGAATATGATTTCGCCAGGCGCTACGCCAAGCTTTTTTGCCAAACCGTTTTTCAAGTAGAAACAGTCGCCATCCGGATAGAGGTGCAGCTCACCAAGCTTGGCGCGGATGGCTTCGAGTGCTTTAGGGGCAGGACCCAAAGGGTTTTCGTTGGACGCCAACTTGACCGAATTCGCGATTCCGTATTCCCGCTCCACCTCTTCAATCGGCTTGCCGGGTGTGTAGGGAATCAAAGTTCGTATATATTCAGGTACGTGGTCTATCGGTTTCATACGCCGCTCGGATAGGAGCCCAATATTTTGAGAAACACACAGTCCCGCTCCAGCTGATCAATGGCGCGTTTCACCCGGCGATCATCCTTGTGCCCCTTGAGATCGAGAAAAAACATGTATTCCCATGGCTTGTTCTTAATCGGCCGAGATTCGATCTTGCTCAGATTGATGCGACTCTTGGCAAAGGGCTCAAGCATGCGGTGCAGAATCCCCGGCTTGTCTTTCACGGAAAAAACCAGCGACGTCTTGTCGCGTCGGGACGGTTTGGCCTCTCGATCCGCGATCACCAAGAAACGCGTGATGTTATAGCTCTGGTCCTCGATGTTGGCGGCGAAGATTTTTAAACCGTAAATTTCCGCCGCCAAGGTGCTGGCGACGGCCCCGAATGAAGCGTCCTGCGCCGCCATTGACGCGGCGTGGGAGGTGCTCGGCACTTCTTCCAATTCTACCTTCGGAAAATGCCGACTAAGCCAACCCCGGCACTGCGCCAGCGCCTGCGGATGGGAAACAATCTTTCGCATCTCTTCGACACGGCCATTGCGCGAAAATAGAAGATTGTGATGAATGTCTAAATAACTTTCGGCAAAAATTTTCAATTGCGAGTCTACCAATAAATCCAGAGTGTAGGCGACGACGCCTTCGGTCGAATTCTCAATCGGCACAACACCGAAGGAAACCCGGCCTTTGGCGACCTCCTGGAAAACTTCCGAGATGCTGGCGGCGGGCAGCAGCGTCTCCGTGGAACCGAATTTTTGCCGGGCGGCAAGGTGCGAGTAACTTGCTTCGGCGCCGAAAAATGCGATCTTTAAAGGCGCCTCGAGACTGCGGCACGCCGCAATGACTTCGCGAAAAACCGAGTGAACGGCTGTGGCTGGTAATGGACCCTGATTTAGCCGGGAAACTCTTAGTAAAATCTCCTGTTCGCGGCTGGGGACATAGATTTCTTGCTTGGTAAGCCTCTTCTGGTGGCCAATTCTCTGCGCTAGAGAAGCCCTGTCGTTCAGCAGCCTTACTATTTTTTCATCAACTTGATCGATCTTTTGTCTGAGAGCATCGACCGACTCAATACGGTTCAATGACTACCTCGCCTAGGAGCGCGCGCCGGCAATCGGCGAGCGCCTTCGCTAAAGTTGTAAACTATCTTAATTATTACGGAATTGCAAATATTCATAATTATCGACTTGACCAATTCGCGGCCATGCCTTTAACTATCAAATGTGGCGCGCGAGATCATCGTTCCGGATCGCCAAACCGGCAAGAAACTGGAAAGCTTCCTCGCGAGCAGTTTTCCCATTGGATACGTGCGCAAGTTGTTTCGCAAAAATGGCGTACGCCTAAATGGAAGGCGAGCCAAAGCCCATGATCTGGTGGGATCCGGCGACCGCGTTGAGCTTTTTATCCCTTTCGATTTCAAGCACAGCCGCAGTGAAAGTCGACGCGCGGAAGACGGGGAGATCGATATTTTGTTTGAAAACACTGAGTTTTTGATCATCAATAAGGCTGCTGGGCTGGCGATTCATGAGGCCAAAAACATTACGAAAAATCGGACCCTTCTCGGTCGTCTAGAATCGCGTTACCGGGACGCGGCGTTCAAACCGCTCCTGGTACACCGTTTGGACAAGGACACGTCAGGCGTATTGCTCACGGCAAAAGATCCCGCGGTGGCACGAGAGCTCGAAGGCTACTTCGAAAAGGGAAGGGTCGAAAAGGAATATTTATGCCTGGTAGCCGGACGGCTTCCCCGCGATGCGGGGAGCATCAAGGTTCCTTTGTCCGGCCGTGACGGCAAACCCGTGCGGGCAATCACACATTACAAGGTGGAGCGCCGGTTTTCCGCTACAACATTTGTGCGCGTCATCACAGAAACCGGAAGGATGCATCAGATACGGCTGCACTTCGCCGAGCTCGGTTATCCCCTGGTCATGGACAACCGCCACGGGGATTTCGCTTTCAACAAATCCTTTCGCAAACGCTTCGGACTCAAGCGCCAATTTCTCCATGCGGCGCGTCTGAACATCAGTCATCGGGGTAAGAGACATACATGGTCGGCACCGTTGCCTAATGATTTGCAACAAACCCTCGAGGCGCTCGCGGGAGAGCCCCGTAGCCCGTTCAATGTTCAAGGCCCACCCTGAGTCCGTCGAACGGTTTCAAAGGTCAAGGGGTGATTGCGTTGCAATCATTTGGCCCTGCTGCGGTAATTTTCCGTTCCGCCGGAGAGTTGTCGATGCTTTGAACTTTGTTCTTCGTGGCCGAGACTCATGCGGAGGGCCGCGAGAAATTGATACAAAAGATCAGATAGTTGATTTCAATTCTGCCTTTGAACGTTGAGCTTTGAACCTTGAACGGAATTATCACCGGCGACGAGCTACTCTACCTTTTACGAGATTCCACAAAATAAAGGCAGCGCGCCCCGGTTTAAAGCTTATAGACCAGCATTATGCCATCGCGGAATGGCAGTAACACGTTGTCCACTTTAGGATCGTTGCGAATTTTCTTGTTCAGCGCGTCAACGACCCGGGTGCCCGGGTCCGCGGGTTCAAGCACCCGCCCGCTCCTCAGCATGTTATCCAAGACTATCAGCCCTCGGGGGCGCACCAGCTCCAAGCACGCATCGTAGTAATCTTCATAGGATTCCTTGTCGGCATCGATGAAGCAGATATCGAACGGCCCCTGGACGAACTTGAGTGAATACAAAGCCGGCCCGAGTCTGACTTCGATCTTGTCCGCGTGCGCACTTTGAGAAAAATATCGGCTGGCGATCTCCGTCGTTTCCGTATTGATATCGCAGGTAATGATGTGACCGCCTTTGGGTAAAGCTTCGGCCCACGCCAGCGTGCTGTAGCCGGTAAACATGCCGATCTCCAAAATCCGCCGCGCCCCGGTAAGATGCACCAGCATTTTGAGGAACGCTCCCTCAAGCGCACCAACCATCATTGCAGCACTGCGGGTCTTGGTGAACGTCTCTAACCATAGCTTGGAGTGTAAATCGGAGAGGGGTTTGCTATGACGCTCAGCGTATTCCTCTATACCCAACGGCCTTATATCAATCATGGCGTCTCCTCGCTGCCCTCGGAATCATTATTATTTAAACAATTTAATTTGAATAAACGAATGCCTCATTTCTACTTTGAGACTTACGGTCCCCCAAACGTCATTTTCCACTGGCTAGATCCAATTTATTGCTTTGTTCTTCTCGCGTTTTGCCACTTCTTCACTTCTTCTCCGCAAAAATTAGAACGATTTGAATCATTTCAGATCATGGCCCGGTCAGGCGCATTCCGCCGTCCACCGGTAAAATCGCCGCCGTCACCATGGAGGCTTCGTCCGAAGCCAAATAGAGCGCCGCATAGGCAACATCCTCCGGCTCCCCGATTCGGCCCAGGGGCACTCGGGTCTTATAGCGCGCCAGTTTCTCCGGTGTCGACGTATCCACCATTGGCGTCCGCGTGGGTCCCGGACAGATGCAGTTCACGCGAATCTTATCCCGCGCGTGATCCATGGCCATGGCTTCGGTAAGCCTCACCATGCCCCCCTTCGACGCGCAGTAGGCGGCGCGCCCTGATTGTCCCAGCATTCCGGACCGCGCCGCGATATGCAGAATCACCCCACCGCCACGGGTTATCATCTTTGGAATTGCCAGCCGCGAAACGATGAAGGCGCCCTTCAAATTCACATCCAGCGTCCGGTCCCAATCCTCTTCCGTAATATCGATGATACTGCCGTTGGTGCGCACGCCACCGCTGTTGACCACGATATCGATACCCCCCAGACCCTGGACGGTTTCATCGATCAACGTTTTCATTTGTGCCGAATTGCAGACATCGCCCGGCCAGAATCGTGCTTTGCCGCCTAAACTCTCGACCATGGCCACGGTCCGCAAACCTTTAGCCTCGGTGGGCGATGTGCCCGCCACCGCCGCTCCTTCCTTGGCGAACATGACTGCAATGGCCTGGCCCAAACCCGAGCCGAAGCCGGTGATAAACGCCACTTTCCCTTGCAATTTCATCTTAGCGATCCTCCCAATTTCATTGTCGCGGCCCGTCTGTCAGCGACGCTTACCAAATACCATAGCCTGGTCAGTCGAATCCGCCTCAAGCTGCGCGGTTTAAAGTTCAAGGAAATTGATCGGCCCCCCGCCGCCGTCCTCGAACGTCGAACTTTAAATACATATCACGTTACCCCGAAAGGTTTCTCGCGCCGCAGGCGGCCTGCGAATAATCTTTGCCGTGCCAGTACAGACGGCTACCCGCCAATGTTGACTAGATTTAGGCTCGTTGTTACTTATAGAAGATAATTCCAAAGGGATTTCAAGCTTATGGCCGAAAGCAACGACCCACGTGTACCCGTTACCGTTCTCACCGGTTTTCTCGGGGCGGGAAAAACCACGCTTCTAAACCGTATTTTGACCGCGGACCATGGCCGTCGCGTCGCCGTCATCGTCAATGAGTTCGGCGAAGTTGGCATCGATCACCATCTACTGATCTCGTCGGATCAAGAAGTCGTTGAAATGAGCAACGGCTGCATCTGTTGTACGGTGCGCGGCGATCTGTTGCGCAGCCTTTTCCAATTGCTGGACCACAAAGCCAAATTCGACACCCTGATGATCGAGACCACGGGCCTGGCCGACCCCGCGCCGGTGGTCCAAAGCTTGTTCATTGACGAGCAAATCAAAAGCGAGTATCGGCTTAACGGCGTGGTAACCGTCGTCGACGCCAAGCATATTTTTCTGCAACTCGGCAAATCCCCCGAGGCGAAAGAGCAGATTGCCTTCGCCGACATGGTGTTGTTGAACAAAATCGATCTCATTAATCCCGAGGATTTGCCGGAACTGGAATACAAGATTAGAAACCTGAACGGCGCCGCGCGAATCTGCCAGACGAGAAATTCCGATGTCGACATCGGCTCGGTTCTGGATCTGCGCAGTCTCGACATCGAGATCAAATCAGTAGATCACGATCACAATCACGGCCATACGGAAGGCATCGAAACGGTCGGAATCATGACCGCCGGTGATCTCGACGGACTGAAAGTAAGCCACTGGTTTCGCGAGTTGATCGCGGAGTTCGGCGACCGCATTATGCGCATGAAGGGCATTTTGAACCTGCGCAAAGATCCCGATCAATTCGTCTTTCAGGGGGTCCACATGCTTTTCGAGGGCAGGCCGGGGCGAACCTGGGGGGAAGCCGAAGAACGCCTTAATCGCCTTGTCTTCATCGGCCGCGACCTAGACAAGGATAAAATCACCAATGGCTTTATGGCCTGTATCACCACCGGCGACGGCAACAGCAGCGCGGCAGAGGAAGTCGACCCCTTCGGGCGTAAGCAGGATGTCTCTAATTTCACACTGGATCAAATCCGCTATTGGGTGCAGACAATCCTTACTTTTCCCCCCGACGCGCCGATGGTAGTCAAAGAAGTTCCCTGCGTAAAAGCCGGTTGTCCCCCGGTGGAAACCGCCATCATGGTTTTCCTGCCCTCCGAGCCGCCGAGAGTCTTCAAAATTCTTGCGCGCATCAATGAGGTGACTTTCGACCACGTCTACAATTTGATCGAAAACCCTTTGCCCTGCTGCTGATTCGTGAAACCTCCGGGGTAAAGGACTGGCGTATTTCCGGGACTTTAATCTGCGCGATATTCTTACCTCTGCACTTAGAATAGTCCGAAAAGGTCTCTACCAGCGGCGTGTTTCACCGATCTTAAGGATCCAGGCGCGTTCCAGACTGATGCCGCGGCGTTGAACCTCGGCCAGCATGCGCCGCGGCGGCTCGTCGAACGGCTCCTCGGCAAGATCGAACGTGCCCCAGTGCATACCGAGCAGCACGCGGGCACGAAGGTCTCCGAATGCATCAACCGCCTCCTCCGGCGTGGTGTGCACCGACTTCATGATCTCGGGCGGTTCATAAGCACCAATGGCAACGGCCGCAATATCAAACTGGCCCAGTTTCGCGCCAATTTCCTTGAAGCCGGCGAAATAGCCGGTGTCGCCCGCGAAGTAAAATCGCCGTTGCCGGCCGATAACGGCCCACGACGCCCAGAGGCGTGTATTAGTGTCCCATAGCGTTCGCTGCGAGAAATGTTGGGCCGGAAGACAAACCACCCTAACACCGCGGTATTCCCGCTCTTGCCACCAGTCCAACTCCTCCACTCGACTCATTCCGTTGTCGCGGAACCAGGCTTTGAGTCCAAGCGGCACCAAGAAAAGCGGATCATGTGCCTCTGCAAGGCGCTTTACCGTCGCCAAGTCCAAATGATCGTAATGATCGTGTGATATGACTACGACTTCGATGGTTGGCAGGTCCTCGAACGCTAGGCCGGGCGCCGATAGGCGCCTTGGACCTCCCCAGGAGACTGGGCTCGCCCGACCGCTCCATTGCGGATCCGTCAAAATGTTGATGCCGTCCAGTTGTATCAAAAGCGTCGCGTGGCCAATCCAGGTGATACTCGGGTTGACGCTTCCAGCTCTTAAGGCGTTTCCAGCGTTGGCAACCCGCGGCGCGTCAAAACTTCGAGGGGCGAGTAAGCCCGCCCACAGACGGCGGAAAACAAAACTCCAGCGCGTCCAAGCCGACGGCCGGTAGAAATCCGGGGCTGTGTTGCGAAATCCGCCGGCAACATGGTGTGGCGGGCGGCCGGGTAAAGACTCCGTCCCTACGCTTCCGCAGCCGGAAAAAAGAATTATTGTAGTGCAAAGCGCAATAACCACTAAGCGCAATATTGAAACTCCACAGCCATTAATTTCGTAGAAGAAATTCAATCGAAAGTCCGCGGGAAAAGGGCAATCGGCTACTTCGCCGCAAGTTGGTGAACTACCTCATACAACCCCCTTAAACCCGCGCCCAGACTTTCCACTGTAATTCTTTCGTCTATGCCGTGCACCAGCCCTCCTTCCGAGGCGGGATTGCGCAGCGGCATGAAGCCGAAGCAGGGAATTTTTTTTCCGCGAAAAAAATGGCAGTCGGTAAAGCCACGTACCAGCGGAGAAACCACGGGGACCTCGCCGTCGCGGCTTTTGGCCATCTCGGTAATGACCCTCTTGGCCTCTGGATGCGGGGGCGATGTTGCTGGAGGAAAAGAGAGAATGACATCGATTTTGACGGTATCGTCAGACACTACTCTCTTCAGTTGATTGATAAAGGCTTGCGGGTCTTCGCCGGGCAGTAGTCTCACGTCAATCTCCGCAATCGCCTCCGCGGGTATGACGTTGACCTTGTCGGAACCTTTGAGGCCGGTGATTGAAATCGTATTGCGCACGCTGGCGTTGTTGCGGGCATCCTTCGTGAATTCAGCGGCAAATAAAGGATCTTGGAGCGCGGATTGAAGATCTTGGTATTTGACTTGCCGCTCCCCCTGTTCGCCATTGGCGATATCGGCATAATACTTTTGCACTTCCGGAACGACCTTGATTGGGGATTGGTAACCAATAACGCGGTTCAACGCGGCCAATAGTTTATTCACGGCCAAGTTGTCGCCCGGCGTAGAGCCGTGACCCGGCTTTCCCGTGGCCGTCAGCCTCAGCCATAGGGGTGTTTTTTCAGAAACGCTGACCCGATACTCAACCGCTTTGCCGTCTTTACCCATCCGAATGCCGCCGCCCTCGTTCAAAACCAGGCCGACGTTTGAAAAAAGGTTCGGATGCCTTTCCAACAGGAAGCCGGCGCCCAGCGCGCCGCCCGCCTCTTCGTCTGCGGTGCCTAAAAATATCACATCGGCTTTGAGTAAGATTTTCTGGCGTTTCAGCGCTATGAGCGTCATCGCTTGGGCTACCGCCGGTCCTTTCATGTCCAGCGCACCGCGGCCCCATACATAACCATCTTTGACGACCCCTCCGAATGGCGGCTGCTGCCATTCTTTTGGTTCCGCGGGCACCACGTCCAAGTGATTGAGCAAAACGAGCGCCTTCTTCGATCCGTCGCCACGCAGGCGCGCGTAGACGTTGCCCCGTCCTGGCGCCGATTCGATGATTTTCGCCTCAATACCTTCACGATCGAAGATTTCCTTGAAGAATTGAGCGGCTTTGATTTCGTTGCCCGGCGGGTTGGTGGTATCGACCTGTATATATCGGCTGAGAGTTGAAACCGCTTCTTGTTCCAAATCCCTCCACGGCGGCGCGTTCTCCGCGCTCCACGCGGTGCCGAAAAAAGCGCAACCCGCGGCAACCGCATAAACCACAACTAACGCACTGGAAGTGAACTTCCCCATCAGTCGATCTCCCTTTGCTCTGCGTTAAAGAAACTGGCGACCGTGGTAAATATACGTTCTCTGTCTTCGGGATGAAGCCATTGGGTTTCGCTTTCGCCCCTAAACCAGGTTATCTGCCGTTTGGCAAGTCGCCGGGTATCGCGCTGCATCAGTTCCAAGGCTTCCGGGATTTTCATTTCCCCTTTGATAACAAGGCCCATGTGCCGGTAACCCACGCTCTGAAACGATTTGAGGTTCAGGCTGTAACCCTCGGCTAACAGCTTTTCCACTTCCTCCATCAAACCGCCAGCGAGCATCTGTTCGCAGCGCCGATCGATGCGGTTATAAAGGTCCCTGCGTTCGCGATCAAGCCCGATTGTCAGCGCGGCGAAACCGCTTTCATTAAAACCGTGACTTTTTTGCCACTGGCTCATGGGCCTGCCCGTCAACTGCAACACCTCCAGCGCGCGGAGTATGCGCTGGCGGTCATTGGGATGTATCCAGGTTGCCGCTGGCGGGTCCACCTGTTGGAGGCGGCGGAAAAGCGAAGGGAGGCCATACTCTACAATCTCGCTCTCAAGCTCTTTTCTGATTTCCCAGTCCCGCTCCGGACCCGAAAACAATCCCTTGATGAAAGCTTTAATGTAGAGACCCGTGCCACCACAGACGAGGGCGTTCTTTCCGCGTCGCCGAATGTCCTCGGCAGCCCTGGTTGCTAAGCTGCGGTACATGGCAGCATTGAACTCCTCGTCGGGGTTTACAATGTCAATTAAGTGATGGTGGATTTGCTCCCGTTGTTCCGGCGACGGCTTCGCCGCGCCGATGTCGAGGCCGCGGTAAACCAGTTGCGAGTCCGCGCTGATAATTTCGGCGTTTAGTTTCGCCGCAAGCTCCAGCGCCACAGCGCTTTTGCCAACGGCCGTGGGCCCGACGATGATGACGAGCTTAGGTTTCATTGAAAAATCGGCCTAACGTTTAAGGATGCGGGGAGGTTCTAATTTTTACCTTGAACCTTGAACCTCAAAACTCACGGCGGTCTACACGATCCGCTTGAACAGTCGGTCGAGATGGACGCGGCTGAATTCAATAAGAACCGGCCGGCCGTGGGGACATTGGGTAGCGTGATCGGTCAGATCCAGGTCAGCAAGCAAAGCCTTCATTTCGCCCGGCTCCAACTTTCGATTGGCGCGAATCACGCTATGGCAGGCGATGGTCGCGAGCCGCTCTTCCAGGCGTTGGCGCAGTTTGTCCGACTCCCCGACTTCGGCCAGTTCTGCGACCATTTGGCGCACAGTTTGAACATAATCTCCTTCCGGCAATAGCGCCGGCGCCGCCGTGATCACATAACAGTTCGGGCCGAAGGGCTCCAGAGTGAATCCGAAGCACTCTAGAACGGCCAATTTGCGCTCCAATAAGAGCATTTCGCCAGCCGAAAGCTCTACGGTTTGCGGTAGCAGGAGGCTTTGTTTCTCCACGGCACCGGCGTTCAATTGCCGCCGGAGTTTTTCGAAAG
>Ga0224497_10001842_pt1 | contig 13093 bp, 20 predicted proteins | sample SF_Jul11_sed_USG_4_FD_167970 | JGI IMG/M metagenome (GOLD analysis project Ga0224497, IMG submission 167970) | Sediment microbial communities from San Francisco Bay, California, United States - SF_Jul11_sed_USGS_13 | ecosystem: Environmental > Aquatic > Marine > Sediment | place: USA... | reverse complement strand
TTCTTCTCTGACAAATGCTCTGGCCCCAACATGCAAAATATTTTCAGAGCCTCTCTCCTCAACTATTCGTCTAAGATAAGACGCATGACTCAGTTTAATATCTGCAAATTCATCTCGCAGATCATAGTGGGCATCAAATACAATGTAGCCTGTCTCTTTTGGAAAACTGGTGTATGTGCCATAAGTGATTGAATGCTCACCACCTAAAATGAAAAGCTGTCGTTGTTTTGCAACAAGTTCAGCAGTAATCTTCTTCACCATGTCAACCATTTCAGATGCAACAACAGTGTGGCGAGTGTTTCCTAGATCCTCAATGTTCACAGTTTCTAAATTAACTTGGAGATCAGGATGAAAAATCTCAATGTTGTTAAATGAGTCACGAATTACATCAGGTCCAAATCTGCAACCAGGTTTGTATGAATGAGTCGAATCAAATGGAACACCAAACAACGTAGCCACTGGCTCTGTGTCATCCTCAGAAGATGTGATGAGAGGATTCCCATTCATGTATAACTCAAAAAAACTCATCTTTTACACCATCAGTTGCGGTCGCTTTGAGAGATATTTTGGTAAATTCAAACCGGTGAAAGGCTTTCCCATTGTTTGTTCATTTATTTCATTTATGAAATCATCAAAAGATAGTTCACGGATATTACCTGTTTGCCTATCACGAATGCTAAGATTTTGAGAATTTACTTCTTTTTCACCAATCACCAAAATGTATCTAATCCATTCTTTTTCTGCTTCACGAATTCTTTTACCGATACTCTCATTTCTATCATCGATGTCCAAACGAATGTTATTTACTGATATTTTATCGCTTAATGTTTTACAAAAATCATCAAATTCACCATTCAGAGGAATTATTCTCACTTGTGTTGGTGCTAGCCATAATGGGAATTGAGGTTTTCGTCCTTCTTTAGAATCTCTAGCAGCCTTTTCAAGCAGAGCATAAATAATCCTCTCAATAGCCCCACTTGGAGAATTATGCAAAATTATTGGATGCTGTGGGGCATTATGTTCATCGACAAATTCAATTCCATATCTATTTGCATTTTCCACATCTATCTGGTCAGTAGAAAGAGCAGATGCTTTTCCCAACCCATCAATAAAATTAAACTCCCATTTTAGAACAAAATAAAAGAATTTCTCAGTCCACATTTCAACCAATACTGGTTTTCCATGTTTCTTTACTAATTCTTCAATTGCAGTTTTATTTTCATTGTAAAAATCTTCAGTGAATCTAATTGCCATGTCATAATCAGAAGCATTAATTCCAAGATCAGTTAGAACGCTTTGAGATAAATCAAATCTTACCTTAATCTCATCTATTGCTTGTTCCATATCTTTACAGAATGCATGGCAATCAGGCATGGTGAATGCTCTAAGACGTCGAAGGCCTACAAGTTCGCCGGACTGTTCTCGTCTAAAGCTATATCTTGTGAGTTCATATAGTCTGTATGGAAGATTTTTGTAAGACATTTGGTATTGATTAGCCATTAAAAATTGCCCAAAACAAGCTGCAAATCTTAAAAATAATTTTTTACCTTCTGAGTCAATATTGTATTGTCTTGCAGGAAATCGATTAAAATAACTAACCATACTTGGATGTTCAGAATCATACATGATTGGTGTTTCAACTTCATATCCTCCATATTCTTTAACTCTGTCAGTGACATAGCGTTCAATTAAAGATTTTATCAATCTGCCATTAGGATAAAATCGCATATTCCCAGAATCAGATGCAGGTTCATAATCTGCAATCCCCATTTTTTTCATCAATGCGACATGAGGAGGAGGTTCATCCACATGTCGTTGTTTTGCAGATTCGTATTTTGCCAAGGATTCTAAGTTTTTGTGATTTGAGAAATCAAAATCACCAATGTTAGACATCGTTCCGTCAGGAGACATTATCTTCCAAATAGACCTGATTTTTGATTCACCTTTTAATGCGTCTGAAGTAAGTTCGCCGGTTTGTGAACTAGAAGTATCTTTTGTTATTACCTTGGAGCTTTCAGCTAATGGATGTCCCTTCACTTGAAGCTTGTAGGATTTTGTCCATCCAAATGGAGAATGAGAAACTTCAAGATCGGATGCATTGGATTCCATCTCTTTGAGTAAAGAAATAGCCACAGAAGGTTTTGCAAGATTGGAACTTAAATGAGCATATGGGTATAATAATAATTTTTTACATCCAATTTTTTCCATTGAATTTTTAATTTGTGAAATAGCATCTTGTGCTACAGAGGAATCATCACCGTCTTCTATTGCAACAAACACAACCACTAGTTCTTCTAGCTTTTGTGTTGAAGTGTTTTCAATATCTTCAGCAGATTGAATTTCCTTTTTTGTTGGAGTATACTCAATGCTGTCACAATGAAGTTGTAATATTCGCATATATTCAAATCAATTAGTTTAAGTTTAAAATCCTTAGGATTCTGTCAAGTTTTAGAAAAATTGACATGTTTATCCTAAAAAAAGAAGCCTTGATTTAAAGATAGTTTGAGAATATTTAGAATTAATGTTGACTTGACGTCATTAGATCATAAAAGAAACAATTCATTTAGAAATAATGGCCCCAATAAAACGAATCACAAATGAATGAAACAACACAAACTCAAATCAATTTGGGGGAGTATAACAAGATACAGGAACAAACCAAAGCAGTAGGCATAGGCAAGATTTTAGGTAAAATTATCAACATCAAAGACTTTAGAACTAATAGAGGCAAACCATCACCATATACACCAAAGGATTTGATTGGAGATGATGGATTGACAGACTATAATGTCATTGATACTGTTGAGACATTTGATGTGAATAATCAGATGGTAAGTTCATTTTTTATAACGCCTGCAATAGTTAAGCAGATTCAAAGGGTTCCTAATTACCAGTCAGAACTATCTGCTGGAAAAATATTTGGTCCATGTAAGATAGGTCAGAAGAAATCTGCAAAGACCAATGCAAACTATTGGTGTCTTCTTTTTCCTGGAGAAGAAGGCTACTAGTTTTTTATTTACAATTACACCGGTATATATCAGAGTAATCTCAACAATGATATGTTAAGAAAGATCACTAAATCAAAATTTGGTTCTTAAAAATAAAACGTGTGATGAATTCTCAAATGCAACAAAAAATTGGATAAAATAAAATGAAATATCATAAGGATGAGACGATGACAATCAAAAGGGATCTGATACCTTTGATAAAGTACATGAACATGAAAAAACACATTTGGGAAAAATTGAAGTGAAAACTAAGGATGGGAATAATGTCATTGCGTTGTAAAGTTTGCAATACATCGAATGGAATGAATTCAAATCAAATTAGTTGCAATGGTGAATGGGAATGTCAGATATGTGGAAATATACTTGACGCAGACGGTAACATAAGTTCATCACAAAACCAATAATTCTGAAACATAAAAGATGTAATTTTTAGTGTAGATTAATCATACAATACTCTTAATACACAAATCAGTGTTTGATAGTTGTGTCAAATCAACTATATTGTGAAGTATGTCATAAGCTGAAATATCCTAGATTTGAAAAACAACCAAAATGTGAATGTGGAAATACTTAGAATTTTGATTTAAAAATGATTTTCTACAAATTATTTTAAAAGGGTAATTGGATTACTAAATGAAATATGCGTATTAAATGAAATCTAATGAATGGCAACTATGGTTCGAAATTGTAAAATTTACTATGCAAAAAAAGAGAATAAAACATGCTTTGTTCCATACATGCTTAAAGAAGCAATAAAAGAAAAATTTTTCCTTATCTGCAGTGTTGCAAATGAAACAATATGTGAAATATTTAAGATAAGTGAAAAATGATGTAAAAGAGGAGAAATATGGAAATAATTTTGAACTATTCATTAGTGAGTTTTTCATGTAGACAGATAATTGAGCGTAGGATCAAACCAGATATTCCTAAATTAGAAATTAGAAAATCTTTAGTTTTCTTTAAATGATTTTCACCTCGAAATCCCTCATCATAAATCATTTCAACAGTACCTTTGTCAGTTTCTACAAAAGAGGTAATTAAAGAAAAAGAGCCCAACTTATCATCAATTTGCTCAATGTAAAGACGCAATTCTACTTTAGAAATTACAAAATCATCCTGAACAAAGCTTCCAGAGGACATCAAAATTTCGATATCATCTGGAGATTTGTCTACTCTTTGTGGATCATGTAAATCAATTATTTTCATAGTATTATTTTAGAACATTCCTAATTAAGTAATATTTCACTGAAAATTAAGAATCATATAACAAATCTCTTCCGCAAGTATTATTTAGAATAAAAAATGGTTTTGTAAAGTGGACCCTCACAAATTTCATGGAAAAGATATCCCTCACATCAAGCTGGATCCAAAAATGACGATTGAGGATTTAGTAGATGTCTTTGCAAGTACAGGATATAATGGACGACAGCTTGGAAATGCAGCAAAACTTTATGCACAAATGATTGAAGAAGACGCCACAATCTGTCTTACAATTTCTGGAGCAATGACGCCTGTGGGTTTTGGAGGGATAGTTAAAACATTAATTGAACGAGGATTTGTAGATTGGATCATTACAACCGGTGCAAATGTATACCACGAAGATCATTTTGCTTGGGGATTGCCAGTGAAACAGGGAAGTTTCGATGTAGATGATATGAAACTATATGAAAACGAAATTGTAAGAATTAGAGACATATACATTAAATTTCATGAAACATTAGAAGCAGAAGATAAATTAATTCAAAAAATGTTTGGGATGGATTTTCCAGATAAACCATTTACAACTGCAGAGTTTTGTAATGTAATGGGAAAAATTAGTAAAGAGAAAGCAAAATATCCTGAAAAAAGCTTCATTACATCTGCATATGAATACGATGTACCAGTGTACATATCTACAATAAAAGATTCATCATTAGCATTGAATTTAGCAGTTCACAGATTGAAAGGCAAAATATACAATTTAGATTTTGTGAGAGAGATTATCGAACAAGCATCTATTCTTTATAATTCAAAGAAATCAGGAATTTTAGAATTAGGTGGTGGCGTTCCAAAAAACACAGCCCAACAGACAGGTCCATTACTAGATCAAATTCTCAGAAGAGATGATGGAGGACAAGACTACATTATTCAAATCACAGATGCGCGTCCGGACACAGGAGGATTATCTGGTGCAACACTTCAAGAAGGAAAAAGTTGGGGTAAAGTTCAAGATGCACATAGTGGAATGGTTACAGTGTATGCGGATGCAACGATTGCATTTCCCATTCTTGCATTATATGTTTTGAGCAATCAGAAAAAAAGAGAACCTAAAAGACTCTATAAGAAATTAGACAAATTATACGAAAAACTCAAAGAAGATTATTCTAAAAACCCTCAAATTAATCAAGAAAACTAAAATTTGTCAAATCTTGCGCGTTCAAGATCGCGATCGTCTTTAGATTCTTTTTTCCATTCTTTATAGTGCTCTTTACAAAGAACTGTTTTTTTACCTGACGAATTTACTCGTAGACCTGCGTTTTCAACCTTAGTAGTGTTTAAAGAACGCGTGCCATCCTTGCCACATCCTTCAACATTGCATTTTGCGCCTTTAGATACAATACCCATAATTTATGATATAAAAGATATTATTTATACTTGAAAAGAATTTGAATTTTAAAATAATTGGGTAAAATTCTAAAATTAAAATTTCTTTATCGTTTATAAGAGGAATATTTTTTCCCAAACTAATGGGCGGAGCAAAAAAGCCAACAGCTGCAAACAAAGAGAAATCTGCTGGAACAAAGGATGTAAAAAAAAGTAAAAAAGACAAAGGTGAAAGTGGTCCAAAGAAAGCAGAAATCACAGTTATGGTAAACGAACAACAGGCAATGAAGATTATTCAAAACTCCAAAGTAGTTACGGTCCAAGATCTTGCAAGGCAAACAGGAGTTAAAATTTCTGCAGCAAATGCATTTCTAAAAAATTCTGCAATTAAAGGAACTGTAAAAAGAGTTGGAGGTTATTCAGGACATCATTTGTATCAAGCAGTTTCTTCATAGATACACAATACATCTCCAGATTTGACATCCTTTAACATATCAATATTATCACCCAGTTTTCCAATAGGCGTCATAGCCTTTCCAGATACCACATCATTCATGAAAAAACAAATGCTTCTAGATGATGATAAAAATGCCACATCACCTTTTTTGAATTCAGACCTTGCTCTCTCTGTTCCAGAATCAACATTAGTTTCAAAGTATAAAATACTCTTTCCCAAAAAATGGGCGTTCCCCTCTAATGGTAAGGATCTCATTATGGTTCCAACAGTTCGTGGAGACAGGTGACGTTTAAGATCACATGAAATTTTTGTGTTACCACGAATTTCTAAAATAAGTTGTTTTTTGGAAACCGAAGATGTACTCAATTCGTACATTAAAATGATTAGATTATATAACGTTTTAAGAAAATTTTGGTACTTGTCTGATGTCGACGAAGCACAATTATTAGAAGAATCTGAAGTTTTAGAAACACCTGATTCTGAGTCATTAGATATAGTACCAGAAGAAAATGCAGGGCTAAATAAAGCACTAAGTACTTATCGAAAATTAATAGAGAAAAAAGGAGGACTAGAACCATTAAATGAAAAAGATCAAGAGAATCTTGAAAAGAGAATCAAAGAGATTGAAAGTAGAGAAATTGTTGAAAAAGTAGAAGAACATGAGCCAGAAGAAATTCCATGTGAGAAAGGAAAAATCACAATAGGTCCACCAACACTTACGAGATTTGAAAAAGCAAGAATTATGGGCGCAAGAGCTCTACAATTGTCATTAGGAGCACCACCGTTTATTCCAATTCCAAAAACCGCAAGAATATCGTTAGATATTGCAATGGAAGAACTTGAACAAAGAGTAATCCCAATTACAATTAGAAGAGTGCTTCCAAATGGAGATTTTCAAAACATACCAATTGACTACTTTGAAAAATGAATCATTAGTCGATAAAACTTAAAAGAACAAAAAATTGCTGATTGTTGAATAATGCTCATGGAAGAAACAACCGAACCGTATGGTCAAGAGCAGACCGAAAAGTCTGATGACGCCATAATAAACATTGGAAATGATCCTGTAATGCAATCTGCAATAGATGTTTTATCCATATTAGGCAAAAAACATCAGGTAATTTTAAAATCAAGAGGAAATTCAATTCCTAATGCAGTTGCGGTGGCAAATATAATTACTGAAAAAATGTTAAAAGGTAATTCCAAAATTCATAAAATTATTCTAGACACAGTTGCAGCACCAGGAATTGGCAGTATGACATCAACGATTGAAATTATTTTAAATAAAGTCTAGTAAACACTTCCTGGGCCTTTGAGAAGCATATTTTCACATTCTTTGCAAATTTGTTCATCAATATTTGATTCTAGATTATGATGTATCTCACAAATTAGCAGACTGGATTTAATGTAATTACAAAGGCCAATGAATTTTGAAAGACTAGACGGAGTATATGCCATGTCAGACGACAAACTGTCACTAAGTTCATCAATCATTGTTGCAACTTGTTTTTCTGCTAAAAGTTTCGCAATAAGTGATGGATCACCTCTAGTCCCACGAATGTAGTTACTGATAGCTGCTTGAGTGACTCCCAACATTTTAGAAATTTCATCTTCTCGAATATTATGATCTTCTGCAAGTTTTTTGGCAAGTATTGCACGCAATGCTGGGATTAATGTTTTAGATTCAATTTCAGCAGGAAGAAGCATCAATTTCCAAGAATCCTATAACGTATTTTAAGTTTGCAATAAAACAAAAATTAACCTGTGAAATTTGGTCAGGCATAGATATTTTAATTTCAGAACAAACTAGTTGTGTTGGATAATCTTTCCAAAGATCTATACAAAATTTTAGATGATTCTTGTAATTCATGTAAATCTAATTTGATAGCATTATCTGGAGGATTAGATAGTTCCATCATAGCATATTTCTTAAAACATAGAAAGCCAAAAACAATTGCAATTATTGCCGAAGACTTTGTTTCAACAGACCTGACATATTGCCAAAGAATAGCAAAGGAGATGGATTTACCTCTTGTAATTCACTACGTTAAAACTACAATGATTCTTGAAGCAGTTGAGGAAACAATAAGGATTTTAAAAAATTTCAACGATATAGAGATTCGAAATAATGTTGTAATGTATCTTGCAATAAAATGGGCCAAAGATAATGGAGAAAGTTCAATCATCACAGGAGATGGTGCTGATGAATTATTTGCAGGCTATAGTTTTCTTATTAACAAATCTGAAAGTGAATTAGAATCAGAAATTGAACGTATTTGCTCAGTAATGCATTTTCCAACACAAAAGATCGGTAAAGAATTAGGAATAGATGTAGAAACTCCATTTTTAAAAGATTCAGTGGTTGAATTAGCAAAAAAAATCCCATCAAATATGAAAGTAAAAAAAGAAAAAGACAGAAAACATGGAAAATGGATACTTCGTAAAACATTTGAAAAATATCTACCCCAACAGATCATATGGAGGGAAAAATCACCGATGCAAGACGGTTCAGGTACTGTCGGATTAACCAACTTATTTGAATCAATAATTAATGAAGAAAAATATATAGGAAAAAAACTAACTACAGAGAAAGAAGACGGGGTAATCATCAGAAGCAGAGAATCGATGCATTATTATGAAATTTATAAGAAATTATTCGGCGTTCCTAAAAAAAGTACAGAGAATGCATGTCCATATTGCAAACATGTAGTTGAAAATTCTAAATTTTGTAGAATGTGTGGGGCTTTCCCAATCTAGTTTTTATTTTTGTATTTTCGTGGTTTTTTGATAAAAATGCGTCTACATCCATTACAACAAAAATGGAATTTTTTTCCATCATACTCATGAAGTAATGCCAGTTCTTCATCAAGTTCAATTCCACACACAGGATCTACTGGCATAGTTTTTGTTTTTTTGATTTCTATTTATAGATACAGTTATGAGTCATCTTTTCAAGGAATTGAAGGAATATGTTTTACATCAACGGACATGTTTGGAAAATTATAATGTTAATTCTTTTGATGAGGTTTTGATTTTGTAGGAAACATAAAAGAGGGTTTTAAACTATTTTCCATATTAAAAAATAGCAATTTTTGATATCCATTATCAAAAAAAATTCTGATGATGTGAAGGAGTTCAGAAGTTAATTCTGTTATTGCCAAAAAATTTGAACGTATTTGCTATTTATCATAATATAAAAAACAATGAACTTTGATTGCCAGTTATTGAGAATACAAATTCCCAAAAATAAAAATAAATGTCAACTACGAATTATTTCAAGAATTTTTTTAGGTAAAACCCCATAATCAGAATCAGGTTCTGAAACTATGTAGAGAATATCATCATTTAACAATACGCTGATAGCTAAAGCACGTTGTCTTGAAGCCATAGCAAAATTTACAGGACCTAGTTGTTTATCAAATTCTTTTCTCATTTTGACACGCAAAGCTAATTCCATGAAGATCATTTCGTCATCTTTTTCACTTTCTAAAGGTTCAACATTTTCTCGCATTCCACCTGCAACCAATCTGCCTCTTTCATTAATTACACCGGCAAATCGAATTTTAGGATCTATTGACAAAATAGATTCACAGATTTTTGTATAATCATAAATTTTGGCAGACAAGTACTCTGATTCCTAATAATGACTCATTTATTATTTTTCCACAATATTTTACTATTTAGAGGCTAAATATGCTTACGAAGTAAGTTTTTTGACCAAAATTAAAAATTCATCTTCAGGGATTGGAGGAATTTTCATAATTTCAAGATTTTCTGAAACATGTTCAAAAGTCTTCTGCCCAACTAACGGGGCCAAAACTCCAGGAGATGAGCGAATGAATTGCAAAGAACGCAAGGATGGTTTTAGATCATCAAATTCTGGAATGACGCCTGGAGCCAACAAGCGTCCTTGCATAAAGGGGACACTGGTAAAAACACCAATTCCCAAGGATGCCGCAGCCTCTAAAATTGAAACTTGTCTATCATTAACTATTTGATTTTTCCCAAGCAATGCTTGATCATAATGCATGTTAAAAGGTAATTGAATAAATCGAAATCCATGATTTTCACCACCAATTTTTTTAGCTAAATTAACGGTATCTTCGAGGGAAAGGAATTGAGGGTTATCTTTTTCAACTCTAAAGCAGTCCCATGTTGCCATTCCATAAAATTTAATTTTGCCCTCGTCGCGTTTTTGTTCATATAATTCAAAAACAGATTTTAAATTCTCCAAAAACTGTTCTTTAGAAACATCCTTGATTTGCCCTTCTACAGCATTATGCAGATACAATAAATCAACACAATCTATGTTTAGATTTTTTAGACTTCTGTCTAGTTGATCGGAAAGATAAGTCGGGGTCATGCAATGATACCCTGATGTAACATCACCTTCTTTGATAATTCCTTTTTGAGAATACTCTTCTTTGACATATTCCCAAAAACCTAATTTAACATCTGCATCATTTGTAAGGTAACCATTTTTAGTACTTAGAAACAATTGTTCACGAGATATTTTTCCTTCTTGAATTAACTTAGATACTGCTTTTCCAACAGAACGTTCTGCTTTTTGAGCACGATAATTTATTGCAGTGTCAATGACATTTATTCCAGATAAAACTGATTGTGTTACAGCTTTTGTTACCAATTCATCAGTTCTAGAATCGGGATCACCAAGATACGTTCCAATCCCAACATTTGAAAAAGTTAGATTTGCAAAATTTTTGAAATTAGTTTGATTCATGCCTGAATTTTGAGCAAATTTTTTAGTTCCTTCTAAAGTTGCAAACCCTGAAATCATGTAAATCATCATCAACTGCTAAATTTATGTCTAAAGTATCAAATCCCAATTAAGAGACTTAATACAAACAAGGCACCAGTAATTCTACTGAACAATAACGTAGAAGACATGGATGGTACTAAATTTTCAACAGTGTTGTAGTTTTTTTGCAAACCTAATCCAGATTTAATCATTAAAGGCATACCTAGAAAACTAATCAAAGACGACAAAGGAAATAGACTGGAAGATATGCCTAAAATGATTACACTGTATGATATTAATGGAAAAATCCAAAACAATTTGGATGCTTTCTCCTTTCCAACAGCAATGACTAGAGTCTTTCTTCCTTTTGATTTGTCCGCATCATGATCTGGAAATGATGCAATGAAAAGTACTAATGCAGATAAAGAACCAACTATGATTCCCCCAAGAATTGATTCAACGTTGATTTGTCCTGATTGAATAAAAAAAGTGCCAATTACAATCATAGAACCCTTTACAGCTACAAAAAATTCTCCTAAACCGGAATCAACAATTTTTGTAGAATAAAAATAGATAGATAGAATCGCAAATCCCAGAATTATTGCAATTAGGATTCCATCTGTGATAACAAAATATGCGCCAATTAGCGACCCAATAAATAAAAACATAATTCCTGCACGATACACAGAAAAAGGTTTGAGTAATCCTTCAGGCAAAACTCCAGTACCGCCACTCATTTTGGTACGCTTTGTTTTAGTATCAATTCCTCGTTTAAAATCCCAAAAATCATTGAGTAAATCCACGCTTGCATGAAGTGCCATCACCCCTGCAAATGTCAATAATGCATCAAGTAAATCAATTGAAGAGTTTTGCCACCAATTTAGTGCCAAACCTACAGAAACTGCAATAACTGACGCAAGGAGGAACCTAATTCTAATCACGCGAAACCAAACAGAGAGCACAAGAATACTTATAATTTTTCAATATAATATTCATGAGTTTTAAATTAGAACATTGTTTATATCAAATTTAATAAATAGTTAAAGATATGATCATTGGCAAAATATTAGAAAATGAAAAGAGAGTCAAATTCAACGTGGAAATTAGGTGTAATGATTGTGGTGTAGATGTACCGGGTGGATTACAAACTGGTGAGTCATATTTTCAAACAGATAATTTTAAAATAGAATTAGAAGAGTTTAAGCAAGATTATCTTTGTGGAATCTGCAGAGACAAAAAAAGAGTCAAAAAGTAGAAAAGTACATCGTTTCCCCATATTCCAATTTTATTCATTGTAAAAAGAGACAAAAAAACGAACAATGAATTAATTTTGCTTATCAAGAGAAATAATAAGTATAAAGAATATTCAAGAACCACATATCTCATTAATACTAATCAAAAAATTCTCAAAACAACAAACGTCAAAAAGTTCATTAAAAAACCAAACAAAGGATAATTAGACTAGAGACTCATCATTAACTTCAATGGGTTTTCTGCCCATAAAACCAGAATCTTTTTCATGCCAGAATTTTATTTCAGTTTCACCGTATTTCCAACATAACCATACTTCCTCATCAAACCTCTTTGAAGGAAAATCAAGCAATCCTTGTTCAATACTTTTAACTGAAACACCGGTATTTTCTAGTATTTCTATTGCCTCATAGAATTTAGTAAGGGTTGAATTTAATTTCTGTTTTAATGTGATAAATTCTTCAAAGGAATTAGTATTTGAAAGACTCATCTGAAGTTGCTGCTCAATTTTTGAAACTTCGTTCTTCTTTGATAGTGCATATTCAAATTTTTTTATAACATCAGGAAGTGCTGCATTTGCCTCAGTAGTTGTAAAAAAAGAGAACATGTTTTTACTCATACAGGCCGAATTAAAAATCTTAGGTGCAGATTTATTAAGAATTACAGAAAATCGTTAACATGAGTGATGAGTCATTAGAAGAAATCCTTATTCAAGTAATTAATGGTGCAGTAGCAACTATTCCAGCTTATCTAGACGACATTAAAGAAAATCAAGGTACGCTCAGAGTTGAAAATCCTCAAGAATTTGTATATGGAATAGTAATGGGTATGGCCCTTGGAATGGGAGGCGCAATACTGAGTTCTCAAAAGGAAGTGCCAACCACAGAAGATCAGATGAAAATAAGAGACATTGTATACAAACACATACCAGAGATAAGAGAACGAATATTCAATTGATAGAATTTAATCAAAAAGAAATAGATTTTCTAGAATCACTAGAAGAAGCAAGGATTGCAACGTCTCATAACGACATTC
>Ga0224497_10001841_pt1 | contig 13106 bp, 12 predicted proteins | sample SF_Jul11_sed_USG_4_FD_167970 | JGI IMG/M metagenome (GOLD analysis project Ga0224497, IMG submission 167970) | Sediment microbial communities from San Francisco Bay, California, United States - SF_Jul11_sed_USGS_13 | ecosystem: Environmental > Aquatic > Marine > Sediment | place: USA... | reverse complement strand
AACAATATAATGGCAAGGTCATCGTCGTTCCTTATACCACGACCGGCATACGAGGTGATTGCGACTTTTTGTTGTGGCGCATTAGTTATGATTTGGAAATGTTCCAAGAAATGAGTTCCAAGCTCTTGGCCACCGGTTTGGGGCAATATCTTACCAATCCCTACTCATACCTTTCCATGACGAAACGGTCCATTTATGTCGATAATCATGTCCATGAGGGGCAAGAGAGTCGTCGGTTGAAAATTACGCCAGGGCGCGCAAAATATATCTTCGTGTATCCTTTTGAAAAGACCAGAGAATGGTACTTGCTCACGAAAGCCGCCCGCCAAGGCATGATGGATGAACATATTGAGATTGGACACAAATACCCTTCTGTCAAGCTCAATACCACGTATTCCTTCGGATTGGACGACCAAGAATTCGTGGTCGCCTTTGAAACCGACTCCCCACAAGATTTCTTGGACTTGGTGATGGAATTGCGATCCACGGAGGGCAGCCGGTATGTCAAACGAGACATCCCCATCTTTACGTGTATTATGAAAAGTATGAAAGAAGTGGTGGAGACGCTAGGAGGCTAAATATTCGTTGACTCAGTGACTGAAATTCAGTTTGATACCTTTTTGAATAGGGTGCACTGGCTACGAAACTCGTAGCCAGTGTTTTTTTTGCCTTTTTGGCGGCAGAAAATCATTTTTTCCTATTTTCCCCCAATGCCATTTTTTCCCATTTTGGGTTATTGCCACCGACCTGCCTGATCAGGTCAGCTCAATGGTGATCTTTTGACAGCCCTTCGAACGGTGTGGTATCAAAACCCCATGATTTCTTATTAGTTTTTGAGGATACGGATGGAAGAAGAACAGAACATTTTATTCGTACGCCGCGAACCAGATGGCGCGGTCACCTTATATGTCGACGAAGATTGGGCGGCTGAACGAGGAGCGAACGTTTCCGAATTAGTGCGGGTCCCCATTCCGCAGGAGCTCTACGCGAGTGGAACCGTCCAACAACTCCGAGAATATGCTGCCACGTATTTAGAATCTATGGGTGAAACCAATTCATCATCGTAAAACTTCACCCTTTAACTGAGGAATTTTCCATGTCCAATACCATTCAATTCGAACACATAGAATCATCCATGAAAGCCCTTCCCATTCAAAGCCGGACCATGCTTCAACTTCTTTTACTGCAATATATCGATGTAACCCAAGAAGAGATTGATTATATGGCCACGGATCAGCCCGACTCCCGGTTCTTAGCCGGAAAACAACCGCAAGGGAAAACAATTTCTTTGGAAGCCGTGCAAAATGTGACATCCCGTTCCAATCAATATAAAGGGTATTACCGCCAAAAGCGTGAACGGCCCGGCATGCATGTGGAATTTCTGAAAGAGTCTCTTGTCCTCATGGATCGAAAGATTCGCATCGCTGAACGCATGCTCCTTGAAGACCTGAAGGCAGACGAAGATTCGATTAAGGCAGCACGAAGCCAAGCACCGTCGGTCCTTCTTCGTCAGGAACTTCGTAAATTGGAACGAGCCTGGGAACATGAAGAAATGTCCCAAAAAGACTATCAGATCCAACGTCTGTTATTGGAATTTCAAGCCTTACTGCGCAGACGAGCTATCTTTCGACGTCGCCATAAAATTTCGGAACAAGAATTTATCACAGCCGGAACTACTTCCCTCAAAGACCATGAGATTGCTCATGTGTGGGGTATCCCTCTCGGCAGTTTAGCCGGCAGAAAAGTGAAGGCACTGGAACAATTTCTTAAAAATTTACAAGGATACCAAGAAACCTCTTCCCCATCTGGCGAACCCACTCAACCATTGGAATTATGGAGAGAAACATTTAATACCTTAGCGCACCGCCCAATCGAGCGATCCCTCGTTGATTACGATGGCTTAGAAAAGACGGAAGAAATCCTTATGGGTAAATTAGAGGCTTTTGTGAGCGGAATGATGTCAGAGCCTGAAGAATCTAAATTCTGGACGAGTATCACTAAAGTGAACGATACCGAATATTCCGGATCCTGGGCCTCGCATGCCCGGTCTATCCTGGCTTTTCAGCGAATGCATGCCTTAATGAATGACATGGATCTTTCTGACGAAGCGCTAGAAGACGAACTGTCAGCCAAAATCATGCCCAAACTCCCTGATGACCAAATTGCAACTGAAGAAGAAGAAAAACCGGTGGAACTTGGGGAGCAGGGCCTTGGCGTTCTCAATTCCTTTATTGGTGAGCAAGACGATAAGCGAAGAGGATAGGAAGAGAAGCCCATTTCTCAAGACATGGTGGCACTTTTTTCATGGACAATTCACCATTATTTTCGGATCACCGTTTCCATCACACCATTGGCCCATTCAACACTCTGCCAATACGCTGAATTGACCGTATCAGCCTCAAGAGACTTGATGGCTTGATGGTCCCAGTCTCCTTGTTCATACGCCAAGACCCCCTCCAAGATTGTCCCTAACACGCCTTCTCTCTTCAGTAAGGCATCGAGAATTTCGGAAGCTAGAGGAAGATCCGCGACGAGCTGCTTCATGTCGCAATCAAAATACGCATCTAAGACTGAAAATAAACCGACCGTGAAGCCCTGTCCTGGCGGAACACCAAACAACGGACAAAGGGATTCACACATATGGGCGCGAATAAGTGCGACTCGCATGAGTTCGGTTGGTTTATCGCCTGTCTGGGCCAACACCAGCAAAGAGGCCCATTGCCGCATTCGTTCGGTCCCAACCAGGCCAATAGCTTGAAAAATCGAATCGACGGATCGAGGTAGTCCGACGGCAGCGGAATTCACATAGCGCAACAACTTCACACTCAACGCCACATCGTTTTTGACAAGGTCATTAAGATCCTCAAGGTCAATCAACGGATCTTGAAGTTTAGCGAGAAGCAGCACCACTGCCATACGATTACTGGAAAGACTCACCCCTTCCAAAACTTGTGGTTTACAGAAAAAATAGCCCTGAAAATAATCGAATCCTAGAGCCAGGCATTGATTATACATTTCACGATCTTCGACCTTTTCCGCCAACAACCGAACAGGATAATCCCGGAACATGACCACTTGTTCCTTTAGCTCCTCTTGGGTTAAGGCCAACACATCCACTTTGACCAAATCGGCGTGATCCAATAAGGCACGATGCGATTCTCGTAGAATAAAGTCATCAAGGGCGATCTGATAGCCATTTTTTCTGGCCTGGATTAGAGCCTCCAGGACTGAAGGAGTCGGGTCAATAGTTTCCAAGACTTCCAGAATGACGTTTTTCGTAGGAAGGACTTCGTAATGCTGACTCAAAAAAAAGTTCGCGGTAAGATTCAAAAAAGCCTGGGCATTGCCAGCGATTTGGTCAATACCCAGCTCTAAAAAGGTATTGACCATGACTTTGGCTGTGGCTTCATCTCCATCCATAATATTTGCGCTATTGCCGGTACCATCTCGGTAGAGCAATTCATACCCAAATATTTCCATCTGGCGATCGAAGATGGCTTGCCGCCCCACGAGGGCGGATTGCTTCAACATTGTTCTGGTAGTGTCAGTCATGGTGATTCAAAAGACATCTGGCTGTGGAAAAGTTTAAAGAAAATACATCGTTTTGAGAAAAGGAATTGTCGGATGTTCTCAACCTATGGTATAGATTTCCCGCATAGTATTTTCGGAAAGATAAAAAGATCTTCCTCATTGACAAAATGGCGGTGTAGCTCAGGTGGTAGAGCAGCGGACTCATAAGCCGCGGGCCGGGGGTTCAAATCCCTCCACCGCCACCATTTCCTTCCTGGGATTGTTTCTTCTTATGCCTTTCCCCATTTTGCTTTCCTGCCTTTTTCTAAGTCACCTGCCCATGGTTTTATAGCGACAGAGTGGGAGCACACTATTCCAAGAATTCCAACAGCCCAAGTTTCACGGGCCTCCCTCGACAATAGTGTCATCCTACAGGAACTTTCTGGGATTTCTCACTAGATGATTGAGGAGCCGAAACGGTATAAGTGCCAGTTGATGATGTCACTTTACGTGGCAGCTCAATCACGATGGTTGTGCCTTTATTCGGCTGGCTTTGGACCTTCAGGCGAGCCCCGATATCTTTCGCTCGACGAGCCATTTTCCCTAACCCATGACCTTCAGCCCCCACCAGATCAAACTCAAAACCTTTCCCGTTATCTGAGACCTCGAGAAGGATAAGAGATTCCGAGACTTTGACCGAGACCTTTCCCTTTTTGGCCTGGGAATATTGCAAACTGTTTTGAATCGCTTCACGCAACATATGCAAAAGCTCAGAACCCTGATCCAAGGTAATAGCATCTTCAATGGCTAAATCAATTTGCACCAAAATGGGAAAGCTTCCCTCCTTACTCAAATCTTCCACGAGGGTTTTCAGGGCAATCTCGAATTTACTCCCCAATAACACACCAGCTTGAAGATCCTCCAAAAAAACCTTTAGCATTTTTGACATCTCTGCTACTTGTTCAATAATAAAATTAATGGGCTTCCCCACTTCCATGGCCAATTGAACTTGTCTCAATGTTCGAACCATCCGATCATGGAATTGGCAAATAATGGCACGTCGCTCATCAATCACGGCCAACAATTCTTTATTCCGCTCCAGGATTTTCAGAATGGGGGCCAGCATGACAATGCCTCCCAGCGTGAGTCCAGACACAAGAAGCCCGAGCATTTCTTTCAGGATGTTGAGCATAGGCGGATTGATTTCAACCAATTGCAAATACAACCCATATGACTGTTGAATCGCGAGAACACTAACGGCCAGTCCTAAGAGATTCCAGGCCAGGGGCTTTTCCGTTTCCCGCACTCGCCGAATCAATATAACAACGGTAACCCAATGCAAAACACAGGTTCCGATTAAGACCCACAACACGATTGAATCACCTTCCATTCAGGACTCCATTTCCTGATACCACCCTGGCATCTCGCAATTCAGGTTGAACACCACCCACAAGGCTCACTCTCATAAAGATGCCAATCATTGGCACAACTGAATATGAATTTCTCAAAGATTTCTGATATTGAGACCCAAACCCACTTCTTAAACGACCTCATCAAGAGCCATGAAAAATCAGAAAACCATTCTGCAGTATCGTTTCACTTGTCGGATATGACTGCCGGCATCTTAAGAACCCCCAAATTAAAGGAAAAGTCCAAGCCTTTGGACTCACAACTTCCCTAAAGAGTTAAAGCCTCTGAGTCGGGGGAGCCAAGAACAGTCGACTAGGCCAACCCCCTGTATTTCAATAATTTTTCTGCACTCCATTTGAGGTATTTACGGTCTTCCTTCGCTTCCTCCACACTTCTCTCAGCATTATTTGAGGAGGCTTTATGCGATTCGTTCTTTTTTTGGTCTTGGGCGTGTTTCTCTGGGCTGGAACCGTCTCAATTAAAGATCCTCAGCAACCTTCCACCGTCACCGCATCACAGGGACCAACCTGTTCCGGCTCATCCGACGGAGACCAACTCTTGGCCTATCTGAAGATGGGTACGATTCTCAGCATTCACGACGATGGCCGAATCTTGACGATTAGCCTGTCACCCCAATGGAAGAGGGAAACGACGAGCATGCAACAGAAAACCTATGAAACCATCGTCTGCTATGCTCAATCACAACACCGATCGTTTCAACTTCTTGCTTCTCAGCAAATATAGAAGTCTTGGAATTTAGGGGAGGACAGGATTTGCTAGGAGGAGGCTTGAGCGACCTCAAGGGACTCTTGATAATATTCGTGAAGCATTTCTCCTCCGGTCTCATCCATCAGAACGAGCTGACGCTGATCAAAGGTATTGGCCCAATAGAGATAGCGAAATGTGTTGGTTGTTCCAATCTCGATATGCATTTCCTTCCCTTGTCCATCTGATAACGTGGCCTCCCGTTGAATAATTTTCTGAGGAAGCGCCTCAAAAATAACCTGAGCTGAAGACGCGTGATTTTCATAACCTGGAGTGAAGTCATTCTGGGCAACATCATAAAAATGGCCCCAACCATAGTGAAGGAATTCCTCGAATTCTGACTCCATTAGATTTCCGACTTTCTCGAATAACTGAACAATGATATGTTTCTCCTCTTTACTTGAGAGCACCAACCCTCGAAAACCTGAACCGGTTTCACACAAGCCCCATGACAGGGCTTCCTCCCACACTCCAAATCGAAAAGTCCATAATCCGTAGGTCGCATGGTGGCCACGAACCATCTCCTGAGATTGACTCGTGCTCAATTCTTTACCCATTCGCTCGGCTATGGCCCCGACACATCGATAGAGAGTTTCACCTTCGCCCTGATAGGGAGCTTCATTCCATGCAGGAGACCCCGGAACCACATCCCGAGAGACCTCATATACCGGCCCATCAATTCGCCATTCCCCCAATTCATGATACGAACAGGGAACGGGCTCACAAAGAGGGGAAAGCCCTCTTCCACTCATCGCTCGTTGAAAAAATAATCGCCGACCAAGATTCCACGTCTTTTCAAAACACAACAATCGCCCGCCAGGAGAGAGCACCTGCAGTAACGCCTCTAAACGTCCTTTGAGGCCTGTCAGGATTTCAAGTTCCTCTTGTCGAGCGCGATCCTTTTCCCGCTCAAACGTGTGCCAATGAACACTGGGTAAGCCCGGCTCTCGTTCAGACTGCAATAAGGCCTGTGTCGAAAGAATACAATCATAGAGACCATCGGAGGGAAGGTTGGAACCCCGATTCACGCGAAATTGCACATTTGAAAGAATCCGTTTTTTCGCTTCGGCTTGTGCCATTTCAATTGACCGAGCAGATCGATCAAGCCCGACAAATTGAACGTCAGGATGCTGCTGAGCAAAGAAACAGGTGAGAATTCCCACACCACACCCGAAATCCAACACGTGCTCTGCCGACGACAGTCGTAGAGAAAGGAGCGCACCAATTTTCCGAAAATAGTCGAAGCGTTGAGAATAGAGGACAGAAAGAAGGGGAGGTTTGGCTAACAAATCATAGAATTGAATATCAGCTTCTTCATTTTCACCACCCTGCCGTTGTTCAACCAACGACTGTAACGCCTGCAACTCTTGGGAAGACAGGGTTGCACGCTGCCATTCATAGTACGAGGCTTCATCATGGAATTCCTTCAACCCCCATGATTGCAAATACCGGATGAGTGACTCATCCAAAGTCTGGCGGGTTATCCCTCCATCTTCCATCACAATTCTGCTCGAAGAAATCGATTCAGATTGACATGTTGATAAAATTTAAAATTTAGAAGACAACATCATGGCATCTTCGTAAGCCGTTGGAATAGGATGAGGCTGCTGAAGTTGCCCCGTTCCAAGTACCAGATATTTTTCAGTCGTGAGCTTGGAAAGCGTGAGAGGCCCACGCGCATGAAGGCGCCGACTATTCGTCCCAAGCTCAGGCCCCAACCCAAATTGCTCTCCCCCATGGAGACGCGTGGAGGCATTGATCAAGACCGCACTTGAGTCAACCTCCCGTGCAAACTTCATAGCAAAATCATAGTCTCGAGTCACAATCGTGTCAGTATGTCCTGGAGCATATTTGGCAATATGATCTAAGGCTTCTTGACGATCTTGCACCACTTTAATATTCATAGCCAATGACTGAAATTTTTTATCCCAATCCGCTTCCACCGCATCTTTAATCCCTAAATGCCCGGTCATCTCTAGTACCCCTAACATCGAAACCGTTTTGGGGCACCCATTCAGCACGACACGGTATTCCTGAAGCAGTCGTCGGGTTAAACCAGGCAAAATATGCCGGGAGACATCCCGATGCACGAGGACCGTATCCATCGCATTGGCTGCCGTGGGAGACTGAACTTTCGCATTCACCACAATCGTCTGAGCAAGCGGAATATCAGCATGCTGATCAACATAGACATGGCACAACCCACCATCAAATCCAATCACGGGAACCCGCGCATGTTCGACGATCCCATTTCGCAAGCTCGCCCTTCCCCGGGGAATCACAGCCTGAACATATTGAGACTGTCGTGCTATTTCCAAGGCTGCCTCAGGAGACGCTCGGTCGATGAACATGAGGGCCCCTTCCGGTACCCCCTGTTTCACCGCGGCTTCCTTGAGACAACGAAACAACGCCTCGTTGGTGTGCAACCATTCCGGCCCACCTCGATAGACACACACATTGTTCGTTTTCAGGCACATCCCCATGGACTGAACAGTCATGAATGGCCCCATGTCTGAGATCACACCCAACACGCCAATGGGAGCACGTACGGTGTGGACATGCAGACCATCTGGCGTCATCCAGGCTTGACTCATTTCTCCAACTGGATCCGGATATGCCAAAAATTCTAGCAGGGTTTCGACCATGTGTTGAACGTCGTCTTCATGAATGCGAATCCGCTCAACAGCCTGTCGATGAACTTGCTTATCACCTTCCTTCGAAATCTCTTCGACATCACGTTCATTGGCCTCAAGAATATCGGCGGTTTGGGCGACTAATGCGTCTGCCATCGCTTGCAAGGCCTGATTTTTCTTTTGAAAAGATAAACAAGCCATGGGACGGGCTACAGATTTGGCTTCTTTCAATAAACCCTGTACGTAAAGTTTTAAAGGGACTTCAACCATTTCAGCACTCCTTTATCGCAATAAAAAAGAGGAAAACGGCATTGACTATAGCCATGAGGTCTCATAGAGTCAAAAGGGAGTGTTCTTGAAATACGCTGATTTTTTGCAAGAGAAAATTGCAGGAAAGGCCATTGAAGAGTACCTCCCTACATAAGAATGGCACCAGCCAAAGACTTGAATTGGTTTTTCTCCCTATGTTAAGGTTGCTCGGTTTAGGTGTATCCTATTAAATTTACGTAGATTTCATGAATGACTCTTCACTTGGAATAACCTGCCTGTCTAGACAAACTTGCCTCATTGTCTCCTGCCGGTCCCATTTGAACCAACACGCGAACGTAAAAGTATCAGCAAAGCCAACAGTCTGGTGTTAATCCATATTTTCCTGGAAGGGGGTGGGAAGATCCGCTATGGTCACGATTAAATCGTTATTGGAAGCTGGGGTTCACTTTGGGCATCAAACCAATCGGTGGAATCCAAAGATGAAGCGCTATATTTTTGGCGAAAAAAACGGCATCTATATCATTGACTTGCAAATCACCATGCAATGTTTTCAAAAGGCCTACGATTTTACGCGAGATGCGGTCGCCGCAGGTGAATCCGTATTATTCGTGGGAACCAAACGGCAAGCAATGAGTATCGTCGAGGAAGAAGCCAATCGTTGCGGAATGTATTTCGTCAACCAACGATGGCTAGGGGGCATGCTCACCAATTTCCAAACGCTACGCAAGAGTATTACCCAGCTCAAAAAGCTGGAAGCCGCCGAAACAGATGGAACCTACGAGCGGCACAAGAAAAAAGAAATTGTCAAAATGAAGAAAGAGCAAGTTAAATTAGAAAAATATCTAAGCGGCATTAAAAACATGAAGGACATCCCAGGTTGCATTTATATTTTGGACACCCGTATCCAGCATATTACGGTCAAAGAGGCGAATCGCTTAGGTATCCCGGTTATTGCCCTTGTTGATACCAATTGCGATCCTGAAGGCGTCGATTTTCCCATTCCTGGCAATGATGATGCCATTCGATCCCTCAAATTGTTTACAGCGCAAATCGCTGATGCCTGTATTGAAGGGACGGAACTACGCCGTAAGCGCCAAGATGCGTCATCCAATGGAGAAAGCTTTCTTACCGAAACACTCGGATCAGGACCGCCAGAGATTATGGCCTCTGAAAATACCCAACCCGTTTAGTGGTTGAGAGGTCATCGTTTGTTCACCAATCCACATTACTTGAGTAGGAGAGTACGCGTATGTCTAGTTTGAGCGCCTTGGTGAAAGAATTACGAGGAAAAACCGGGGCAGGCATTCTTGATTGTCAAAAAGCCTTGCAAGACACGGGAAGTGATATTGAAAAAGCCATTGACCTGTTGCGTCAAAAGGGGTTGGCCTCTGCCCAAAAGAAAGCTGGGCGGGAGACCAAAGAAGGCCTCATCTCGTCGTATATTCATGCCGGGTCAAAAATCGGTGTCCTTCTGGAAGTCAATTGCGAAACCGACTTCGTCGCCCGGAACGAAGAGTTTCAGGCCTTCGTCAAAGAAGTCGCACTACAAATTGCGGCGTCTCAACCGGCCTTTGTCAAACGAGAGGATATTCCTGATGATTTAATCCAACGGGAAAAGAATATCTATCTGGCTCAAGTCAAAGAATCTGGTAAGCCCGAAGCGTCATGGGAAAAGATCGTCAACGGGAAACTCGAAAAATTCTATCAAGAGCAATGTTTGTTAGAGCAAGGGTTCATTAAAGATCCGAAGGTCTCGATCCAAGAGCTCGTTTCCCAAAAAATTGCGAAACTAGGTGAAAATATCTCCATTAGGCGATTCATCCGCTATCAGCTTGGCCAAGAATAATGCCCCTTAAATACCGCCGTATCCTCTTAAAAATAAGTGGAGAGATGCTAGCCGGCGATCAAGAATACGGCATCCAACCTTCTGTTCTAAGAAATCTCGCGAGTGAACTAGCCGACGTCATGACCATGGACGTCGAAGTGGCCATCGTCATTGGTGGAGGAAATATTTTTCGTGGGCTAGCCGCCAGCGCTTCCGGGATGGAACGTGCCTCGGCAGATTATATGGGCATGCTCGCCACGATGCTGAACGCCTTGGCCCTCCAAAATGCCTTAGAAAAATGTGGCATTCCAACCCGAGTGCTCTCCGCCATTGAAATGCGTCAATTAGCCGAGGGATATATTCGCCGCAGAGCGATTCGTCACCTGGAGAAAAGGCGTGTCGTCATTTTTGCGGCAGGGACCGGCAATCCCTACTTCACAACCGACACGGCCGCCGCTCTTCGTGCCATGGAAATTGGCGCGGATGTGATTATGAAAGGTACCAAAGTTGATGGCATCTACGACGCCGACCCCGTCACCACGCCAACGGCCAAACGCTTTACAGAATTACCTTTTTTATCGATCCTCAATAAAAGCCTAAAAGTCATGGATGCCACAGCGATCACACTCTGCATGGATAACAATCTGCCCATCATTGTGTTTAATCTGACGTCACCAGGCAACGTCCGAAAAATATTGGAAGGCGAATCCATAGGTACCATGGTTTCAAAAAACGCGTGCCTCAACGAATAAGAGGAAATGATCATGAGCGATCCAACGACTCAAAAGGTGAATCAACTGATGGAGGGCGCGATTGAACACCTCAAGAGAGAATTTACGGCCATCCGTACCGGACGTGCGTCGTTAGGTCTCCTTGATCACATCAAGATTGATTATTACGGAACCCCTACGCCTCTGAAGCAAGTGGCCAATCTAGGAATTCCTGAAAGCCGATTGATCACGATTCAACCCTGGGATGCCTCTCATATCAAAGAAATCGAACGCGCCATTATCAGTTCAGACCTTGGCCTCACTCCGTCAAATGATGGCAAACTCATCCGCCTTCCCCTTCCTCCATTGAGTGAAGAACGACGAAAAGATCTCGTCAAGCTCAGCAAAAAATACGGGGAAGAAACCAAGGTCCAGATTAGGGGCTTCCGCCGAGACGGGAATGATGAACTGAAACGGCAGCACAAAGAGAACACGATAACCGAGGATGACCTGCGCCTCCTCGAGACTGAAAATCAAAAACTCACCGATAAATTTATTCACACGGTCGATGAACTCATCAAGAAAAAGGAGGAGGAAATCCTCGCCATCTGAGGAGTCCCCTGTGACTGTCTCCCCGACTCCCCTCTCCTCCCCTTCTCCCGTGCCCCGTGCGCCACTCACTGTTTGCATTCATCTGGACGCCCTCAAAGCGAATTTCCAAAACATTCGCCAATTCGTCCCGCCTTCGACAAAAATTCTTCCCATCATAAAAGCTGATGCCTATGGCCACGGCGCCGTTCCTGTCGCACAAACCTTAGCACCTTTAGGAATTTTCGGATTCGGTGTGGCATCCGTCCCGGAAGGCATCCGCCTCCGAGAACATCATATTCATACACCCATTTTGATCATGGGCCCACTCTTGAGGGATCATATCCCCGACATCATTCACTATCAGTTAACTCCTGTCATTTCTCACCACGATATTTTCCAACAACTGCTCGTCCAACTCCCTTCGGACACACAGGCTTTTCCTTTTCATCTTAAAATAGATACAGGATTACATCGATTGGGATTTGAGGCAAAAGAGGCTTTCGCCTTAATCACCTCCCTCTCATCAACGCCAGCGGTCAGCCTCCAAGGCCTCTTAACACATTTTGCCGACGCCGATAACCCCGACCCGAGTCTCACGAACCAACAGCTTCAACAGTTTCAGGCATGTATCCAGCAGATCCAAGAACAAGGAATCCGGGTGCCTCTTTTTCATATGGCCAATAGCGCCGGTATTCTTTTTCATCCAACGTCGCATTTAGGAATGGTTCGCCCCGGCATCATGCTCTACGGCTATGCGCCCGGACACGATATCCAATCTCCTCCCATCCAACTACAACCCGTGATGCAGGCCAAGACCTATATCGCACACCTGCGCTCACTGGAACCCGGCGAAGTCGTAGGATATAACGCGTTGTTTCGCACAAGACGCCTGTCACAGATTGCCGTCTTACCAGTGGGCTACACCCATGGATTCCCTCGACACCTTACCGGCACAGGCCATGTTCTCATTCAAGGCACCCCGGCACCCATCATTGGCAAAATCTGCATGGATATGATGATGGTCGACGTCACGGATATTCGCAACCCGACCATCGGAGAAGAGGTGGTGTTATTAGGGAAACAGGGGGAAAAAGAAATTACCGCACAGGATTATGCCGGATGGCTGAAAACGATTTCCTATGAAATTCTCTGTGGAATCGGAGGAAAGGCCAATCGAACCTATCTTCCAGCGGATTAGTCTCATTCCTCAAGAAGAAATGTAAGACTCACCATTCTGTCCCACATACTCCACCGAGACGAAAAGCATTTGATTGATTGTCTTTCCTACGCGACGAGGGCAGAGAACAAGACTGCGGAGTTTTCTCGTTTCCCGCAGGAGTCTTTATCTGCCCCTTAAGGATCTTTCTGCCATGATGGTCTACCCTAAAAAAA
>Ga0224497_10001839_pt1 | contig 13110 bp, 10 predicted proteins | sample SF_Jul11_sed_USG_4_FD_167970 | JGI IMG/M metagenome (GOLD analysis project Ga0224497, IMG submission 167970) | Sediment microbial communities from San Francisco Bay, California, United States - SF_Jul11_sed_USGS_13 | ecosystem: Environmental > Aquatic > Marine > Sediment | place: USA... | reverse complement strand
CCAAGCCCATCGTTGTAATCTGCATCTCGGTCTCCTTCTTCTTTCGTTGATGGAAGTAACACATCCCCATCATGGCGCATTACGACGCCGAATAATAAACCGGGAGGAGACCATTACATCGACCTACGGTATGGTGTCGCCGGCAGACGGTTCCGGTGTAGGGGTATGTCAGGTTAGGCGCTTACGGACGAGTTGCAAAGCCTCGCGGTTGGTCCAAGACCAGGCATGTTGAAGGGCGGTATCGAAATCCACCCATTCATAGTTCGAATGCTCGGCGGGATTAATCGTTACGCTGCAAATTTCCGACAGCGCCAATGAAAACATGTGCTCGAGATTTCTGGTTACGCCCGGCGCGTAGCGCGATCCCCACGCAGACGGGATGTCAAAAAGCATCGTGCGTTGCCAATCGTGCCATACACCCACATCGTGGATACCGGTTTCTTCGCGTACTTCACGACGCGCTGCGGCTGCCGGGTCGGCCTCTTCCCAACGCAGGCTTCCAGTGACCGATTGCCAAAACGACGAGGGTTCGACCCGGTGCAGCAGCAATACATCGCCGCCGACGGTATGCACGACAACCAACACCGATTCAGGGCGTTTATAGAGGCTGGCGGGCTCCACCGTTGGCGCGATGTCTACGGATCTTCTTGCACCGGTACCCTGACAGGCTTGCGCAGGCGTATGCCCAACTCACGGAGCTGCGTATCGTCGACGCTGCTCGGTGCCTCGGTAAGCAGACACGATGCGCGCTGCGTTTTTGGAAACGCGATCACGTCCCGGATCGAATCACTACCCGTGAGCATCGCCACGAGACGATCCACACCGAACGCAATGCCCCCGTGTGGCGGCGCACCGAAACGCAATGCGTTGAGCAGAAATCCGAATTTTGCTTCGGCTTCCTCGGCGCCGATCCCAAGCACATCGAATACCTGGCGCTGGATGTCGGAATCATGAATACGGATCGAGCCACCACCTAATTCGGTGCCGTTCAATACCAAATCGTAGGCCCGCGAACGCACGCTTCCCGGCGCGCTTCCCAACTCGCCGAGATCGGCCGGATCAGGCGCGGTAAAAGGATGGTGCAACGCCTGCCAGCGCTGAGCGTCCGCGTCGTATTCGACTAACGGAAACTCCACGATCCAAAGCGGCTGCCACGAATCGTTCGCCATACCTAGATCGTCGCCGAGCCGCAGGCGCAGCGCGCCGAGTGCGTCATTGACGACGCGCGCCGTGTCGGCCCCAAAAAATAACAAATCACCCGTCGCAGCCGAGCTGCGTTCCAGCAATGCCGCGATCACCTCGTCCGGCAGGAATTTGAGAATCGGCGACTGCAATCCGTCGCGGCCGGCACTCGCATCGTTGATTTTTATATAGGCTAATCCTTTCGCACCAAACTGTTTGACGAAATCCGCATAGGAATCGATTTGCTGCCGGCTCAAACAATTGCCATCCTTGACGTGCAACATCGCGACGCGGCCATCGGCTTGCTTGGCAGGGCCCGAAAACACCTTAAACTCGACGTCCTGCATAAGCTCGCCGACATCGGTCAATGTTAAGGCGATACGCAGGTCCGGCCGATCGGTGCCATAACGCGATACCGCTTCGGCATATGTCATACGCGGAAACGGGTCCGGTAACTCCACCTCCATGACCTCGGCAAACAGATCTCGGATCATAGTTTCCATAAGACCCATCACGTCGCGCTCCTCGACAAACGACATCTCAACATCGAGCTGGGTAAATTCGGGCTGGCGGTCGGCACGCAGATCCTCGTCCCGAAAACACCGCGCGATTTGATAGTAGCGTTCAAAACCCGCCACCATAAGTAACTGCTTGAACAACTGCGGCGACTGCGGCAACGCAAAGAAATGTCCAGCATGGGTCCGGCTCGGAACGAGGTAGTCGCGTGCGCCTTCCGGTGTTGACCGCGTCAGCACCGGCGTCTCGATGTCCACAAACTCGTGGCGATCTAGGAAGCGCCGCAGAAATTGCACGACGCGGTGTCGTGCACGCAGACGCCGTTGCATTTGCGCGCCGCGCAAATCGATGTAGCGATGTTTCAGACGTGCGGTTTCATTGACATCCGCTTCATCGAGTTGAAACGGCAACGTATCGGCGCGGTTGAGTATTTCGATTTGTGCCGCCAACACTTCCACCTGCCCGGTCGGCAACTCGGGATTCACCGTACCCTCGGGCCGGTGCCGCACCGTGCCAATTACCCGTAACACATACTCACTACGCACCGTCTCCGCCAACGCAAAAGCGTCCGGCGCATCCGGATCGGCAACGACTTGTACGACCCCACCACGGTCACGCAAGTCGATAAAGATAACGCCGCCGTGATCGCGCCGAGTCTGTACCCAGCCGCATAACGTGACGGTCGCGCCCAATTCGGCATCGGTGACGACACCACACAGATGACTGCGCATATCGGTGGCTAAACCCAGGTTACACTACAGAACAACACTTGCCGGTCGGCGTCATGATGCCGGGGCGTCTTTCGGCGACTCCGATTTTACGGGCTGCGCTTTTTTACCAGTATCTTTGGATTCCGATTTGTTGGTATCGGTCTTGGCGTCCTTGGATTCCGTCTTAGTATCTTTGGACTCGGACTTGCCGTCCGTGGCCACGGATTTCTTATCGTCCTTGGCTTTATCCTGATTTTTGAAATCGGTTTCGTACCAACCCGTTCCCGTCAGACGGAACGCGGCCGCCGATACCCGCTTCTTCAGCGTGGCCTCGCCACACTCCGGACAATACACCAGGCGCTGTTCCGATATCTTTTGCAGCGCCTCGAGTTCGTGGCCGCAGGATTCACACAGGTATTCGTAAATCGGCATAACGCTATCTCCAAAATGACTCTGCCCCTCACCGCGGTGAACGCGTGGCTGGGGGCAGATCAAGATCGGTCCAAGCCCGGATATTCCACCAAGGTGGACCATGGGCCAGGAATCTTTTCAATATTTAAAGCGGTGAGCCCGTGTACTGCGGTACGGAGTCACCGCATGCTTTGTCCTGTTCAGATTTACTAGTAATCGGGCGTCGTATTCGGCGCGACGTTCCCAGAGATCCGAACCTTTCATGAATTATCCGGGCCCGTTCAAGCGCGCATTATATCGCGCCCATCGCCCATCGCCACACAGAATCAGGCCCCGGCAACGGTCATATCTTCGATGAGTATCGAGCCACTGCGGATATTGCCGCGCCGATCCTGGTCGGCACCCACCGCGGCGATATTACGAAACATCTGCTTAAGATTGCCGGCCACCGTAATCTCTTCCACCGGATACTGGATCTCACCGTTTTCCACCCAAAACCCGGCGGCCCCTCGCGAGTAGTCACCGGTCAGGGTATTGACCCCGAACCCGATGAGCTCGGTCACCAGCAATCCTTCGCCCATATGCTGTAACAACCCGGGCAAATCCAACGGACCCGATTCGATGGTAAGGTTATGCACACCCCCAGCATTGCCGGTGGTGGCCAACCCCAGCTTGCGCGCCGAATACGAGTCCAGCACATAGCCTTGCAACACGCCCGCACTCACCAGGTCGCGCGCTTGCGTGGCGACGCCTTCGCCATCGAACGCCGCGCTGCCGCTGGCTTTGAGCAGATGCGGTTGTTCGTGGATGCGCACCCGATCGGCAAATATCGGCTTGCCGATATGGTCCAGCAAGAACGTCGCCTTTCGATACAGGTTTGATCCGCGCACAGCACCGACCAGATGCGACAACAAGCTGCCGGCGACCGGGGCTTCGTAAATCACCGACGCTTGCCGCGTGCTCAGTTGCCGCGCATCGAGTCGGCGCAGCGCGCGCTGCGCGGAAATTTCACCGACCTGTTCCGGGGTCTCGAGTTCGGCTGCATCGCGCGCCGTACTGTACCAGTAATCGCGTTGCATGCCGGCCTGCGAACTCGCCACCACCGCGCAGCTGATGCTGTGGTTCGTGCTGTGCACGGCGCCGCAAAATCCCAGGGAATTCGCGTAAATATGCGTACCGGCATGGCTCGATACGGATGCCCCTTCGGAGTTGGTAATGCGGGGATCGGCGCCGCGTGCAGCGTCCTCGGTGCGGGTGGCGAGTTCCACCGCGGTGTCGATACTCGGATCCCAAGGGTGATACAGATCTAAATCCGGAATGTTCGTAGCCAGGCGCTCGGCATCCGCCAAACCGTTGTACGGATCCTCGACCGTATTTTTTGCGATCGTACAGGCCGCACGCACGGTGTCCCGCACCGCCGCCTCGCTAAAATCCGAGGTACTGGCCGAGCCGGTGCGATGGCCAAGATAAACACTGATCCCGAGACTCTTGTCACGGTTGTGCTCGACCGTTTCGACGTCTCCCATGCGCACACTGACCGACATGCCCTGGCCACGGCTCACTGCTGCTTCGGCCGTCGTCGCACCCCGTCGTTTGGCATCGTCCAGGGCCGCTTCGACGACGCGCAGCAGCGGCGCAGCGTTGCCGTCGGGGCCACCAGTTAATGCATTGTCACCGGACAACGTTTGCGAATCGATGTTCGACATAATCAAATTTCCACTCCGCCGACGGTGAGTCCGTCGATGCGAATCGTTGGCTGACCGACCCCGACCGGCACGCTTTGGCCGTCCTTACCGCAGGTACCGACTCCGGGATCGAGCTGTAAATCGTTGCCAACCATGTTTACCCGGGTCAATACGTCGGGGCCGTTACCGATCAGGGTTGCGCCTTTGACCGGGCGCGTGGCTTTGCCGTTTTCGATCAAATACGCCTCACTCGCAGAGAACACAAACTTGCCGGATGTGATATCGACCTGCCCGCCGCCGAAATTGACGGCATACAGCCCTTTGTCGACCGAAGCGACGATTTCATTCGGGTCGTATTTTCCCGCGAGCATATAGGTATTGGTCATACGCGGCATCGGCAGATGCGCGAACGACTCGCGACGGCCGTTACCGGTGGGGGCGACGCCCATGAGTCTCGCATTCAGCGTGTCTTGCATATAGCCCTTAAGAATTCCGTCCTCGATCAGCACCGTGTTCTGCGCTGGCGTACCTTCGTCGTCAACACTCAACGACCCACGCCGGTCGACGATAGTGCCGTCGTCCACGACGGTGCACTGCGGTGTGGCGACACGTTCGCCAACGCGCCCAGAAAACGCCGAGGTGCCTTTGCGATTGAAGTCACCCTCCAGGCCGTGACCGATGGCTTCGTGCAGCAAGATCCCCGGCCACCCCGGGCCCAGCACGACCTGCATGCTACCGGCCGGCGACTCCACGGCTTCCAGATTGACCAAGGCCTGGCGTACCGCTTCGCGAGCGTAGTCGAGGCCGCGATCGGCCTCATCAAAATAGCGATAGGTGAAGCGCCCACCGCCGCCCGCACTGCCCTGTTCGCGGCGCCCATCCTGTTCGACGATCACCGTGACATTGAGTCGTACCAACGGGCGTATGTCGGCCGCCATCACACCGTCACTGCGGGCTACCATGACCACCTCGTGGACCCCGGCCAGGCTCGCCATGACCTGAATGACCCGAGCGTCTCGACGCGTTGCCTCCTGCTCGACGCGCTCGAGAATCCGAACTTTATCCGCGTCCGGGATACTCGCCAACGGGTCGGACGGCGTGTACAGCGCGACGCCGCCGCCACGCTGCCAAACGATGGGTCGCGTATGCACTGCACCGGGTTGCCGCGCGATAGCACGGGCCGCGTCGGCCGCATCCGATAAAGCCGGCAGCAGGAACTCGTCGGAGTACGCAAAACCGGTTTTCTCGCCACTCACGGCGCGCACACCGACGCCTTGATCGATGCTGTGGGTGCCGGATTTGACCTGACCTTCTTCCAGCGACCACGACTCGTGGCGCGAATATTGAAAATACAAATCGGCATAGTCGACGTCACGATCCATGATCTGCCCCAGCACACGATCGATATCTTGCTCAGTGATGCCGGTGGGTTCCAGCAACGTGGAACGTGCGGTTTCAAGGGAATTACTCATGCATACTCCTGGTAGTCTATGAAGCGAATATTGACGGGTGCAGAACCCACCCAATCCGGCGAACCGATAAACCACCCTGCGCGTTGTTACGCTGCCCCGAATTAGCCACGGTTAGTTCTACGGTCGCGCGCCTGGCGGCTCGGCGCTGCTCGGTTCGCTGCATCCGTTAATATCACCTTTATAGAGTACTAACATGGGAACATCGATATAGTGCGGGCGCGGCCGTTGACAATCAACCGCCCCGCCCGCAATCCGGACGGAACGCGTCGCAATCCCGCCGCCGGGCACGACAGCCCGGCGCGCGGGGCGTTTATGACACCGCGAAATGTCGGTGCGATATGGTCGGAAAGGATTTACGGGTTTGGCGGACGCGACCTGCGTCCAAATCCGCGGCAATCACCCCACCGCCATGGCCAAGCCGCGACAGCACCTCACCCCATGGGCTGATAATCATGCTATCGCCGTACGTGCGGCGGCCATTGGCGTGCAGACCGACCTGCGCGGGTGCCACCACATACGCCAGGTTTTCCACCGCGCGGGCGCGCAGCAGCACTTCCCAATGCGCGCGCCCAGTCGTCGCGGTGAACGCCGACGGCACCACAAACCACTCGGCGCCCAGATCGGTCAGCTTACGAAACATTTCAGGGAAACGGACGTCGTAGCAGATCGTAACCCCAAGCCGGCCCGCCGGCGTATCGATCACAACCGGCTTGGCGCCAGGCTCGATGTACGACGACTCCCGGTAGGCTTCGCCGTTATCGAGCTGCACGTCGAACAAGTGAATTTTGTCGTAGCGAACTGCGATATCGCCATTGGCATCGAACACAAAACACGCACTACGTACTTTATCGGCCGTGGTGCACTTCATCGGCATACTGCCTGCCACAATCCACATACCCAGCCGTTTCGCATAATTCGCGAGAAACGCCTGCACCGGCCCACCGTCCTCGGTTTCGGCCGCCGCCAATCGGCCGCGATCGTTGCCGGGCATGATCGAGAAATTTTCCGGTAACACTGCGATCCGCGTGCACCGCTTCGCCGCGTCTTCGAGTAATGCCGCGGTCATGTTCAAGTTGTCCGCAACATTCGGCCCGGACGTCATTTGCAATGCCGCAACGCGACAAATATTATCCGCCATGTCCTGTGTTTCTACCCTCACTTGAAATTGCCGTTCCTGAAAATCGTCCTTTCCGGCCGTCGGCCGCGCAGCGCGTCACCGCCCTACCGCGCGTCGTATGTCCGACCACGCCGATTCAGTTGTCCCGCTCGGGATCCGCCCCCACCCCGTTGATCGATGCGTCCGGCAAGCGCTTAATTCGCTTTACGGCGGGCGTTGCCCACGGCCCGCTGATCTCATACTTATAATGGATCAATTTTGCTAGCTGCTTTTTAAACAAGCGTTGCGCCACCAATAATACCGCGCCTGCACTGGCGCTGGCGAGGGCTCCGACCAATCCGAGGTTGCCCGCAATTGCGGGTGCCACCGTCATATCCAGGTCATAGTCTTCGGTAGCGAGCCCGGCGCGCCCAGCCACCTCGATTATCGCCGAGGGACCGATTAGCAGAATGCCGTCGGTATGGAGATCGCCACGCTCGATTCGACCTTTGCCTTCAAGTTTATCGAACGTAAATCCGTCACCAAATACGTCTCGAAAATCCAATGTGAGGCGACGCGCCACGGCGTCGATATTGAATAATCCCAACAACCGGCCGGTGCCGGGATCGACCCGCAGGAATTCACCTTTTTTTACTCGTAACGAGTAGCTGCCGTCCACATGCGCTAACGCGAATTGCGGGGGAGCGCCTCGCCATTGCAGCGACGCGTCGATGCGTCCGTTGCCGCTTGCCACGTGTCCGGCGTAACCCAGCGCCGCCGCGGTCGCTCCGAAATCGGTACTGTCGAGGGATATCTCGAGTTCCGTACGGTGGCCCGAATCCGGGTAACGCCAACCACCGTTACCTAACAATTTCGACTCGGGGCGGGTCGCCTCGATTCTTTCGAGTACCCAGCCGTCCGCGTCGGGATGGGCTCGCAATTCGACACGGCCGAGCTGCATAGCGCCGTATTGAAATTGCTCCGCAGTCAGAGTCACAGCGGGCAAGTCACGCGGATCGGTGCTGCCGGTACTCGTGGCCGTGGCGGTGGATTTCGGCCAAGCGAGAAAATCGAGACGGGCGAGAATCGAGCCGTTGCGCCCATCGGGTGTGAGCGTAATCTCGCCACGCGCTTGGTCGCCATCGATATCGACCCGCCAGGCCGCCACCGCATCGCTCTGCGCGTCGACCCGCAGAGCGTCGAGGTCGCTCCCGAGCCAGCGAGCAGAGTCGACATCAATGCGAATTCGCCGCGCGACGGGCAACGAATCCGCGGCGGCCGAGTCGGTGTCGGTGTCGGTGTCGGTGTCGGTCGTCGACAGTACCGCCAACCAAGCGTCTGCGTCCAAATGCTCCGCGCCCACATCGACCAGTAACTCCGATCCCGGCGGCAACTGCACCGGCGCGTCCCCGACGACGGCATGGCCACGTTGCAGCCGCCACGGTCCCGCATCGGCTGTCAATTCCAACGCGGCCTTAAAGCGCGCACCGGCGGTAATGTTTATCTCGCGCGCGCCGTTTTCCTGCACCTGTGCGATGCTCACATTGAACGGCATTGCGGCCGCCGCGGGCTTGGCCAGCGGTTCCGGTAGAGCGCTGCTGACACCGACCAATTCGGATTCCACGTCGAGGCGCCACCCGCCGTCGGCGATCTCGATTTCTCCCCGCCAACTGGTCGTGCCTTCAACATGGCCGGTTAGCGGCTCAGTAATCCAGGGCAACGCGGCCAACCGCGCGTTGCCCTGTGCGCTGATGCCCAGCGCCAATTCCGGCCCCGGGCGGATTGTGCGAATATCCAACGACACCGGTTCACCGTATAGCGTCGCCGCGATCGACGCCGCGGTCACCCGGTTACGTGTGAACTCGAGCGCGCCGTCTACCGCAGACAGCGTAACGGCGCCGGGAATTTCCACCTCGTTGCCGTCAAACTCATAACGGCCAGTCAATGTCGTATCACGCACCGACGCTAACGGTACGTTCAATTCCAACGCCAACCTACCAGCGCCGGTGGCGTCGATATCGAGTTTTCGAAGCCCGTCCAGGTGCAACGGTCCAGCTTCCAAAAATGCGAGCCCGCGCGACGCCGCGCCCACCAACGTCGCGTCTATTTTCAGCGCTCGCGGTTTTTGTTTGAGATTCGCTAACTCGGCATTGGCGGTTGCGATTGAGAGGCCGCCAATATTCCCAGAACGCCCCGCAAAACGCATCGTGTCCGCAGCCACTTGAAGCGTGAGGCTCGCGTCTTCAAGCCGCGGCCAACCGGACGCGTAATCCAACACCCCGCCTTCAATCTGGGCGTTAACGGTGAACTCACCCCTGCCGTCGGCGTACGGAAACCCGCGTAGAGGACCATCGATATGCAGTTGACCCTCGTTCACGCGTCCCGATACCAATGCGCGGTCCAGCCACGCGACCAGTTTGTCCGACATGATCGCGACCGGCAGCAGTTCCGCAACACCCTCGACCGAACCATCGCCAAACGTCGCGTCCAGGCGCAGATGCGGTGGCCGTTCACGATCATCGTGTAGCGCCAACTGAAAGCTCCCCGCGGCGCTCACGGTCGCGTTACTCAGCGCAATGTCTGTTGCATCGATACTCCATCCGGCATCGCGACGCTGCCATCGAAACGTGCCCACGCCATCGCGTAGCGCGATCGGTTGCGGAAACCAGCGCGGATACGCGACGTCGGAATTTTCAAACGCCACCGCCACGGAGCCACCGTCGCGATGACCCGAGAGCGCCAGCGTCGCGTTATGGAATCCGAGTAATTTCTCCGTTGCCTCGACGCTTGCGTTGACCCAACGCGTTTCGAAACTGAACCCGCGATCGGTGTGGATGCCGTCCACCCACGACAGCGCAAGTGCTTCCAGCTGGCCCGCCGGATTAGCCGCCAACAGACGCTGTCGCGCCGGCTCGTCGAGCAGCTCGGAAAATAGCGGCACAATGTCGCCGACTTCGATGCGCTCAATCGATATATCACTCCACGATTCGGCGCGGGTGAACTCGACGCGTCCCGTGTCCCACGCCCGATCCGCTGCACGCACGCTGACGTTATCGCTGCCGACGCGCCATCGGGATGCGGTGGAGGTGGCTTCGATCGTACCGCTGAGTCCAGATATCCGTAGCGCTCCCCGCGACGCGATGTCGAGGTCTAGATTGCGCAATCGCACGGGGCCCGTTAACGTCTGTAACCGACCGTCCCGCCAGGCGAATCGGAGTTCGGCGCGCTGTACCTCAACTTGGTTGATCGGCAGCAATTCCTGCAATACCGGTGGCAACAGCGCGGTCGACAAATCGTGGATCTCAAACCTACCTTCGATATCGAGATTCGCCACGGGCAATCGGCCCGATACCCGCAAGCTGATGGAAAATGCGCCACCGTCCAACGACTCGGGCCGAGTGGAAGCGATCAGCCGGTAACCGGCCGCAGAACGCTGTAGGCCGAGATCGATGTGTCGCCAATTGATGTTCGAATCGGGCAGACTCCGATCGTACCAACGCAATCTGCCGTCCAGAATGCGCACTGACTTCTGGTTCAATAACCACTTCCAGAAGCCTTCGGTTTGTGCCGGCGACGCGGCCGGCTCGGAATCGCTCAGCACTACGATACGACCATCAACACTGTGAGTTATGGTAATTGCGGGCCGCTCCAAAACTAAATCGTGAAAGCGAATTTGCCCCGATAACAGCGGCCAAATGTCGAGCTTTGCCGACAAATGATCGAGGGTGATGACAGCCGGACCGCTATCGCTGCCGTAGATCTGCACCGCTGTGGCAGCGATCCGCGGCGACCAACCCACCCATTTGGCATCCAGGTTCTGCATGCGCACAGGGACACCGATTTGCTTGCTGAGCAGCGCTTCGACCTCGGCCTTTCCGGCCGCCAAACGCGGTAGCGCAAGCCACGCCACGACGATCAGGATCACCGGCACCGCGATCACAAACCAGACGGCCGTGCGTAAAATCCACAGCATCCAGCGGCCACGGCGGATACGCTCCGCGTTGCTGCGGATCGGAATATTTATCGGAGCGTTAGGCATTGGTCACGACTAGCCCCCGCACATCCGGCCAAGGGCACCACTGATCAGAACTCGACGGGCACAGGCTGATTACGTTCCTATTATGTATGTATTCCTGACACATTTTTCCGGAGACACATCGCAATGCGCATTCACGACAACAACATATTTGAGCAGTTCTATAGCGATCTCGAACAATCACTCCACCTGTTCGAAGAACTAGAGGGCAGCCTCAGCGAATTACACACGGTCGCCGCCCAGTGCTCACCGCCAGTCACCACCCGTCCCGGCGGTATACCCACCACGCGCCAGCATTGAGTCGGATATTTCACAACGGCGGACTACGCACCGACTGCTTAATCCGATTTCCCCTGCGCTCCGAACTCTTCACGATCTATCCGGGCTAAAGCTTAGCAGAATCCAAAAATCCAGCCGCGGCGGCCGCGTCATATCAGTACTACGTCGTAGATTTCTTGTTGATATGTGGATTCGACCTGCAACCGGATGGGTTTGCCAATAAAAGCCTGTAGGCCGGAAAGTCCCGCCGATTCCTCATCCAGCAACAGATCGATAACCACCTGCGAAGCCAGCACCACATATTCCTTGGCGTCGAATTGGCGGGCTTCCCGCAGTATTTCCCGAAAAACTTCGTAACATACCGTCTGCGGCGTTTTCAGCACGCCGCGACCCCCACAGACTCCGCAAGGCTCGGTCAATAGGTGCTCTAAGCTTTCCCGCGCGCGCTTGCGGGTAATCTCCACAAGCCCCAGCGGTGACATCTCCGTAACCAGTGTCTTGGTCCGGTCTCGCGCCAAGCCTTTGTCCAACGCGCGACGCACTTGGCGGCGATGCTCGGGGTCCTCCATATCGATGAAATCCACGATGATGATGCCACCGATGTTGCGCAGCCGTAACTGCCGAGCCAGCATTTGCGCGGCCTCGAGATTGGTCTTAAATAAAGTGTCCGCCAAATTACGCCGGCCTACGTAACCACCGGTGTTAACGTCGATCGTGGTCATTGCCTCTGTCTGATCGATGACGAGATAGCCGCCAGACTTTAACGGTACGTTTTTCTGTAATGCTCGTTCGATTTCATCTTCAACCGAATACAAGTCGAAAATCGGCCGTTCGCCGGGATAGTATTCGATACGATCGGCGACTTCCGGAATCAGATCACGGGCAAAGGCCTCGACCTTTTGAAACATCTCGCGCGAGTCGATGCGCACCTTTTCTATGTTCTCGGACACCAGGTCACGCATGGTTCGCATCGGTAATGCGATGTCCTCGTGAATGAGGCCGTATTCGGCACCGCTATCGATCCGGGCTTGGATCCGGGCCCAAATCTTCTTCAGAAATTTGATGTCGGCAAGCAATTCGGCGGCGGTCGCCGATTCCGCCGCCGTGCGAATGATGAATCCGCCATCGTCATCTTTGTTAGCGGCGCTGATTGTCCCTTTGAGTCGTTCGCGTTGCTCGGGATCCTGGATCTTTTGCGAGACGCCGACGTGATCGGAAAATGGCAGATACACCAGATTTCTCGCCGGTATCGTGATCTCCGTGGTGAGCCGTGCGCCTTTTGACCCCAATGGGTCCTTGACGACCTGCACGGCCAACCTTTGGCCATCGTGCAACAATTCGTGAATCGACAGGCTGTTATTTAATCCGCCTTCGTCATTGATGTCGCCGGATACGATATCGCCGGCATGCAGAAACGCGGTGCGCTCAAGTCCGGCATCTACAAACGCGGCTTGCATGCCAGGCAGCACGCGCACCACTTTTCCGATATAGATATTGCCGACGATGCCACGATTGCGAGTGCGTTCGATATGCACCTCCTGCAGCGCACCGTTTTCAACGACCGCGACCCGCGTTTCCTGAGGTGTGACATTGATCAGCACTTCTTCGCTCACAACACATCGATCCCAATGACTTTCAACAATTTGCCGGTTTCGTATAACGGCAGACCCATCACCCCGGAATAGCTGCCAACGAGCCGCGTTACAAACACTGCGCCGTGGCC
>Ga0224497_10001838_pt1 | contig 13112 bp, 11 predicted proteins | sample SF_Jul11_sed_USG_4_FD_167970 | JGI IMG/M metagenome (GOLD analysis project Ga0224497, IMG submission 167970) | Sediment microbial communities from San Francisco Bay, California, United States - SF_Jul11_sed_USGS_13 | ecosystem: Environmental > Aquatic > Marine > Sediment | place: USA... | reverse complement strand
GTTGCCCAGCGCACTCGTCACCCAGACGGGGCCGTATTCCGGGTCGATAATGTTCGCGCCGCGTCCCGGATGCGGTGTCTTCTCGACATCTACCAGAGCCTCCAGTTCACGGTCATGCGAATCGACAACGGCAACCTTGTCGGATTGATTGGCGGCGGTCAGGAAGTAACGCTTGCTGCGGTCCCAGCCGCCGTCGTGCAGGAATTTGGCCGCACCGATATCGGTAACCGCCAGGTCGTTGATGTTGCTGTAATCCACCAACAGGATATGGCCCGTTTCTTTGACGTTGACGATGAAATCGGGATGTTCGTGCGATGCCACGATAGCCGCGACCCGCGGCTCGGGATGGTATTCCTGTGTGTCGACCGTCATGCCGCGCGTCGAGACGATTTTGAGCGGCTCGAGCGTATCGCCGTCCATGATCACGTACTGCGGCGGCCAGTATGATCCCGCGATCGCGTACCTGTCCTCATAGCCTTCGTATTTCGAGGTTTCGACCGAGCGCGCTTCCAGTCCGACTTTAATCTGCGCAACCGTGGCCGGCGGATCCATCCACAGGTCGACCATGTTGATCAGCGCATCACGACCGATCGTAAATACGTAGCGACCCGATGCCGAGACCCGCGAGATGTGCACAGCATAGCCGGTCTTGACGATGTTCACGATTTCTTTCGTGTCGCCGTCGATGATCGCAACCTCACCCGCATCGCGCAGCGTGACCGAGAAGAAATTGTCGATGTTGCGATCGTGTTGCGGGCGTTCCGGACGATCCGCGGGCGGCACGATGACTTTCCAGGTCGCTCTCATATCGGCCATGCCGAACTCCGGCGGTGCCGGCGGTTCCTGCTGCAGGAAGCGCGCCATGATGTCGATCTCCCCGTCCGTCATTTCACCCGATGTGCCCCAGTTCGGCATGCCGGCAGGCGATCCATAGGTGATTAACGCTTTGAGGTAGTCTGTACCCTTTTCCCGTGTGATGTCGGGCGTCAGCGCCTTTCCCGTCGCGCCTTTGCGCAGCACGCCGTGACACCCGGCGCAGCGCTCGAAATACAGCTGTGTCGCGGTGGCGAACTCCGCCTCGGAAAGCACCGGGCCTTCGGCGCTCATGATCTGCCGGGTATCCTCGCCGGTAATTGCAGATGGCGCGCCCTGATACTTGAGTTCGCCTTCGGTCGTGCTCGCGTGGCGCTGCCCGGCAGCACGATCCTCCTGGCCGAGTTCGACACGCAAGGCCGCGACCTCCGCGGCACTCACCGCCGCACCGTCATTGCCCCATGAGTTGAAGACGTAGGTCAGCGCTGCGGCAATGTCCTCGTCCGGCAGATATCCCATGCTGGGCATGACCCCGTTGTACGTGACGCCGTTAACCGTGATCGGGCCGGACAATCCGAAAATCGCCGCGGCCAGCACGGCCTTTCGATCGCCCTCTAGATAATCGGAGCCGGCAAGCGGCGGGAACGCGCCGGGCAGGCCTGCGCCGTTCCGCTGATGGCAGGCTGCGCAGTTCGCGTTATAGACCGCTTCACCCTTTGCCATTAGCTCATCGAAACTCCCTGCCGCTACTTCAGCGGTGTGCACTGCCGTGTCGCTCGTCCCGGCCGCGCTCACAGGCTCCTCTGTGCTTTGCCGTGAACAGGCGGCCACCGCTGCGAAGAGCATGAAGATGATCAGCACGGCGCTTAGTGGTTTTGCTTGCATCAGTGTTACTCCTTCACTCGAAATTCGTTACCAGTTTACGTTGATGCTGACTGACGCGCTGCGACCCGCCCGGGCAAGGTATGGCAGTGCTGGATCGTCGGGCGTCAGCCCGCGAACGTCCGACCAGTTCCAGTAGGTCCGGTCGGTCAAATTCAAGAGTCCCGCTCGAATCGTTGCGCGGGTACCGAGGTTTTGGGTCAGGTACAAATCGAACACGCCGTGCCCGGCCGGTATGAAAAGGGTGCCTCTGGTCTGATCGCGATTCGACCAGCCATCGGTAAATGTCGACTTCAATCGAACCTGACGATCGCCATCTGCCGAAAACCAGCTGATGCCGACCACGGCCTGGGCCGGGCCGACAGAGTTCAGCGCCTCGCCCGTCTCTTTGTTGACGCCACGAGCGTAATAGGCGGAACCGTCAACGCCAAAGGCCTGCAGGGCGCCCGCCATGCGCAACGACCATCCTGCCTCGACACCCTCGATGCGGGTCTCACGAAGATTCTGTGATTGAAACAGCGTGCGGCCGCTGACCGGGTCGGTACCGAGACGGACTTTCGATTCGATGAAATCGTCATAGCGCGTATGAAATACGGAGAGCCGCGCCGACGCCCGAGACCCCTGCCAGCGGAGCCCAATATCAAATCCTTCGGACGATTCGGACTTCAGGTCCGGGTTGGGTATGGCCCGATAATTGAGGAACGGGATCTCGAGGCCGATGTTCGCATCAGCATACGGCGGCGCCCGGAACCCGTGTGAGTATTGAAAATAAATATCAACGCCCGGCGTCGCGGTGTAGATGACCCCGACCTTGGGCGATAAATCCGATTCGTCGAGGGATATGATCTCGGCAAACGGGTAATCCTCGAGATACATGGGATCCTGTTTCGGCCGCAGTTCGAAATGATCGGCGCGCAATGCGGCTATCAGCGTCCAGTCGCCGAGAGACAAAGTATCTTCGACGTAGGCGCCGACTTCCCGTGTCGTGCTGACCGGGAAGTCGCGCAGCGGAAATTCCTCGCCGAGCAGATTGTTTGTCTGTTCGCCTGTGCCCATGTCGGTTTGCAGGCCGTCACGGTACTCCTCGGTGCGACGCTCTCGATACTCGAGGCCGAAACCCAGTCGATGCGAGAGGTTTCCGGACGCGATTTCTTTCCAGAGGTTGAGTTCGACGCCACGGATCTGCTGCACGAACGCGAAAAACCGGTCAATCGAGACCGGCGTTGGCGCGGCGCCACGCTCGTCGAGCGTCGTTTGCTCGATCTCGGCAATTTCGTAGTACGCGCGCAGCAGTCCATCATCCACCCAGGCGCCAGGCGCCCCGAAATCGTAAGCGACAGTCAGGAGATCCATGCGATAGTCGTCATCGCCTCTGAGGGCCGTTGTCGACCGATAACGTCCCGTGCCCAGCATCGAGGTCAACTCGGAGCGCGTGTTCGCATCCTGGTGAATCAACCCGGCGCGCCAGGTGTTTCCCAGCCGATCATCGGCAACGAACTTCACCAGGCCCGTGCGGCGTTCATAGTCTCGCGTATCGAGACCAGCCGGTGCCGCTGCGGAATCGATCTCGTTGCCGTTACGCCAGCTCGCGCCCACGACGAGGCCGCGTGCGCGTTCGCCGAGTCCCAGCATCGCCTGAGCATTCAGGCTCTGATCGACGCTGCGCCAGGCGGCAAGGACGTCACCGCCGCGGCCGTTCGCGCCCGCGAGATCGAACGGATCGGGTGTGGTTATTGCAACGACCCCCCCGATCGCAGCGCTGCCGTATAAGGCAGACGCGGGACCATGCAGGACCTCGATAGTCTGTATGAGACCCGCATCGACAAAGTCCCGCGTCGCGTTGGAGAAACTACCAACATCGAATTGATCGGAAATCGGGACACCATCGACGACAATCGCGACGCGATTGCCGCCGATACCGCGAATATTCAGGCCTTCGGTTCCGAATCGGGTGCCCGCGCCTTCGTAATCGATGCCCGGGATATATCGAAATACGTCGCCGATCGAGGTCGCTATCTCGTCGTTTATGTCGGTTCGCGACAACGCGGTGACATGCGCCGCAATATCACGAATCGAGCGTTCGTCCTTGTGCGCGACGACAATGATCTGATCGATGATGGATGACCCGGCCCGGTCGGCCTCGTCGGGCCGGGGTCCGTCGGCGATTGCGGACGGCCCATAGACAAGAAAGCCCGCCATCAATACTGCGGCGGGCACACAGATTGCCGCTGGTTCTCGAGGCACTACCCCTCCCCTGGACTGCCGTGCCGATATCCACCGGTCAGCTTGCCAGAGTACCACTTTAATTCCATAGGTAAGATTGCGTACCTGATCGTCGTGGGTCGCTACGCACCGGAACGTTCGGATGGCAGGGTATGCGCGTGACTCGGCTGGAATCCGCTGACCTCTTGCCGGAGAATCGGGTGCACGATCGCCGTATTCCGACACCTGTCGCCAGCCGCCGATGTACCTGTTCCTGAAAACGCTTCACGTCAGCTGTGTTTTGGCGACAATCGCCGGGTTCGTGCTGCGCGGCTACTGGACTCAATCCGGCTCGACGATGCTGCGCTACCGCATCGTTCGTATTGCTCCGCACGTGATCGACACGCTGCTGCTGGCTTCGGGAATCGCACTGATTGTCGAGACGCATTTTGGGGTCATTTGGGAAACTTGGCTGTTCGCGAAGATCGCCGGCATTGTCGTCTATATCCTGCTGGGTCTCGTAGCGATTCGCCTGGGCAGGACGCGCCGGGCGCAATCGCTGGCGTACGTCGCCGCAATTGCTGTTTTTGCGTACGTCGCGGGCAATGCCGTGGCCAAATCACCCGCAAGCTGGCTCGCGTTTTTTGCGGGATGAACGGGATCGTTGCGCGGTTTCGAGACAGATTTCGGCCTCAATCCTGTAGCACCTCGCCTGTACGTGTCGCGAACCGGGCTGCCTTCAGCAGGCGCGCAGTGTTGACGGGCTTGCTCATGAGCGTGCAGTTATTCACCGGACGTGCATCCTTGACGACCTTCGACGTATCGCCGCTGACGATAAAGGCAGGGATGTTTTCATCATAATACCGTCGTATTTCGCTGACGGCCTCGACGCCTGTCGAGCCATCGGCCAGGTGGAAATCGGAAATCAAAAGCGCCGGCAGCACGTCGAGTCGCTTGATCAGCGCACGCGCAGCGCGCGCCGACGCCGCGGTTGCAACTTCGTAGCCCTCGGCCTCGAGCAGCATCTCCCAGGCGTTCGAGACGTTAACATCGTCCTCGATCAGAACGACCAGCCCTGACGCGGGGCCTTGTACCTGCGCATCGCGGGCTTCTTCTTCGATCCGCGTTTTTGGTCGGCGAACGGTGGGCACCGACACCGAAAAACACGAGCCTTTGCCCGGCTCTGATTGCACGTCGATATCGTGCCCGAGCAAATCCGCAAGCCGCCGCACGATCGCGAGCCCGAGTCCGAAACCCTCTTTGCTCGACGTCGATGAATTGCACTGATGAAACTCCTGGAAAATCGCCTCCAGCTGATCCGCTTCGATGCCGATACCGGTATCTACGACTCTAATTCGGCACTTCCCGTTGTTTTGAGTGCAGCTCAGACTGACGCTGCCCTTATTCGTGTAGCGAATCGCATTGGAAACGAAGTTCTGGATGATCTCGCTTAACAGGTTCGGGTCACTGCGCACGGTTGCTTTGCAGTGGGCAGACGCAAACTCGAGGCCTTTCAGTCGCGCCTGACGCGCGAATTCGGCCGACAGTCGGTCGATCAGGCGCTGCATCGGAAACACTTCAAATTCGGGTGAAATCGCACCGGCGTCAAGGCGACTGATGTCGAGTAATGAATTCAGCAGATTGGTCATCGCCATCAGCGAGTGATACTGGCTTTCAACGATCTCGAGCGCTCGCGGATCCTTGACCGTGCGACGCAACGCACCGTTAAGCAGGTTCAATGCCTGTACCGGCTGCCGCAGGTCGTGGCTCGCCGCCGCGAGAAAAGCGCTGTTCGCTTTGGTTGCACGTTCCGCGGCTTGCCGTGCGGCCACGATCTCCCGCTCCATGCGCTTGCGGTCGGTGACGTCGCGAATCACGCTCGAAACGAAATGTCCCTGCGCCGATCCGACCGGGCTCAGGCTGATCTCGACCGGAAACTCGCTGCCGTCCTTGCGCTGGCCGACCAGTTCCCGGTCGAGGCCCATCGGCCGCACGCTCGGACTGCGGACAAACTCGCCGCGATGCGCGATATGTGCCTCATGCAGGCGCTTCGGCAGCAGAACCTCAATGGTCTTGCCGAACAGCTCTTCCCGATCGTAGCCAAACATGCGTTCCGCCTGGGCGTTGACGATCACGATCTTGCCGGCCTCGTCGACGATGATCATCGCGTCGGGTGCGGATTCGAGCAAGGTACGGAAGTATGCCTCCGACTGACTGACAGCATCGACCTCGCGAATCGCGCTCGCGACCAGCATGCCGTCGGTCGTCGCAACGGGTGTCAGAGAAATATCGGCACGAAATCTACTGCCGTCTTTCCTGCGCCCGTGCAGCTCGAGTCCTGACACCATCGGCCGTGATCGAGGCTCATCCTTGTACCTCTCACGATGCTGGCGGTGCCGTTCGCGATGAGCGTTCGGCATGAGTACCTCGACAGGCTGGCCCAGCATCTCGTCGGCGGCATAGCCAAATAACGTCTCAGCCTCGTGATTCACGAATACGATCATGCCGTCAGCGTCCGTGATGACGGTCGCCTCGGGCGACACCGCAAGCAATTCGCGCGCTACTCCGGAGGGCAGTGTCTTGATGGTCATCATTCGTGTCATTGAAGCCGACTGAAATATCCATTATAAGGTGTTCACGAACGGGAGTGCTTGTCAGCTTCGCGACCGCAAGTACTATACGTATCCGTGCGTATAGGTAAACTCGGGGTCACTGCTAGCCTGCCGATTCTGCGCGGGTATGTGCGTGCGGAGGGCCCGTCACAGAGTTTGCCGGCAACGCGTATCCGCGCCGGGCCAATGCACGGTTCGTCCCGCCACTCGCCTGATAACTACAACAGGTGCCGCCGTTTGGATAAGACAGATTCTTATAACGACACAGTGGTCCGCCAGTTCGCGATCATGACCGTGGTCTGGGGGATCGTCGGCATGGCCGTTGGCGCTCTGATCGCCGCGCAGCTCATGTGGCCACAGCTCAACTTCGACTTGCCGTATCTGACCTACAGCCGGTTGCGGCCTCTGCATACGAACGCGGTCATTTTCGCATTCGGCGGATCGGCACTGTTTGCGACTTCGTATTACGTTGTTCAACGCACCTGCCATGTGCGCCTGTTGTTCGACAGGCTCGCGGCATTCACGTTCTGGGGCTGGCAGATCGTTATCGTGCTTGCAGCCATAACGTTGCCGCTCGGCATCACCCAATCGAAGGAATATGCCGAACTGGAATGGCCGATCGACCTGCTCATCGCCGTAATCTGGGTGGCCTATGCGATCGTTTACTTCGGCACGATCGTCAAGCGCCGTGTCAAGCACATCTATGTCGCGAACTGGTTCTACGGTGCGTTCATCATTACTGTGGCCGTGCTGCACATCTTCAACAATCTTGCGATACCGGTAACTCTGACCAAGTCGTACGTCATCTATACGGGCGTCGTCGATGCGATGATGCAGTGGTGGTACGGACACAACGCGGTCGGCTTCTTCCTGACCGCCGGCTTCCTCGGCATGATGTATTACTTCGTGCCGAAACAGGCGGGACGGCCGATCTACTCGTATCGGCTGTCGGTTGTGCACTTCTGGTCGCTGATCGCTGTGTACATGTGGGCCGGACCCCACCACTTGCATTACACCTCCTTGCCCGACTGGGCGCAGACGCTCGGCATGGTGTTCTCGGTTATTCTTCTCGCGCCGTCCTGGGGCGGCATGATCAACGGCATTATGACGCTCTCCGGTGCATGGCATAAGCTTCGCAGCGATCCGATTCTCAAGTTTATGATCGTGTCGTTGTCGTTCTACGGCATGTCGACGTTCGAAGGTCCGATGATGTCGATCAAGACCGTCAACGCGCTGTCGCACTATACGGAATGGACAATCGGTCACGTGCATTCTGGTGCGCTCGGCTGGGTCGCAATGATGACGATCGGCGCGACCTACTCGCTCATACCCCGGCTATACAATCGCGACGAAATGTACAGCACGCGACTGATCGACATTCATTTCTGGACAGCAACGATCGGAGTCGTGCTGTATGCGGTCGCGATGTGGGTCGCGGGAATCACGGAAGGCCTCATGTGGCGGGCGGTCAATGCCGACGGCACGCTGACTTATTCGTTTATCGAAGCGGTCAAAGCCAAGGACCCGTATTATGTGATGCGGCTGATCGGTGGGCTCGTGTTCCTGAGCGGCATGTTCATCATGGCGTACAACGTATGGAAAACCGTTAGTACCCGAAAACCCGTGCCCGTCGCGGTACTCGAGCCGGCGTAGAGGAGCTCCGCGATGCGCCACGAGACCATCGAGAAAAACGTCAATCTGATGATGGCGCTGATCATCGTCGCGATCAGTATCGGCGGCCTCATCGAGCTGATCCCGTTGATGGTCAGCCCGGACACGACTGAACCTGCCGAGAATATCGAACCGTATTCGGCGCTCAGGCTTGCCGGCCGCGACGTGTATGTGCGTGAGGGTTGCTACGGCTGCCATTCGCAACAGGTCCGGCCGTTCCGCAGCGAGACCGAGCGCTACGGACCGTACTCCACGGCCGGCGAATTCGTTTACGACCGGCCATTTCAGTTTGGCTCGAAACGCACGGGCCCCGACCTCGCGCGGGTGGGTGGGCGCTACAGCGACGCGTGGCAGAGACTGCATCTTGTCGATCCGCGTGCACTCGTGCCCGAATCGAATATGCCCGGCTATCCGTGGCTCGAGGGTCGCGCACTCGATCCCGGATTTATCACGAAAAAACTCCGGGCCTTGCAGCGGCTGGGGGATCCGTACACCGATGCACAGATTGCCGGGGCGGCTGCGGCTGTCGAGGGCAAGACCGAGATGGACGCGGTCGTCGCCTATCTGCAGTCGCTCGGTACGAATCGCAGGAATCGCAGGTGAGTCATGATGGACATCAATGATCTTCGCGGCCTGCTCACAGCTTTACTGCTGCTTGCATTCGTCGGCCTCTGCTTCTGGGCATGGAGCGGCCGTCGCAGGGCCGATTTCGAGGCGTCGGCCTTGTTACCGCTCGAAGACGACATGCGCGCGACGGGTAACGACGGGGAGCGGAGATAATGGCGGCGTTCTGGCATTGGTTTGTCGCGGCCGGCACGGTCGCATTCACCGTGTGGTGCCTCTGGCTGATAAAATGGTCCGCGAAACAAGGGCCGCAGAATAAGGCCGACGCGGATCTCGTGGGACATCGCTGGGATGGCGATCTCGAGGAATGGAATAACCCGGCGCCGAAATGGTGGTTGTATCTGTACTTCATCACGATCGTCTGGGCCATTGCATACATGGTTGCCTACCCCGGTATCGGCTCGTTCCCCGGCGTTCTCGGCTGGTCGCAGGAGGGCCAGTATGAGGCCGAGATGCAGGCGGCCGCCGATCGCTACGGACCGATATACGCGCGATTTGCAGCAATGGAATTCGAGGCTCTTGCCGCAGACCCCGAAGCGCTCGAACTCGGTAGAAGCCTTTATGCGAGCTACTGCACGACCTGTCACGGCTCGGACGCGCGCGGCGCTGCCGGCTATCCGAACCTAACCGATGACGATTGGCTCGCGGGTGATAGCGAGGCTGCCATTACGACGAGCATCCGCCAGGGCCGCAACAGCATCATGCCGGCGCTCGGAGCGGCGCTCGGCGGGAATGCCGGTATCGATAACATGGTCCTCTATGTGCAGAGCCTGAGCGGTCTTGCGACCGCCGATGCCTCGGCGATAAGTGCGCAGCCGCAGTTTGTCGCCTTGTGCAGCGCCTGCCATGGCACCGACGGCCGGGGAAATCAGGCGCTTGGCGGCCCCAACCTGACCGACGATATCTGGCTGTACGGCGGGTCGTATGACGCCATCCGCACATCGATCGAGCGCGGTCGCAACGGAGTTATGCCCGCCCACGGCGAGCTTTTGGGTAGTGACCGCAGCAAAATCCTCGCCGCCTATGTTCTGAGTCTGTCGAAGGGAAATTGATCCGGGCCGGCGTGAGCAACGAAGAATACCGAGGCAGGCAGCAGTGGAGCCGCAATTGGCAGGCGGTCGGCACCGTCGTGTGGATCTCGTTTCTGTCTGCAGCAATCGGCACGATGGTCTTCTTTGCCATGTTCGACCCGGTTGATCTGACGAGCATATTCGACGATGACCTCGACATCGGCCGCGATGCCGGCTACGCGGCCGGATTCTTCTTCTTCTGGGTGTTGACATTGTTCTGTTCGGCGTTGACCGCATGGCTCATACGCACGGCGCCAAACCCCGACAATAAGCGCCGCTCGTGAACAGCGAGGTCGACAGCGCCCGGGCGCAGCCCGCGCCAATGTATGCGAGCGCGGAAAAGATCTATCCGCGCGAAATTCAGGGCCGCTATGACAGCCTCAGAAAGCTCGCGACCGTGGTCCTGCTTGGCCTGTTTTATGGCTTGCCGTGGCTTCTGTGGGACGGTCGTCAGGCGATTTTGTTCGATTTGCCCGCACGCAAGTTCTATCTGCTCGGCTTGACGCTATGGCCACAGGATTTTCCCTATCTCGCGATGCTGCTGATTATTGCCGCATTTTCGCTGTTTTTTTTCACAGCGCTCGCCGGCAGGCTCTGGTGCGGTTTTGCGTGTCCGCAAACCGTCTGGACCGAAGCATTTATCTGGATGGAGCAGGTCGCAGAAGGCACGCGATCGCAGCGAATGAAGCTCGATAAGGCACCTTGGTCATTCGAGAAACTGCGGCGCAAGTTCTTAAAGCAAATGCTCTGGATTACTTTCGCTGTATGGACCGGATTCACGTTCGTCGGTTATTTCACACCCGTCCGCGAACTTGGGGTCGAGCTGGTCACGTTCTCCGCCGGCGGCTGGGCGACATTCTGGACGCTGTTTTACGGTTTCGCGACTTACGGCAACGCCGGTTATATGCGCGAGCAGGTCTGCAAGTATATGTGTCCGTATGCGCGCTTCCAGAGCGCCATGTTCGACAAGGATACGCTGATCATTTCCTACGATGAGCGCCGTGGCGAACCGCGCGGCAGCCGCAAACGCTCGACGGACCCGAAAGCGCTCGGCCTTGGCGACTGTATCGACTGCACGATGTGTGTACAGGTATGCCCGACGGGTATCGATATCCGGGACGGGCTACAGTACGAATGTATTGCCTGCGCAGCGTGTATCGATGCCTGTGATGCGGTCATGGACAAAATGAACTATCCGCGCGGGCTGGTCCGATACACGACACAGCATGCGCTGGATGGTTATACAACCAAGCTACTCCGACCACGGGTATTCGTTTACGCAACGCTGCTGCTGTTGCTGGTTGCGGGTCTGGTTACATCCATGGCTACGCGCACGCCGATCATTCTCGACGTCATTCGCGATCGCAACAGCTTATACCGCGAATTGCCGAACGGTATGATCGAGAACATTTATACGATCAAACTCATCAACCAGCGTAATGATGCGCGAAACTTCGCGTTGTCGGTTGCCGGCGTGCCCGGAATCGTGCTGGACGGCGTGCCGGAAATTATTGGCGTCGAGGGCGGCGGAGTCCTGTCGCTGCCGTTTCGCGCTCGCGCTCGTCGTGATGACGTCCATGGCATCATCAATATCGTATTCACGGTCAGGGATCTCGGGGAGACGGACGTTCTCCTGCACGAGGACAGCCGATTTCTCGGTCCGACACCCCGATGAGCGAACACGACACCGTACCCTGGTACCGCCAGTTCTGGCCCTGGTTCCTGATTCTCCTGCCCGCCTGCGCGGTCGTCGCGAGTCTGTACTCGGTCTCGCTCGCAATACGCACCACCGACTCGCTCGTGACGAATTCCGAGGACGGCATGGACGTTGTCACCGCACGCGTGCTGGCGGCCGAACGCTATGCGACGGAAACCGGTTTCGAGGCAACACTCAACATCGATACAGCCAGCGGCGCAATCAGCGTAACGGTAACCGCGGAGGTGCATTTCGACAGACCGAAAACGCTTGACCTGATTTTTTCGCATCCGACGCTCGCATCTCGTGATCGGGCCGTCACGCTGACGACGGCGCTGCCCGATGCCGACGGTAATTCGACCTGGTCCGGACACGTCGTCGATCTACCGAACGGTCGCTGGTACGTCGTGTTGAAATCTGGCGATACGTGGCGACTGAGTAACACGTGGTCGGGTGAACGTACGCTTAAACTGGCGCCGGCCGAAAAAGCCGAACCAGAATGAAATATGTTCGCCTCGGGTCGACGCAGATACTCGATGTCGCGACGGGTCATGCTTCGTAGGTCGTAACTGCACCGAGGACGGTACGCAAGTCTTTGATGTCTTGCATGCTCTCGGAATCGACAGCATGCGGGCCTCCGTCGAGAACGACGAAATCGGCGCATGCCGGTCTCCTTTACAGACCCGAACCGTCTTCGGAATAGATGACCCAGATCTTCGTGTAGCCCTGGGTTTCCCAGACGCCCGTCCAATCCGCGCCGATCGTGACGCCCTCGCCCGCATTGATGACCTGAACGGTACCGTCCGCCGACGTCAATGTGACGCTTCCTTCGAGAAAATACATGAATTCATCAACGCCATAGGGTTCACTGATCTCGTACCGGACGGCACCGGAACGGTACATGCCGGACCCGAATGTGCCCGCTGAATTCAGAAACGTCGTGACGTCGAGCGTCGTGTTGCCATCCTGGGTCGTTTCGATCATATTGGGTCGCTCGAATATCTTGCCCGCGATGTCCTCTCGACCCATTTTTGCCGGGTGGGAGACGTCACCCGCGGAGGCCGAAACAACCGCAGCCATCGCTGCAAAAAGAACGGCGATCACCAGCTTGTCGAATCTCATGTCATGCTCCCCTTCGTTGATTTTTCGCGGTGGCGGCTCGGCGGCAATATTGACGAGTTGGGAAATCGCCGAACCTGACCGGGACAGGAATCAAAACAGATTAGCCCCGGCGGGGCATTTAATCCAGAATTGTGCCGCCGCGACCCCGAGTTGCGATTCACCGAATATCCGAAGGAAGAAGATATGCATTTGCGGACACTTGTGACTTTGCTGCTGGCCTGCAACGCAATGTTGCCGATACCGTCGCTCGCGGCAGGCGACGTCGATGAAGAGCGTTTGCGCGCGAGCATAAGCGACGGTTCGAACTGGCTCGTCAAAGGCGGCAATGCTCTGGGCCAGCATTACAGCGCGTTGAGCCAGATAAACGCTGCCAATGTCGCCGATCTGGGAATCGCCTGGGCCACCGACATCCCGGCACCG
>Ga0224497_10001836_pt1 | contig 13113 bp, 9 predicted proteins | sample SF_Jul11_sed_USG_4_FD_167970 | JGI IMG/M metagenome (GOLD analysis project Ga0224497, IMG submission 167970) | Sediment microbial communities from San Francisco Bay, California, United States - SF_Jul11_sed_USGS_13 | ecosystem: Environmental > Aquatic > Marine > Sediment | place: USA: California... | reverse complement strand
GAAGGGCCGGGTCGAGGCGCGACCGTGACCGTGAGCTGGCCCGAAGCGAAAGCACCATGAGCGCGCGCGCACGCATTCTCGTCGTCGACGACGAGGCGCATCTCGCCGCGGGCATCAGCGAGAACCTCGAGGTCGAGGGCTATTCGACCGATGTCGCGCACGATGGTGCCGAAGGGCTCGAGAAGATCCGAGCGAACAATTACGACCTCGTCCTGCTCGACGTCATGATGCCGAATCTCAATGGCCTGGAAGTTTGCGAGGCCATGCGCCGTGACGGCAAGCAAACGCCCGTCATGTTCCTGACCGTCAAGAGCGATGCCGACGACCGCATTCGCGGGCTCGAGGCCGGCGGCGACGACTATCTCGGCAAGCCGTTTCATCTCAAGGAACTCCTACTGCGTGTCGCGGCCATCCTGCGCCGCGGCGATTGGTACAGCGCCAACGACGACAGCCTGAGCTTTGCGGGCAATACGATCGATTTCAAAACGTATCACGCGCATGCCTGGGACGGCACGGAGCATGCGCTCACGCACAAGGAAGCGATGATCCTCAAAGTGCTGTCCGATCAAGCCGGTTCGATCGTCCCGCGCGAGGACATCCTCGACAAGGTCTGGGGCTACGAGGTATTCCCATCCACACGCACGATCGACAACTTCATCGTGCGCCTGCGCAAGCGTTTCGAACGCAACCCCGAGGCACCCGAGCACTTTCATACCGTGCGCGGCGTCGGCTACCGCTTGACGCTCGAGCCCGAGACCCCGAGCCCCGAATCCGCCGACCGAGAGAACGTGCATGACTAACCCCATCGATAGACTGATGCTCAAAGCCATCCAGCGCGAACCCACGCCGCGACGGCCGCTCTGGATCATGCGTCAGGCAGGACGCTATCTGCCCGAGTACCGCGCGCTGCGCGCCAAACATTCATTCAAGGATCTTGCGACGTCTGCCGAGCTTGCGACCGAGGTGACATTGATGCCGTTCGAGCGTTTTGCGTTCGACGCAGCGATCGTGTTCGCCGACATCATGAGCCCGCTCCCGGCGCTCGGCATCGAGTTCGATTTTGCGCCCGGGCCTATCGTTGCGCAGCCCATTCGCTCGGCGGCCGATGTCGAGAAGCTTCCCGAGCCGGATCGCGACAAGCTCGCGCCGGAGGTCATCGCAGCGCTCAAAATGTCGCGCATGGCTCTATCGGAGGACACGGCGCTGCTCGGCTTTTGCGGTGCGCCGTGGACGCTTGCGGCCTATCTGGTCGAAGGCAAGGGGGTCAAAGACTTCCCGACGCTGCGCGCATTTGCAGCCAGTGAACCCGATGCGCTCGATGCGCTGCTCGCGAAGCTCTCGGCCCTGATGGCGGAGTATCTGATCTTGCAGCACAAGGCCGGTGCCGACGCCGTGCAGATATTCGACTCCTGGGCCGGCGTGCTCGCATTGCCCGACTGGGAGCGACTGATCCGCCCGCATCTCGAGAGCTTGCTGAGCACGGTCGGTGCAGCCGGCGTACCGCGGATCCTGTTCCTGCAAAACGCGCCGCATCTGATGGACGCGTATGCGAGCCTGCCATGCGAGGTTCTGGCATGCGACTGGCGCATCGACATCAAAGGTTTGCAGAAGCAGTACGGCGACACGCGCGCCGTGCAGGGCAACATCGATCCGGCCGTCTTGTTGGGCGGACCCGAGGCGACGCGCGCGGCGGCCGAGCGCCTGCTCGAGGCCGTCGAGCCGATCGGCCACATCGTCAATCTCGGCCACGGCATCCTGCCGCAAACCCCGCTCGAGAGCGTCGAGGCGCTCGTCGAGACCGTACACAATGAAAACGCCTGAGAGAGAACGCATGAGGAGCCCGACATGAGCAACGGACATCCGCACGAAAGCCAAGCCGAGACCGAGGCGCCGCCGCTGGACCTCAGCGAAAAGGGCATGCACCACGGCAAGACGATCTCGCTCGACAAGCGCCTGTTCATGCAGTTCATGGCCTTCGGCGGCTGCGCCGACAGCGAAGCTGCAGCGCACGCGCTCGAGGCTGCCGGCATCGAGGGCGTGCTCTACCTCGACGTCACCGACGCGCAAGGCATCGGGCTCCTCGTCATGGCCGAGGATCCCGACTATTTCGTCACGACGGTGCGCGATCTGCTCAACGCGGAACCGTTCTCGAGCTACACGCACAAGCCCGAGCTCAACATGCTCGGGCGCACGTACTCGATCGGCTATGAGCCGGATCTCGAGGACACGCTGTTGATCAAACCGCGTATGAAAACCAGAAACCCGGATTTCAAATGGGCCGTTTGGTATCCGCTACAGCGCGCGAAGATTTTCCAGACGCTGCCCGACGCCAAGCAGCGCCAGATCCTCGCCGAGCACGGCACGCTGGGCAAGCGCTACGGCTTCGCAGGTCTCGCCGCGGACATCCGCCTCGCCTGCCATGGTCTCGACAAGCACGATAACGATTTCGTCATCGGCCTGCTCGGCCCGAACCTGTTTCCGCTGTCGGCCATCGTCGAGGAGATGCGCAAGACCGAGCAGACGTCTCAGTATCTCGACAGCCTCGGCCCGTTCTTCGTCGGCAAGGTTGCCTGGCAGTGCCCGCAACCGGAGGTCGCGCCGAGTGACTGAGCCGTCGAGCCCCGACGCGAGCCCGGAGCGTTACGACCCAACGGCGCACGACTACGACGCCGTGCTCGTCGTGTCGTTCGGCGGACCGGAAGGCCCCGACGACGTCATGCCTTTTCTCGAGAACGTTCTCGAGGGGTTGAAGCTGCCGCCACAGGCCGTCAAGGGCATAGCGCGGCGCTACCAGCGCTTCGGCGGGGTCAGCCCGATCAACGCACACACGCGCGATCTGATCGCCGCGCTCGAGGCCGAGCTCGCCGCGCACAGCATCAATCTGCCCGTCTACTGGGGCAACCGCAATTGGCATCCGTTTCTCAACGATACGCTCGCGCAGATGCATGCCGACGGCATCGAGCGCGCGATCGCCTACATCACGAGCACGTTCGGTTCCTATAGCGGCTGCCGACGGTACCGCGAGGACCTCTACACTGCGACCGTGAACATCGAGCGCCCGCCGATCATCGACAAGCTCCGCTTGGGCTACAACCATCCCGGTTTCGTCCAGGCCATGGCCGAGCGCGTGCGTGATGCGCTGGCGACCGTGCCGGCCGAGCGGCGCGAGCTCGCACCGCTCGTGTTCACGGCGCATAGCCTGCCGGTGTCGATGGCGCAGCATGCACCGTACGAGGCTCAGCTCACCGAATCCGCCCAGCTCGTCACCGCTGCCCTCGGCCGCACGCATTGGGAGCTCGCCTACCAGAGCAACAACGCCTCTTACGGCGAGCCCTGGCTCGAGCCGCGGATCGAGGACGTACTCGTGGAGAAGGGCAAGCAAGGCACGACCGACGTCGTCGTCGCACCGATCGGCTTCGTCTGCGATCACATGGAGGTCGTGCTCGATCTCGACGTCGAAGCGAAGCAAGCTGCAGCTGATGCGGGCGTCAATCTCGTGCGCGCCGGCACGGTCGGCAGCCATCCGAGCTACGTTGCGATGATCCGTGAGCTCATCGAGGAGCGTATGGACGCGTCCGCCGAGCGGCGCGCGCTCGGCCGATTCGGTCCGAGCCACGACTTCTGTGCCGTCAATTGTTGTCTCTCGGGACGACCCGGGGAGCCGAAACCGTCGCTGTGTGGCGTTGCGGCCGGCTGAGAAGTCGAACGCATGCCTGCCGACAATCACCACGACGTCATCGTCATCGGCGCAGGACTTGCGGGCTTAACCGCCGCACTGGAGCTAGAGGCCGCAGGGGTCGACGTGCGGGTTATCGAAGCACAGAACCGTGTTGGCGGTCGCGTGCACTCGATGCGCCAGCTCGGCAACAACAAAGAAGCCGGCGGTACGTACATCGGCGCGGGTTACGCCCGGCTCATCGGCGTAGCCGAGCGCCTTGGCGTCGAGCTCGTCGACGTGACGCCCATGCTCGAGTTCTTTCGCGAACAGGACTTCGTGCTCGGCAACGAAATCATCCGTCAGTCGGAGTGGGCAGACCACGCGTCCAACCCATTCCCCGAGCAGGACCGCGAGCTTCTGCCTTGGAACTATCACCGTGTGCTTACGATGCGCGAGTGCCCGCTCGAGAGCCCCGACGAATGGCTCGATCCCAAGCACGCCATTCATGACATCTCGATGCGCGATTGGATGCACGGTCTGGGGCTCTCCGACGAGATCATCCGAATCGGCTACGGGATCAACGTAAGCTTCGGCGATGACGCCACGGATGTCTCGACGCTGCTGATGTTCCTGCGCGCAGCTTTTTCACTCGAGCAGCGCGCCGTCGCGCCCCAGGGCAGCCTCGGCTTCACGGCCAAGGATGGCGTGCAACGTATCCCTGAGGCCATGGCCGGGGCACTGACCAACGAGGTTCACTTCGAAAAGGCCGTCACGGCCATCACGACGGGCAACAACAAGACCGAGGTGCGCTGCGCGGACGGCACCGTGTACGAGGCGCCAGACGTGATCTGCTCGTTGCCGTTCTCGGTGCTGAAGGACTTACACGTAGATCCGCCGCTTGCGGGCACGCAGGCGCAAGCCGTCAAGAGCGTACCGTATCAGTCCATGACGCAGGTCTATCTCGCCCACAAGTCCGAATTCTGGAAGGAGGACGGCTACGCGGCGAGCATGTACACCGACGGCGTCGCCGGCATGGTTATCGCTGCACGCAACGGCGAGGACCCCGACGAGGTCACGAGCTTCACGACGTGGGCGATGGGGCCGAACGCACACCGTCTCGATGCGCTACCCGACGCCGATGCCGGGCGTCGCGTCATCGCCGAGATCGAGGCGATTCGACCGGCGGCCAAGGACCAACTCGAGTTCATCGAGCTCAAGTCCTGGGGCACGGACCCGCACGCGCTCGGCGGCTGGGCTTACTTCAGACCGGGCCAAGTCAACGAGCTGGCCGCCGACATGAGCGTCGCGCACGGACGCATTCGCTTCTGTGGTGAGCACCTGGGCTTTAAGAGCCGCGGGATGGAAGCCGCCATGGAGTCGGCCGAGCGCGTCGCTCGAGAAATCCTCTTGAGGGGACAGTGACCCTAAGCCGCGGCGGCGGAGTCTTCCGGGCAGCCACCGCGCACGGGCAGTTCGACATCGCCGAGCAATGCTTCGAGCGCCTCGGGCGTCTCGGCCTTGGCCGCCTCGCGAATGATGCCGAGCGGCAGATGCGGCGCCAACAGATGGATGAAGTCGAGCATGTAACTACGCAAGACCATGTCCTTCGGAAAGCCTAGCCAGGTTGTGATGCGCGGGAACAGCCCGGTCGCGTCGATAGCCTTCAGATCATCCTGATCCCGGCACTCGTACGCCATCGAGGCGATGATCCCGACACCCATGCCCATGCGCACGTAGGTTTTGATAATGTCCGCATCGCGCGCCGTGAATGCGACGCGCGGGTCGAGGCCTTCAGCCTGGAACGCCTGCTTGAAAGAAGACTCACCCGTGAGACTGAACACATAGGTGACGAGCGGGTAGGCCGCAAGCGACTGCAGCGTCAGCGCGCGCTTGTCCTGGGCCAGCTCGTGGCCCTTGGGCACGAGCGCGATCCTGTTCCAGTGATAGATCGGCAAGACTTTGAGGTTCGAGAAGAGCTTGCGCGAGCCGCTCGCGATCGCGAAATCGACCTGATGCGTGTTGATGAGCTCGGCGATCTGCTCGGACGTTCCCTGATGCAGCTCGAGATCGACCTTCGGATAGCGCTCGGAAAACGCTTGGATGACCTCGGGCAGCACGTAGCGCGCCTGCGTATGGGTCGTGGCGATTGACAGCGTGCCGGTCTGCTCGCCCTTGAGCTCGCGTGACAGGCTCGTGATGTTCTCGACCTCGCGCAGCACTCGTCTGGCGCGGTCGATGACTTCCTCGCCGGCCGGCGTGATCGCTGCAAGGCTCTTGCCCTTGCGCGTGAACAGCTGCATGCCGAGCTCGCCCTCGAGCTGCTTGAGCTGCTTGCTGATCCCGGGCTGGCTCGTATAGAGGCGCTCGGCAGCTGCGGTGATGTTGAGGCCGCTATCGACGATCGCGATCAGGTATTTGAGTTGCTTGAGCGTCATTGCACTGTCCAGTCAGGCGACCTACCGGACCAAGAACCAAAAAGCCGCTTCCTCGGCAGAGTTGGCGGCTTCGCTGGCATCTATATAACCATTCGTTACAACGGGCTGTCAACCGCATGTTTCCTGGAGATTGCGGCTCCAGAACGAACATTCCAGCTTGGAATAAGCGAAGAATGACAAGGTCTTGGGGCCGAGGCACACCGGGCGGTATTGTTGCCGCCCGCATGTTGAGGCGGCTCAGGATTCCGGCACATGGACTCGACCCGGTCAGACAATCTGGCGATTTTCGCGCGGCTACGCGGCCGGCGCTGCGCCGTCATTGGTGGCGGCAGTGTCGCCGAGCGTAAGACGCGCGAGCTCGTACGTGCCGGCGCACGTGTAACTGTGCTGAGCCCTGATGTGACGGCCGGTCTCCGGGACCTGGAACGCGACGGCGAAATCGACTGGCTCGAGCAGGCGTTCTCAGACCAGACACTCGCAGGGTTTTGGCTCATCGTCGCAGCGACCGATGACAAGTCGCTCAATGAGCATGTGTTCGAAGTGGCCGAGGCCACCCAGACGTTTTGCAACGTCGTCGACGATCCCGAGCGCTGCTCCTTCATCATGCCGGCCGTCGTGCGCCGCGACCCCGTGACGATCGCGATCTCGAGCGACGGCCACGCACCCGTGATCGCTCGTTGGGTCAAAGGCCTCATCGAGACGCTTATTCCGCAGCAACTCGGCGCGCTCGCAACGCTGGCCGGGCGCTGGCGCGGACGCGTCAGAACCGCGATCACCGATATGGACGAACGCCGGCGCTTTTGGGAGTCCGTGCTCGAAGGCCCGATTCCCGATCAGGTGTACGCGGGTCGTCCAGCCGTGGCCGAGGCCGCGCTCGAGCAGGCGCTCGATCGCTGGCACACGGCGAGCGGCGCACGCACGGGCGAGGCCTATATCGTCGGCGCCGGTCCGGGTTGCCCGGATCTTCTGACGCTGCGCGCGCGTCAGCTGCTGAGCCAGGCCGAGGTCGTCCTCTATGACCGCCTCGTGCCCGCCGAGATTCTCGAGTTCGCGCGCCGCGATGCCGAGCTCATCAGCGTCGGCAAACGAGCCGGGCGCCCGTCGATCGCCCAGGCACAGATCAACCGCCTGCTCGTCGAGCAGGTCAAACGCGGCAAACGCGTGTGTCGCCTCAAGGGCGGCGACCCGATGATTTTCGGCCGCGGCGGCGAGGAACTCGAGGCCCTGGCGGCCGCGGGTCTGCCATTTCAGGTCGTACCGGGCGTCTCCGCCGCGATCGCGTGTGCAGCGTATGCCGGCATCCCACTGACGCTGCGCGGCGTGACCCAGAGCGTTCTGCTGACGACCGGGCACACCGAGTCGAGCGCCGATCTGGACCTCGGCCTGCTACCGAGCGGCCAGACGTTGGCCTTGTATATGGGCGTCGCACGCTACCCGCAAATCGCCGAGGCGCTGCTCGCGGCCGGCAACTCGCCATCGCTGTCTATCGCGATCGTCGAGCGCGGCACACTCCCGGAGCAACGCGTGATCACGACGACGCTCGGCGAGCTTACCGAGGCCGCCGCTGAGCTCGATATTCAAAGTCCCGCACTGCTGCTCGTCGGGGAGACCACCGGGCTCGCCGAGCAATACGGATGGTTTGCGCCGGAACGGCACGTGGCCTATAAAGGAGCACAGAGCCAGCGGCGCGCGCGCCCCGCCCGCGCCGTTTAAACAACAACTCGAAAGAACGGGTCGACAACATGATCTACGACAGCATTCTCGACACGATCGGCAACACGCCGGTCGTCAAGCTCAACCGCATCGCCCCCGATAACGTCACGATCTACGTCAAGATCGAGGCCTTCAATCCGCTCGGCTCGGTCAAGGACCGCCTCGCATTCGCGATCGTCGACGATGCCGAGAGGCGCGGCGTGCTGAAACCAGGGCAAACGATCGTCGAGGCGACGTCCGGCAACACCGGCATCGCGCTCGCGATGGTCGCAGCGGCCAAGGGCTACGGCTTCGTCGCGACGATGGTCGAGACGTTCTCGGTCGAGCGGCGCAAGATCATGCGCGCGCTCGGCGCGAAGGTCATTCTGACGCCGGCCGCCGAGAAGGGCACGGGCATGGTCAAGCTGGCTAACGAGCTCGCCGAGAAACACGGCTGGTTTCCTGCGCGTCAGTTCGAGAACCCCGCCAATCCCGCCTACCACGCCCAGACGACCGGGCCTGAGATCCTGCGTGATTTCGCCGGGCGCCGGCTCGACTATTGGGTCACGGGCTGGGGCACGGGCGGCACGCTCACAGGTGCAGGTGAGGTCATCAAGGTTGCGCGGCCCGACGTCAAGATCGTCGCGACAGAGCCCGAAGGCGCCTCGCTGATCGGTGGCGGCGACTGGAAGCCGCACAAGATCCAAGGCTGGACGCCGGATTTCCTACCCGACGTTATGCGCACCGATCTGCACGATCAGCTCTTGCCGGTCGGCGACGAGGAAGCCAAGGCTTGCGCGCGCCGGCTTGCGGCCGAGGAAGGCATTTTCGTCGGCATCTCGGCCGGCGCGACACTCGCGGCGGCTTTCAAGGCGGCCGAGTCCGCCGAGCCCGGCTCGGTACTGCTCGTCATGCTGCCCGACACGGGCGAGCGTTATCTCGGTGCGTATCTGTTCGACGATGTCGCCGAGGGCTCCGACGACGAGTGGCTCGCGAGCCTGTAGACGTAGACCAAACAGACTCTGCGGAGCGCACGCCGCCATCAACGTCAGTGCGAGAAACACGAGCAGACTACGCATTGGCACGCCAATAGCAGGTTCTGACGAGCCGCGACACTTCGGCGCGTTGGCGTCGCAGAAGCACAACGGAAAATTCAACGCGGCGAAGAGCCACCGAAATTTAAACCGAGTCTAAAATATCTTGCAAAATCGAACGTTCTGGCGCATTGTCGCTTCTCATTCGCATTTGTCGCGCGGTCGTTCTATGGCTAGGAGCGAGATGAATGTTGCTAATTAACAACACAATTGCGGTCAGTGATCGTTCCGAGGCGTTCGACCGCCAGCTTGGAAGATGTCTGGGCTGTGGAAACCGACCCGACAGCCGAAGGGGCTGGAATCGTCAGAAACTATCAGGAGGGCTCATTTCATGAACATCAGTTCCTATTTTCGTCTATCCGGTCTGCTATGCACCGGTGCTCTACTCGTGGGCCCCGGCCAGACGCTCGCGCAACAATCGTCGTCCGCCCAGGCGATGCTCGAGGAAATCGTCGTAACGGCCCGCCGCCGCGAGGAGAGCCTGTCGACGTTGCCGATGTCGGTCGCGGCCATCACGTCCGACGCGATGCAGGCGCAAGGCGTCTACAACCTCATGGACATCACCGACGTCGTACCGAACATCAGCCTGACCGAGGATGTGCGCGCCAACGATACGCTGCTCTATATCCGCGGCTTGGGCGGTGGGTTCTCGAATCCCGCGCAGGTCTTCGGCACCGCAGTCTATATCGACGGTCACATCCAGGTCGGTAATCTCGGAGCGTTCAACAGCACGGTCGACGTCGAGCGCATCGAGGTGCTGCGAGGACCCCAGGGCACACTGTTCGGCAGGAACGTGACCGGCGGCGCCGTCAATATCATCACGGCCAAACCGGGACCGGACTTCGACTCGGAGCTGACCCTGCGCGCCGGCAACTATGGCCGAGCGGATGTCCGCGGCATGGTCAACACGCCGATCACCGACAACCTCTACGCGCGCTTCAACGTCGGCTACGAGAGCTACGACGGCTACTGGTACAACCGCTTCCTCAACGAGGACACGGCGGGCGAGGAGACACAGAATTTCGGTGCTGCTTTGCGGTGGGAGCCCACCGACAACTGGACAATCGATACGCGCATCAACCTCATGTACGACCGCGACGACGACCGCGGGAACTCGTGCTACGCCTACCCGGACCAAGACCTCATCGATGCGCTCGTGGCTGACGGCCAGGACGTGTCGGGCCTACCCGGACCGTTCGCCGATGGCAACGGCGCCTGGGGAGGCGGTGCGTTCAACGGCATCGGCCGGGTCGAGTTTCTCGGCCGCGGCACGACGATCGCGGCCATGGAATCTTGTCAGACTTCGCGCGCGCAGGGCGACTACGTAACCTCACAGGATTTCGACACGAAGTCCTACGTGGACAACGAATGGATTACGGTCGACGCAACCTACGACACACAAGAGGCGCTCGGGCCGTTCGAGAACTTCAACTGGCAGATCAAGGGCGCGCGACGCTATAACGAGTACCGCTATCTGCAAGACCGCGACTTCACGGAGTTCAAGATCGACGGCGTGGGCATGAGCCCGTTCGGCGCACGCGGCCAAAACCGCGCATCGAGCGAGTTCGAGACGCTGTTCAACGCCGACATCAACGATCGCCTCAACATGACCGCCGGGTTCTACTGGCTGGACGACATCAGCAAGGCCGGCGACCGCACGTGTCTGAGCAGGTGGCAGGCTGCATACGATCCGGTCGCCGATACGATCAACGGGCTTCCCGACGATAATATCGTCTGCGCGCTCGAGGGCCAGGATATCTTCGAGCGCTTGCCGGGCACCGCGTTCGACGGCATCAATGCCAATCACGATTACGTGACGGCCAAGTCGAACGCGCTCTATGCGCACTTCAACTATGCGATCAGCGAGGCCTGGGAGCTGTCCGTAGGCGGACGCTACACTGAAGACACGCGCACGCTCGAGAACGTCGAGGTCACAATCGGGCTCGATCAGAACGGTATCAACACCTGCACGCACGGTCCCGGCGATCCGCCGTCGACCGAGATGTGCGCGCCGACGATCGTGCTAAACCGCGACAAGGTGATCGATAACGGTGTCTACAACAACGAGCGCGCGACCTACGACGAGTTCACGCCGATGGTCAGCCTCACGCGCAACTTGGAAGGCGGCGATACGATCGACAGCGGCATCGTCTACTTCACGATCTCCGAGGGTTATCTCACGGGCGCGTTCAACGACGAGCTCAACGTGAACCTCGTGCCCGAGTTTGCGGCGTTGAAGGCGTTCGGGCCCGAGTACGTGACGAACTACGAGCTCGGCTTCAAGGGTTCGCTCTGGGACGGCCGGATACGCATGGCCGCGGACGTGTTCTTCATGAAATACACGGACAAGCAAGAGGAGATCGCGCTCGACAACTCGAGCGGTCAGTTCGGTCCGGATCAGAACGTCGAGCTGACGCAGAACGTCTCCGACGTCGACATCACGGGCATCGAGCTCGAGCTCAGGGCCATCCCCTGGGACGGCGGGTTTTTCTCGCTCGATCTCGGCGTTCTCGACCAGGAGTACAGCTCGTTCCAGTACCTGACGTTCGACGAGGATCTTGGCACTACCGTCACCGTCGACGGCTCCGGCAACGCGATTCTGGCGCGAACGCCCGACTGGACGATCAACGCGTTCATCGAGCACGAGTTCCAGCTCGCCAACGGCGGCACGATCCGTCCCCAGCTCGGCGTCTACATCCAGGACGAGTACGACTGGGACCAGGCGGTCGTAGGCCAGAACTCCACGCAGTGCCTGCAGGATGGCTATGCGAAATGGCGCGTCCGTGCGACGTACGAGCCGCCGGAGGGCAACTGGCAGGCCTCGCTGTTCGGCTACAACATCTCCGACGAGCGCATCATCAATCTCTGCGGCGCGGGCCGTTCAGGTGTCTGGGAGGTCGGTTACGCGGCGCCCGATACCTGGGGCGTGGAGTTTACCGCGAGGTTCGGCAACAACTAATCCGTTCGGATCTTCCTCCGAATATTACGACGGCGCCTCCTTCGAGGCGCCGTTTTTTTTGCCTCGCGGTCGCGTCCCCAAGCCCGTCCCGGCGCGCAGATTCAGACACCGGGTTGTGGCTGCGGCGTGACGAGAATCTCCTCGAGATAGCGCCTCTCAGGTCAGTCGTAGGTCTTACCGTCCACCGCCACGATTGTGATGCAGTTACCGCCGGGCGGCGTCAGTCGAGGCTATGCGCGTAGCCATTCGCGGCGACGCTCGCAATCGGCGTAGCTGCTCAGGCGGCAAGCCATTCGAGCACGAGCCCGTCGAACAACGGGATCTGGAACGTGAGCTCGAACAGGCCATAGAGCACGGCCCATGTCCCCGAGGCACCCGCAGCCGCGATCGCGAGCGGCTCCCGCTTGGCGAAACGCAGAAACGCGAGCACGAGCACGGGGCCAGCGTAGAGAAAGCCGAACGCGAGTATCCCCAGGAAATACCGCATCATCCAGACGAGCATCTGCCGTTCGTTGCCTCGCGCGCTTTCATCGGGCTCATTGTCCACACCGACCTTGCGAAACTCCTGGAGCACAGCAATGAACGCCAGGACCGAGCCCGGCACTCCCGCCAGGAGCGGCATGAGGCGGGCCTTCTCTGGAAAGCCGAGCGCCATGAGCGTCATCGTGACGAAAATTCCGAACATCAGCACGGCCGTGAGCACGCGCCCGCTCAGAGCCGTCGTGAATGAACCGGGTGAGGCGTCATGCTGCATGGGGAAACTCCGTGGATGACCTTCGCGTCTGGCGAATGTAGACGCCCAGGCTCACCGCGATCAGCGCGAGCATCGAGAGCGCGCCGGGACGCAACAGGAATGCCGGCCCCCAGAGCGCCCAGGCCTTGTGAAAGGAGTCCTCCATGATCGGTCCGAGGATCAAGCCGATGACGAACGGAGGCCGCGGCCAGTCGTATTTTTTCATGAGATAGCCGAGGCCGCCGAGCGCGGTCAGCAGCACGAGGTTCTCCCAGGCACGCTGACTCAGGTAAGAGCCTAGATAGGTCAGCGTGAAAACGAATGGAATCAGTAGACTGCCGCGCACATAGCTCAGATAGCCAAACGCCGGGGCGAGCGCGAAGAACAGAGCGACCGCCAGCACGTTGGCGATCATGAGCGCCCAGATCAATGTGAGCACGACGTCCATGCCCTCCAGAGCAAGCTCGGGCCCGGGTGTAATGCCGAGCATCACGAACGCGCCGAGCAGGATCGCCATCCCCGACGAGCCGGGCACGCCGAAG
>Ga0224497_10001835_pt1 | contig 13122 bp, 12 predicted proteins | sample SF_Jul11_sed_USG_4_FD_167970 | JGI IMG/M metagenome (GOLD analysis project Ga0224497, IMG submission 167970) | Sediment microbial communities from San Francisco Bay, California, United States - SF_Jul11_sed_USGS_13 | ecosystem: Environmental > Aquatic > Marine > Sediment | place: USA... | reverse complement strand
AAGTCAAGATAGAGTTTCATTGTTTTGTGTCATTTTCCTTATTATTTAGACTATTTTATGGATTGAGCCAGTGGTGCCTCTTTTTTTCGAGGCTTTACCTTATCCACTGCATCAATCAGATCTTGTTGGTCAATCTTGATGTCTTTAACATTTTGAGACTTGCCACTGACATATCTCTTTAGAGCTGTTATTGCTGCTCTGTTTGCAACTGCAGCAATTTCTGCACCACTAAAACCATCTGTCAACTCTACAAGTTTTACAATGTTAACATCACTTCCAAGTGGCTTCTTTTTGGTATGAATCTCAAAGATATGTTGTCTTCCTTTGGTATCAGGATTAGGAACTTCGATGATTCTATCAAATCTGCCTGGTCTTAACAGTGCCTCATCCACAATATCTAGTCGGTTGGTTGCACCAATTATCAATACATTGTGTAATTCTTCAAGTCCATCAATCTCAGTCAGAATTTGAGAAACAACGTTTTGTGTGACATGTGACTCTGAACCTCCACTACCTCTTCGTGGAACAAGTGCGTCAACCTCATCTAAAAAGATAATACATGGTGCTGCTTGTCGTGCTTTTCTGAAAATTTCTCTGACTCCTTTTTCAGATTCACCAACCCACTTTGAGAGTAGTTCAGGACCCTTAATGCTGATAAAATTAGATTCAGTCATTTTTGCAAGTGCTTTTGCAATTAGAGTTTTACCAGTTCCAGGTGGACCATGAAGTAGAATTCCCTTTGGAGTTTCTATATTGACATAGTCAAAGGCTTCTTTGTATTTAATAGGCCATTCAACTGCTTCGCGAAGTTCTTCTTTTAATTGATCAAGGCCTCCAACATCATCCCAACTAACATTTGGAATTTGGACTTGGACTTCTCTGAGTGCACTTGGTCTAACTTCCTTTAATGCATCTCTAAAGTCTTCACTAGTAATTTGGATCTTTTGAAGAATTTCTGAAGAAATTTTATCTTCATCAAGATCAATCTCAGGAAGAATTCTACGAAGAGATCTCATGGCAGCTTCTTTGGCTAATACTTCCAAATCAGCTCCTACAAATCCATGTGTAGTCTTTGAGATTTGTTTAAGATCTACTTTTTCATCAATTGGCATACCACGTGTATGAATCGAAAGAATCTCGAATCTTCCTTCATCATCAGGAATTCCAATTTCAATTTCTCTGTCAAACCTTCCTGGTCTTCTAAGTGCAGGATCAATAGAATCTGGTCTGTTAGTAGCTGCAATCACTACAACTTTTCCTCTAGATTTCATGCCATCCATCAATGTCAAAAGTTGAGAAACTATTCTTTTCTCTACCTCACCTGATACTTCATCTCTCTTTGGAGCAATAGAATCAATCTCATCAATGAAAACAATGCTAGGTGAGTTTTCTTCGGCTTGTGTAAAGATTTCTCTAATTCTCTCTTCACTTTCTCCATAGTATTTGCCCATAATTTCAGGGCCACTAAGTGAGGTAAAGTGAGCATTAGTCTCTCCTGCAACTGCTTTTGCAAGTAGAGTCTTTCCCGTACCTGGGGGACCATAAAGTAAGACACCTTTTGGTGCCTCTACACCTATTTTCTCAAACAACTCTGGATGCCTCATGGGTAATTCAACCATCTCACGGATTTTCTGGACCTCGTTTTTTAGGCCTCCAAGTTCATCATAAGTTATTCTTGGAACGGAGGCATCAACTGCTTTTGTCATTGCTCCAAGTTTGAAGACTGTCTTTTCAGTAACAATTACTGGTTTTGATGGCTTGGTACTAGTTACAATAAACTGAACTCGGCCTCCCATCTGTGTGTTTAGAGCTATTGAATCTCCGGTTGTAAAGACATGATTAAGATAGTTGTAAATCATGTATTCTTGTAATCCTTCTGCTGCAATCTTTTCAGTTGGGGACAAGACAATTTGCTCAGCGTTTGTAGCTTCAACTGATTTTAATGAAATTTTATCACCAATTCCGGCTCCAATATTTTGTCTTGTAATTCCATCTATTTTGATAATTCCTGCTCCATATTCTTCAGGTGTACCTGGCCAAAGTTTTACATGTGTTTTTTTGTTGTATGTTAATTCTAAAATTTGGCCAGTATTCCATTTTTGATCCTCAATAATTTTAGGATCAACAATTGCTCTGCCTCTTCCAACATGTTGTTGTGGAATTTCATCTGTTTTTAAAATAATTTCACTCATATTATCACCTCAAAAATTAAAGGAGGTTATTCAACCTCCACTGTTTTGCCTGATGATTTTTCTTCAACTAACTTGAAGACTAGTTGTAGAATTCCATTTTTATAAGAAGCCTTTGCAGAGTTCTCATCAACTTTATGTTTTAATGGAACTTTTACATTGTACTTCTTTTCATCGTGTTCTGCAGAAATATCTACAGTTTTGTTTTCAACAACAATTTTGACATCAGTCTTTTCAACTCCTGGCATTTCAGCTATGAGTTTTACTACCTTTTCTTTTTCATCTACAATTGTGTCTACAATTGGCTCTCTTGTATCAGAAGTTGGAAGAAGGCCTGGTTTGACATTTCCATACTCCTTTACAACAGGTTTTCCGTCTGGACCAACAGTCATTGTATAACCGTAATAATATGGACCAGAATCAGAGTTACCCTTGAATTCCTCAAACATGTCATCTATGTTAAAAAAAGATCTTGACATTTTTTTGAAGATTCTATCAAATTCACTATCAAAGAACATTGTCATATTCACCTATTATAAGTAATGTATATGACATTATATAAAGATTATTGAGATTTATTTGATTTTTTACATAATCCTATTATAACTGACATATTATAATAATTATAATGAGAGTTTCAAGTATGTCTGTGCCCGAGGTTGTAAGAGATGTAATTACCAGAAATCGTTCAATTTATGATTGTATGAAGATGAATTTGATAAATTACACAGCGTTGGCAGTAAAAATTCAACCAGAGATTGAAAAGATTCTTGGAAATTCTGTTAATCTCAATACGGTGGTGGTTGCAATCAAGAGATATGCCGATTCATTTGAAATCAAAGAAGACATCAAAGAAGAATCAGTTTTGAAAAATGCGCGATTGGCATTAACTGATGGAATCATGGATATTAAATTTTCAGTAAAGGAGTCAAATGAAATGGATCCTATGGCAATTTTAGATAAATTCTCCAAAATAACTAATAATTACGAGTTTTTCAAAACTGATTCTTTTAGATTCCTTGTTGAGGATATGGAAGGCATTAGGCAGATCTTCAGCGATGTTTCAAACAGAGATGATATGTTCAGTACCGGTCTGGCAAAGATTAGAATCTCAATACCTAGCTCCCAGAACCAATCAGATGTAGTTTCTTATGTTGCTGAGGTATTGCATGCAAATGGAATTGAGCTAGTAAATGCATTTTTCAGCCAAGATAACATCATAATCATTCTAAATGAAAAGGATGCAGCTAGAGCCTATGATATATTACATTCAGATATTTTGAGAGCCTGAAAATCCTAGTGGTTTCAGTGAAAATATTTCTTATAGCATATATTCACCTATTTGGAAAGGACACAATTGGTTAGAAACAAGAAGAAAATTGTGATTTTAGGGGGTGGTTTTGCAGGAGTAGAATGTACTAGACAGTTAGAGTCTAAATTTGGAAATGAACCTGAAATAGAAATAGTAATGATAAGTGAGGACAATTTTTTATTATTTACACCAATGTTGCCACAAGTAGCGTCTGGAATGATTGAAACTAGACACATAGTTTTGCCTATTAGAACTATCTGCAAGAAAACAAAGTTCTATGAAGGTAGAATCAAAAATATTGATCCTTATGGAAAACTAGTAACTCTATGGGGAACAGGAGATAAGAGAAGCATCTCAATTCATTATGATTTTCTGGTAATTGCACTTGGTAGTGAGACAAACTTTTTTGGAATGTCAGATGTGGAAAAAAATGCTCATACTATGAAGACACTCAATGATGCTGTTATGTTAAGAAACAGAGTTATTGATATGCTTGAACAAGCAGAAAATGAAACCAATCCAATTCTTCGAAAAAGCTTTTTGAATTTTGTTGTAGTGGGAGGTGGTTTTGCAGGAATTGAAACTGCTGGTGAATTAATGGATCTTCTTTTAGATGCTAGAAAACACTATACAACTATTCACAAAGAGGATCTCAAAGTTGTTGTGTTAGAAGCATTACCAATGATCTTATCAGGATTTAATCAAAAACTAGCAGAGTTTGCAAAAGAGAGGATGATAGAGAGAGGAATTGACATTAGATTAGAAACGGCAGTAACTAGTTTTGATGGAAACGAAGTTACTACAAAATCATTGAATGAAAATCCAAAAGATTCAATAGATGAATCAAAGGTTGATGCAATTAGAACAAAGACTTTGATTTGGACTGCAGGAATAACTCCTGTTAATACAATCAAGAGATCAATGTTCAAAACTGATAAGGGAAAAGTCATTGTCAATGATTATCTTGAGGTTCAAAATTTTCCGGGAGTTTTTGCAATTGGAGATTGTGCATTATTTTTAGATCCTAAAACACAAAGACCATTTCCGCCAACTGCACAAATTGCTGAAGCTCAAGCAAAAACAGCAGCTAAAAATTTGGAAGCATTAATAAAAAATTCTCAAAAAGAAAAATTCGTATATCATTCTAAAGGACAAATGGCAATCATTGGAAAGAGATCAGGAATTGCTACATTTTTGGGAATGAACATCTCTGGGTTTTGGGCATGGTTAATTTGGAGAAATGTCTATCTTTCAAAAATTTCAACTCTTAACAAAAAAATCAGAGTATTTCTTGATTGGACAATAGATTTGTTTTTTGATAGAGATATTTCTAGATTGAAATTAATGAAACGTGAGACTAAGAAAGAATACAAGCTGCTTGATGAAGTAGATGATGTTTGGTAATTATGAAAAATTGGTAGTTCTTTTAGAGAAAACATATTCTTGTTGTAATTTTTTTATTAGATTTTTTTAGAATAAATCTTGCAAAGAATGTTATAGATGGTTGTTATAATGTACATACAAAAAACTATCAAAAAAGTTGGAAATTCTAGTTGATTAGTTATTTTCTAATTTTATAGATGATTATTGCTGGTGCTACAAAATACATTCCAATATTCATCAAAATTATTCCAATTCCATAAGATAGTATTTCTTGTTCAGAACCAATCTCTGCATAGTTTAGAATTGATAATGTAGATAGCATTGGAGTAATTGAAAATTTTACAACCTCTTTAAAAATAGGATATTCACGTTCCAAATCAGCAATTGTTGGTGAAAATGAGTAATAGAGTTGATTAAATCCGGTCATAAATGCAGTTCCAGATTCTGTTGACAAAATGGTATTATCTCTAAGCTCTCTTAGCTTCTGAACTTGTGGTGCTAGTTCTGAATCAAATGTTGCAGTTGCAATGAGACATCCTCCTCCCTCTGTACTAGTTGGAGATTTAGAGTTAGTTGACACTTCATTAGATTCATCCATCAAGTTATCTTGTGATAAAATTTCAAAGGAATCAACTGTTTCTTCAAATCTTGGATGTTGAGAATCGAAATCATTTTTTTCATTAGCATATCCTAATGTGTAATATTTTTCAGTGTCATAAATCATAACTTCTTTAAATTTTATATAGATAATTTCGTCGTTATAGGAAATAGATTCTTCAGTATTAGTTACATATGCTTGTTTTCCATTAACAGTTGTTTTTTCCTGTGAAATAATATTCAAGTTTTCTGATTCTTCATATCCCTTTAATGTATTATCTTTTTCAAAAATTAGATCATCCAGAGTTTGATTAGTTTGATGTATAATCAAATAAATTTGAGGATTAATTTTTCCTCCTCCAGGAATTGGTCCTACTGCAACCACGTCAGGTGAATTCTCTTGGGTTTTACCAGGTTCTTGTAACAACCAGCCTTCAGGTGCACTGAATGAAATTCCATGTTCTGTGCTTTCAAATTTCTGATTGCCAGTGGGTGGTGTTACATTTGATTGTGTACGTTCAGGTTCGGGTAATTCAAGGAGATTATCAACATCAGAACGATTGACAACTATTGCTTTTATGATTTTGACTTGCTCAGGGTCTATTGGTATATCTTTGGTTCCTGTTTCAACTGATGCAATTTTGTCAAGTGTTTCAGAACTTTCTTCAGTTACAATTCTACCAAATACGGTGTACTGTCCATCAAGAAAGTTTGAATCCTTATGAACTATGAAGAATTGTGAGCCTCCACTGTTTGGATCAGCTGATCTTGCCATCGAAACAATACCACGATTATGTTTGATTGTGTTAAATTCAGCATCTATTCTTTCTGCTGGACCGCCAGTTCCCCAAGTACTTGAATCACCGTTGACTGTATTTGGATCACCTCCCTGAATCATAAAATCAGGAATTATTCTATGAAATATAGTTCCATCATAAAATCCAGATTCAGTTAGTCCAATAAAATTATCAACATGATTCGGTGCATCCTCTGGGAAAAACTCTATTACAATATTTCCAAGATTTGTTTCCAAGACTACTAGGTTTTCATATTGAGCAAATGCTTGATTTCCAAAACTAACTAAAAATAATGAAACTGTAATTACCAGAAATATTCTATACAATGATTATTCTCAAAGAAGTGGGACATAAAAGCTAATTGTGTTAGTTTTTAACAAAGTCAAGGAAATCAATCGATATGCAATCTGATGAAAAGATTCAAGCACATTTAGTTTCAGTGTGGAGAGAATCCAAAAAATTCTTTTCAATTGGTGGGAGAGAGGGCATGTTAGTGTTAACTGACAGACATTTGGCGTTTGTACATAAGACAGAAGCTAAGATTAGTTGGTGGAAAGCTATTACTCAAAGACAAGTAATTAATTTTATCAAATCAAAGAATACAATGATTCGCCATGACGGTTACGATGAAGAACAATTAATGAATGATTTAGAAAATGAGAAAAATGTTGAATTAGTGTTTGATGATATTTCCAGTATTAGTTATGAAGAAAAGGATTGGGGAAGTGTCTTACAGTTAGAATATGAAAAAGATGGAAAACAAGAAAAATTTCAATATGCAATAGCGCAAGATTGGGTAAAATATCCCGCAAAAGAGCCTACAAAATACATGAAGGTAGATTGGAAGCCTTTTGTGCAATATATTAAAGATAGGCAGAAATTTACAAAGTAAAATTGGGAAAAGTTTATGCTGTTGGTGTTGGACCGGGTTCTTCAAAATATGTAACTGAGATTGTAAAAGAGATAATTCAGAATTGTGATGTTGTAATTGGTTACAAATACACACTAAAGACAATAGAGCATTTGATTAAAGGAAAAGAAATTTATGAAATTACTATGAATGATCAGGAAGAATCTTATCAAAAAATTCTTCCCAAGCTTGGTGATAAAACGTTAGTAATCCCATTTACTGGAGATGTGAATTTTTCTGAATCAGAAGTTGTAGATAGATTAATAGAAATTTTTGGCGAAGTTGAAATTATTCCTGGTATCAGTTCAATTCAAGTTGCTGCATCAAGAGCCAAAGTCCCTCTTGACAAATCTAAGGTAATTACAATGCACGTTACAAACCCGATTGAAGATAAGAAATTAGAATTGCAAAAGGCATTGATTGATGGCTTTAGTGTGATTTTAGTTCCAAGGCCTTGGCCAAAACAACCAGACAAACATTTTATGCCTTCAGAGATAGCTGTTTATCTTCGAGAGCATAATTTTGATACTGCTAGTATGCAGGTTCATGTTTTTGAGGCAATAACAACTGAAAATGAGACTAGTTTAGTAGGAACTGTGAGGGATTTGGAAGGAAAGGAGTTTTCTGATTTATCTGTAATGGTGTTTAATCAGACAAGTTTGGATTCATATATGAATTATAGGTGGCAGTGGGAAAATTAGTTACCCAAATTTTTGCTTTCACCTAAAATCAAACTGTCAGAACTTGGAAAAACATATGCTACAATTTTCATCCACGGATAATCTGGATCATACAGTCTGTAGAATCCTACATCATCAAATGTTATGTTGACTGATTCTCTTGGTGCAATATCTCCAGTTGAAATTCTGCCATCCGGGGTAAATGGATCATGGCGATCGCCATAGTTTTCTTTTCCACTAATAACACTATGAGATACAATGTCATCATTCACCATTGTAATAGTAGTACTTGGTTCTACTGAAATTCTATCTTGTGAGAAATATCTCAATCTAAGTGGATCTGCTATATTTTGTGATGCAATTCCTTGCTCTCTAACAGAACCAGCATCAATGTAACTATCTACAACTCCCTGTGAAGATGAGCCTCTAAGAATGTAAAGTGTTAGATCATTTGATGTTTCAGATTCTGCAGTTATGTCAATTTTTGAGAGTGTAGATAATTTTGTTGTGTAAATTATTTTGTAACTATCATCAGGCGTTGTTATTCTGCCAGTAAAACCATAAACTGCTGCATCTTTGCTTTCCTCAACTAGTCTTCCAAAGAAGCTAATTGAGGTATCAAATCCACTTGAGCTTTCAATGTTTCCATTAATTCTAATGTAACTACCTTCACGCAAAAATTTTCCTTCCAAATTGGAGATAATAAACTCCTCATCATCTAATGTAATAAAACCATCTTCTGTTAGAAAGTTGATTGTGCTTCCACTTTGTTGTTGAGAAGACAAACCTAGATCAATTTCTGATATTCTGATTGATTCCTCAGTTACAGCAAATCCAGAGCCCTCTAAAAGAAATACTTGGTTCTCAGAAATTTCTGCAAATGCGTCATTGATAAAATATCCTGATGAAATTACAAGTAATGCTAGTAGTGTTATAGCTGCCTTCATGATAGATTTGTACTTTAATTTGGTTTATAATTTGCTATTAAATTATTTTAGACTGATTAGGCAAATCTACTGGTAATCCAAAAATTAGAATCCAGGCATCTCAAAACCCTCTTCTTGAGCTAGTTCTATCATGTAAAATTCAAGATATCCTCCTGCCAAAAGTAGAGCCACTACAATTCCAATTTCTATTACTGTTGGTTTGATAAATTGAATTAGGTTGATTTTTTTGCTTACTGCTCGAATCAGAATGAAGCTTCTAGAAATGCCCAATGAATAAGCAAAAAGTTCCATCAGTCCAAATGGTGATAAGAAAAGAATTGCAAGTGGTGGAATTTCTCCTAGTTGAGGAGTAGTAGTGACAATTGACGCAAAAGCAAAGCCTGTAGACCAAGCAGAAAAAATTCCCCACGCAATCCCAAATCCAGGAATAAACATTGGTAGTGCAATGGTTGTATTATGTACAAAGATTCCAAATGCATCGATATCTAAAATTAATTCTTCAAATTCAGACATGAAGGCATTTGCATCTTCTTCACTAACTGAGGACATTGAGCCAATCTGATATGCACCAGCAAAAATTCCTAAAAATATGAAAAATGTAATTATTCTGATTTTATTCACATTAGCTTTCCATTTGAACAATATTTGAGGGTTGACTGTTAGGCGCAGATTTAATTAAACCGGAGGATATTTTTTGATATGAAAAAGGAGCTGTCCTTTGCATTAAACTATGCCTTAAACAAAGGATTCCAGATTCATCCAGATGCTTTCAAAATCTTAGAAAATGTAGATGTTAGAAAATTAGAGAAGATCATAAAGGAAATAGTCAGAGAGAAGACCAGAGAAAAGTTATTTCAGATTAGTCAGGATGATTTAGAGACATATCTTGGAATTAAAGAGGATCCAACACTGCAAAGTGAAATCAAGGTATTGTCTGATCCTACAGATAAGATAACAACGGGTGAGGGGGTTAAAGGATACAATGCTCTATTTTCTAGTCGTTTTAACAAGCTTAAACGAATAATCTCAGAAAGACCAGAATCAAGAATGCTCAAATCCATAGCATCTACAAAAACTACAAAATCAGAAGATGATATGTATGTGTGTGGTCTTGTCACTACAAGAAATATTGAGAGAAATATCACAAAGTTGATTCTAGAGGATCCGTCAGGCTCGTTTGAGGGTATTGTTTTTGATAATGAGTTGCAGAAAACTGCAGGCACTCTTCTAACTGATCAATTCGTTATGGCAAGGGTAAGTTTGGGAAAGAATTCTGGATTAATTATCAAGGATTTGATTTTGCCTGACATTCCAGATCAGGCCGTGAATAAATCAGAAAGTGAAGTATATGCTGTCTTTCTTTCAGATCTTCATATTGGAAGTAAGTACTTTATGGAAGAGGAGTTTTCGGAGTTTGTTTCATGGTTATCAAGTTCTGACCCAACTGCCAGAAAAATTCGTTTTGTCCTAATTGGTGGGGATGTAGTAGATGGGGTTGGGATATATCCAAACCAAGACAAAGAACTGGTTTATCAAACTATTGAGGAGCAACTAAAAAAGACAGAGGAATTAATTGATAAGATTCCAAAAAATATGAAGATCATAATAATGCCTGGAAACCATGATCCGGGAAGAAGGGCTCTTCCACAACCTGCCATACCAAAAAAATACAATTCAAGTTTATGGGAAAGAGAAAATGTGATAATGGTTGGAAATCCAGCTGTTGTTTCATTAAATGGTGTAAAGGTGATGATGTTTCATGGACAGAGTATTGATGATATTGTAAAGACTACACCTGGTTTGAGTTATGACAAACCAACAAACGTGATGAAACATCTTCTAAGGGCGAGGCATCTAAGTCCAATCTATGGAAGTCAGACACCCATAGCGCCTGAGATGCAGGATCTTTTAGTAATTGAGGATGTTCCAGATATTTTTCATGTAGGTCATGTTCATAAAGCACAGTTGGATATGTATAAGGGAATTTTACTGGTAAATTCTGGTTCGTGGCAGAAACAAACACCTTTTCAGGCTAGTGTTGGAATGACCCCAAATCCAGGAATAGCAATCATGGTAAATCTAAAGACATTCAAAGTTTTTCATGAAAATTATAATTTAAATTCAGATAATATCTTGCAAAGTTAGATCATCTTTGAAAGTCTTTTTTATCAATTCAGATGAGATTGTAAGTTTGTACTTTTTTGTTCTACCATGAATTCCTTGGTGGATAAGTCTTCCAGTGATGATTCCAGATAGTTCAATTTCACTTAACATTTGGGTAATTCTTCTTTGGGTGAGTTCATCTCGTCCAACTACCTTACAGAGATTTTTGTATGATGAGTAAATCTCTCCAGTAGAAGAACCGTTTGCTTTCATAATAGCAAGAATTACCAGTTTTTCGTGAAGGGGATAAGATTTGAGGGATGTTTCTTCTTTGTTTTCTTCGATTTTTTGAGAGGCTTCTCTAACATGATCAATTGTAACCCTGTCTGATTGCTGTCGTTCAGCAATTTCTCCTGCAACACGAATTAGGTCAATTGCCCTGCGAGCATCACCGTGTTCTCCTCCTGCTAGTGCTGCACATAGATTTAGGGCAGATTCCTCAACAGAATCATCTACAAAGGCTTCATTGATTCTTTCTTCAATAATTTTCTTAATTTGTTCAACATCATAATTTGTAAAGACAATTTCCTCCTCACCAAGACTGCTAATTACTCTAGGATCCAGCTTTTCTTTGAATGTTAGATCGTTTGAGATGCCCACCAAGGTAAGGGAACCTTGTTGTAATCGCTCGTTTGCTCTTGTAAGTTGGTATAGAATATCTTTGCCTGTTTTTGATATTAATTGGGCAAGATAATCAATCTCATCAATTACAAAAATTGCATTAAGTTTTCCCTCATCAATTTTATTGAGAAGTCTTTTGAAAACTTCGCTTATTGCTAGACCTGTTGTGGGTAGTTCCTTCTCATTTAGGTCTAGCTGCCTGCCTAGGCTTACCAATAATCCATAAAGAGTTGTTTCTTCCTTGGAGTTAGAATATACAAGTTTGATTGGAAAGTTTGATTTTTCAACTCTTTCTTGAATTTTAGAGATTACTTTTTTGACAACCAAAGTTTTGCCAGTTCCAGGTTTTCCATATACCAGAAGATTAGATGGTCTGGATTGTTTTAGTATTGGTAATAGTGATTGAGTTACTTGTTCTTGTTCAGAATTTCTATGTAGTATAATATTTGGTATGTATGTAAAATGAAGAATATCTCTGTTTTTGATTATGGATTTTCCAGATTCGGAAGCATCAAGCAACCTATCAATTGGATCAGACATACTCACACACCTTTGTTTCCTCTCAACATTATCATAACCATATCTAAATTAAGAGAGTATAGAACAGAGCAGTAACTCTAGTTTAGTTAGTAATTAATTATTTTTAGTTAGTTTTTAGATTTTCAAAAAAAAAAATAAAATAAAAAAAATAGAGTGGAAATATTGGTGTGTGAGTTAATTGTAATTTTATTTTTGGATTAACAATTTGTTAATTTCCTGTTAAGAAACTATCTAAAAAGCCTGTTTTAACCCCCTTATTTCCATTCCAGGCGTAAAGATTGGTGTTAACATTGTGAATATATAACAATTAACCCCCTTATTTCCATTCCAGGCGTAAAAACTTTCTAAATCGAAATAGTTTTTCAAGACATATTGTTAATAACAAAAAATTGTCTAGGCGTGGCTTACACAGTCAATGTTAACAAACTATCTAGTTAACAAATATCATCAGATAATTTGAACTGTTAACATCTGATCCTCTAGATCTTAAAGATGACTAAAAAACGTATTCGAATAGATATGGAAGATTCAGAAGGCGCTCGTTACGACATTAAATTGGAAGGCAATGTTACTAGAGAAAAAGTTCTTAAAATATTTGAAATGATGGACTTGATGAATATTGAAGAAGGACAAGAAGCAATAAACATGGACTCAATAGGCTCAAAAATTTGGTCAATTATAGATAAATTCTTCCCTATGGGTAAATTTACCTCTACAAACATTCTTGAAAAATATGAAGATGAATTCAACGAACCAGTAAAACTTAGTGTAATATCCACCTATTTATCACGATTTTCATCAAAAGGCAAAATTGATAGAACTAGGACAGGTCGTGAATGGACCTATCAGACCATCAAAATAGGTCAAAAACAACAATAGTTGGATCAAGAAATAGTAACTTTTCTTACTATCAACCGATCTTTTCCAAGAATCAATTTAACATATTCACCTTTTTGAATATCCATGAATTTTCTAAATTGTTT
>Ga0224497_10001834_pt1 | contig 13128 bp, 9 predicted proteins | sample SF_Jul11_sed_USG_4_FD_167970 | JGI IMG/M metagenome (GOLD analysis project Ga0224497, IMG submission 167970) | Sediment microbial communities from San Francisco Bay, California, United States - SF_Jul11_sed_USGS_13 | ecosystem: Environmental > Aquatic > Marine > Sediment | place: USA: California... | reverse complement strand
ATCTCATTCGCCACGGTCTACAATGCCCTTCGATATCTCAAGGAAAACGGGATGATTGGCGAAGTCAGTCTCAGCGGCGGGCCCGCGAGATTTGACCGTATTACCACGCGGCACGACCATGCTATTTGTGAAGCTTGCGGAAAACTTGTTGATATGAAACTCGAGATACCGGGTTCGCTCCTTAAAAGTGCGATTGACGTGTCCGGGTTCAAACCGAGATCTTTCGAACTAACGCTTTGGGGAACCTGCTCGCAATGCGTTTAGGATCGCCACCGTGGAAAGACGCTGCGGCAAGATCTTAAAACATCGTGAAGACGTCGTAGAGTCCCTTGAAAAAGAGCCCGATGATCAAGAGACTAAGTAAGACTGATCCCGCCAGCAAACCAACCAGCACTGCGATAATTACTCCTATGAATATCCAATCGCTGGTCGTGCCCTTCCCGAGACCCTGTCCGCGTTCACGGATGAGATCCATGTTCTTTTGATTGTGTTTCCAGAAGAAATCGAAGGCATCGCCGAAAACCGGAATGATCCCGATCAGGTAATCGAGGCCGATATTCAATGCCATTCTTAAGAGAGTGATCTTTGGCACACCGTATCGAACCCCGGCGACCAAAATATAAAAAGAAACAAGAGCGGTCGAGAGATCGCCGACGTTCGGAACCAGCCCTATCAAAGAATCAAGCCCAAATCTCCAACCCGTACCCGGTATTCGGAAGAGCCCGTCGAGATAGTGAGAAAGGGTTTCGAGGCTCTCTTCGACCTGAAGCTGTTTCCGTTCTTTGACGGTAAGCGCACCTCTGGCGGGTTCGTCTATCGTTCTGATATTTTCCAGGATGTCATCCATCTAGCTAACTGTCCGAACCGCACTATGCGACTCCGCTCGTCGTGCATTTCGCATGACCCAATACTTTTTCACCTTCGACGGTCAGAGTCGGCGTCGGCTTCCACCCGTGCGCGAGCCTGAATTCGAGCAAATCGTCCGGGCTTGGTTTCTTGTCCCATACAGCAACTGCTGCAACGGAACCATGTCAGGTAGTGTCGAAGACGACATATCTGTCCTCGAAACCGAAAATCACATCATGTGTGAATTCATCCTGGGTAACGACATCCGGAATGTTCTTCGCGTCAGGTTCGGAAAGTGCCCATTCCAGGGCCAGATTCAATCCCCGGATCAACCCCAAACGGGCCGCCAACTCGTGGAACCGGTCAGCCGAAAGCGACGAATTATTACGAACTTTGACCACTTTTTGTCTCCGGTATTTATTCCAGAATCTCAATCTTCTTGATTATATCGCCTCTCGCCAATCTATCTACGACAAGCATATTCTCTTCGTTCACTTTTCCAAACACAGTATACCCCCCATCGAGGTGCGGCTGTGGAGAATGTGCGACAAACCATTGCGATCCGCCCGTGTCCTTTCCGGAAAGAGCCATCCCGACGCTGCCCCTCTCATAACCTATTTCGTTGATTTCACAGCGGATATGCCAACCCGGTCCGCCGCTCCCGTCACCTCTTGGATCACCATCCTGGACGACGAAATTCGGAACTACCCGGTGAATTGCCAAACCGTTGAAATAACCGGATTTCGCGAGATTCACAAAATTCTCGACTGTCAGCGGCGCCGCTTGCGGAAAAAACTCGATGCGAAATTCGCCCTTGGTTGTCGTCAGAACGGCCGCCGCCTTTTTCCGGGTTGCCGCGCGTTCGTAATTCGCGCGGATCAAACGCGCATTTCCTTTTTCGCCGAACCGGACCTTATCCACGGCGATTGGGAGCTTCAGGCCCAGCTCCTCAGCGATATCATGAGCCTTTCTTCTGACCAGATAGTCCGGGGAGCCGGCAGCAAGTTTGAAGGGTTCCAGGAGGCCCGGTCCCGCGTATTTTCCTCCCTTGAGTTTGAGGTATTGGTTTTTTAACCCCTCGAGCGACGACAGGGTGGCATCGTTGAGCTTGTCATTTTCCGACGCCAGGAATGCGTCGCGAAGTGCGTTGTAGTTTTCAAGATCGCCCGAATTCCCCCCGGGCAATTCCTGTTCGCCCAAAAGCCGCGCAGCGGTCTCGCGCACAACCACGTCTTCAAACAAGAGGGCTTCCCTTAAAAACCGCGCCAGATCGGCCGGCTTGTGTTTGCCATAGGCGGCCAATACAGAGGAGTATGATAAATTCGGTTTGGTCTTACCCCCTCGAACCGATGCCAGGTAAGCTTTCAGCTTGCCTTCCGCCGCCGCTTTTAACTCAGCTGCATCCGCCGATTCCTCAAGTTCGGCAACAAGACCCAATGCCGCAGCTTTAGAAGCCGTTTCCCGCCAATCGACATTCAGCGGAAGCTCTTCTTTCAGATAGGTGCCCGCTGAGACCCGAACCAGCGCAGTTTCGCTTTCCGGGGCGCTATTTCCAACGACGCCGCGCAAATCGTTCAGGAACTTGATGGAACGAACGTCGTTAGAACCTTGCATTGTTCTGCCGATAGCACCGGCGATCGTAAGTAGTTCATTGATGTCGCCAGCCTTGGTCTTCCTCTTATACTCATCGAGCAGCGATTCCGCCCTTTCAAGCAATCGCGGTCCGATTGCTTTATCGGCGATCGCACCGACGGCGTTTAGCGCGTTTGTACGCACCCGGGAGTCTTCGTCCGTGATGGCGGCTGTAAGCAGCAGATTGATCGCCGATACATCTCCAGATACACCAAGAGCCCGTGCGGAGTTAGCCCTTGCAAGGGGTTCATCGTCGGTCAATAGCATCGACTGCAATGGTCGATTGAGCCTCTTTGAACCGAGCCTTGCGACAGCGTTTGCAGCGTCGGCCCGTATCCTCCCGTCGAGATTGGTCAGAAATTTGGACAAAACGTAGTCACCGTCGACCGGTTTGGAACGAATCACCGCTGTAATTCCAAGTAATATGGCCAAGCGGCTCTGTTCTTTGCCCCGGCGAAGTTCAAACTCGAGATTGTCCAGAATGCTTTCTCCAAGATCTGACTGGACCGCGCTATCTTTGGTCGTCGCGGCAATCTTTCCAGCCGCTTCAAGTGCTCTCGCCCGAACTGTATCCGGGTTCGCAGTATCACGAAGGATCGCCTGCACGGCTGCGGAACCCTTGACCGAGCCGATTTCGCCGATCGCGAAGACTGCCGTTTGTGCGACGCCTGCGTTCTTATCCGCAACCAAATCAGCCAGCAGCGGCAGGGCGGCCTCATCGCCGATTCTTCCGGCGGCTAGTGCCGCCCTGTTTACAAGGTCGGTGTTCTTACCCTTTAAATAATCGATGAGCGTTTTATCAAAAAGCAATTCATCTTCAGCCTTAAAGATCCGGACCAGGTCCTTTTTGGGGATTGGTTTCAGCGGCGAGCCCGCAACCCACGGCACGCAGATGCAAATCGCTCCGATAAGTATCGTTACGAGAATACTCTCATTCTTTTTATACATTTTTCTAAAACCGCGAGATGCCGCGTACGTCATTCGCGAAATTTGATACTTCGAACGACGACTTCGCCCTTAACCCCGGCAGGCAGCACGAGTTCGAGCTTGGGTTTTCCATCGGCTCCTGCGGCCTCAACAATTAACAAATCTTCGGGCGTGAGGTCTTCGAGCGTAGCTTCGGGCCCGTAAAGACGCACGCTCGCGCGCCCGGAACGCGTATCCGTTTCGTAGGGAACCACCATCAGCCTTTCGACCCGGACTCTGCCGATCTGGAGCGTAACTGTTGCGGTCACCGTATTTTTCAATGAAATCTTCGGATCGCTGACGTTGAGTGGGACCTGTTGGCTTACGAAACCTGCACGTCTCCCGGTCAAATCGATTTTGTCAGTCGTCACATAGCTGAGCGATTCAATATGGCTCTTCGGGCCCCGAACGCCAACTCTCGAAGGCACTGCCGCTTTTGAATAGACTTCGAAACCCGTGGCTGGCGCGCCATTGGTTTCGATGCGTACCGCAACTTGCGTTTCCTCAACCCTTTCCAGCTTGACGGCAATCCTTTCGGGCGAAATTTTCGTTACAGCTACACCGCTCGGCAATTTTACGGAGATTCCCTGAGGAGTTAACTGGATGGTCCGGTCGCCCTCCCGAAGATCGGTAAGGTCAAGGGTTACGGCAATATCATGCTCGTTGACCTGGTCGACCTGGCGCTTGTCGCCGCTAATCTCGATATCGACTTCGGGAATCAGGGCGTTTGTGATTTCGAGGTCCTTGGCAACGAGAGTATTTAATGAAACATTATTGATCGGCCGCGTAATCGCGGTCTGAAGGCCTGTGACGCCCAACCAAAGTGCAAGGGTAATGACCAGGGCAACAACCTTCATCAACCAGTCGTCAAGAAAGATCCGACTAAACCAGTAACCGAGGAACGCTCTTCGCTGTTCTTTCTCGATCACAATCGACTTTGGTAGTTCGAAATTCATCTCAAATCATTAAGGTCGCCAGGCCCTTTCAGGAAGAGCCCGCGCCGAATCGGGCGGTTTCGGTCTCACCGATCTCCGCCGGCTCGTCTTCTTCGATCCGCTTTTCGTGCTTGTGAAGGAACGGCGCTTCCAACGACTCAAGCAGGAGCCTTCTCAATTCCCTCGTATCGAGATTTCTTTTGATCACGCCGTCGACGGTAAACGAAATTGTGCCGGTTTCCTCGGAAACCGTCACCGAAATCGCATCCGAGCCTTCCGTTATACCAATTGCCGCACGGTGGCGTGTTCCCAGCTCCCTCGAAATACTCGGATTCTTTGTTAAAGGAAGAAAGCAAGAAGCCGCCGCAATACGGTCCTGCCGTATGATCACAGCCCCGTCATGAAGCGGTGTCGACGGATCAAAAAGCGTGACCAGCAGGTCGTAGCTCAAACACGCGTCCAATTGCACGCCCGCATCTATAAAGTTTCTAAGGCCGACACCGCGTTCGATCACGATCAGGGCACCCGTTTTTGCGGCGGACAAGGTGGTCGCTGCAAGCACAATCTCATCGTAGATAGTTTCGCCGCGGCGTTTGTCCGGACTTCCAAGTAACGGCAGCCGCAGCCGGTTCCCGAAATAGATCAGCGCCTGTCTGATTTCCGACTGAAACAGGACGATGATCATAACCCCGATATAAAAAACGGCCGATTTGAGGACAAATTCAAGAGTCGCCAGATCCTGGGCGACAGCCAGCCAATATAGCAAAGCCAGGATCACAATACCGACAATCGTCGGCACAGCCCTCGTACCCCGGAGTAGTTTCAGAACGACATACACGATGATAAAGACCAACGCGATATCGAGAAAACTCCTGACGGTCGCAAGTGCCGGAATGTAATCAGAAATCTGCATTATGGCTGGAATAAAACACCTGTACGCGAGGGTTGCGCGATACTTTTGGAATTGCTCACGGGCCTGTTAAACCCACGGCCCAAATCTACCAAAGAATATCATACCACCGGCGCAATCATTATCCGGAGGCCATTCCATTAAATATTCGTTTCTTCGAATTCTTGAATGGCTGTTATTGGTATGATGCATGGTTCGGTTCAACCGGATGTTTGTGTTATTCAATTTCGTCGCCTGATCCTGCCGCTTCGTACTACACCGACGAGCTTGCCGTTCCCATCGATCACCCCGAGCACGCCCAGTCCGTTGGTTTTCAGAAAGTTGCGGGCCTCGACCACTGAGGTTCCCGTTTCGACAAAATAGTCTTCACGTATGGGCCGCATGACATCGCGGACGAGTGTATTTCTCCATTTATTCCTCGGAAGCTTTTTGCGAACATCATCGAGGACCAGGAAACCGAAAAGTTCGCGTTCGGAAGAAGCGGGAAAGATTATTTCCTTGTGAAATGGGATGATCTTGTCAACGCACTCCATTATCGACATGTCGGGAGAAACCGAGATTGGCATCTCCATCACCTCGGCCGCCTTCAGGTTTTCAAATTTATCGACGCCCCTGATAAACCCCGTAGCCGAGTCCAGAAGGAACAATCCGACGACGATCGACCACAAACCGGTGAACAGGTCCCGGCTGAAACCAATAATTCCCACTCCAAAAAATATCAGCGCAAAAGAGATGATCTGCCCGAATTTGCCGGTCAGCTTTGTGGCCTCGGACAAATCCATTCCCTTTCTCCATAGAATAGCCCGGAGCACCCTTCCGCCATCCAGGGGAAATCCAGGAAAGAGATTGAAAACGGCCAATAGGAGATTTAAGAGAAAAAGAAGAAAGAGTACCGGTGTCAGTATCGCGGTTCCGACGTATGTCGAAAATCCGAACAAACCCAATAAAATGAGGGCGATCAAGAAACTCGCCAGTGGGCCGGCGATCGCGATCCTGAATTCGGCACCGGGAGTATCTGGTTCCCGTCGCAACCGGGCAACACCGCCGAACGGCTGCAGCTCTATTTCCAATACTTCGATTCGTTCGCGGCGGGCACTGTATGCGTGGGCCAGTTCGTGGATAAAAAGAGTTGCAAAAAATGTAAGGACGGTCGTAAAGCCTATCGCAAACCTTGCCAAGCCGGATTCGACAAGCCGTGCTGGAATGTTAGAAGAAACGAGCCATGAGAAAAGAGCAAAGACGATGAACCAGCGGTAATCCAACCGGATCGGTATACCTGCGATCTGGCCAAGCGTGAACCTCCGTCTCAGAAACCGGGTAATTCTGTTCACGGAATTGATCATTCAAAAAAGGGAGGAGAAAGACCAACAGTCGATGCGTGCAATCAAGCCTCAAAGGGCACTTCCGAGTTTTGCAGAATCGAAAGCTCGTTGCGCGATACCCTTTCGAGCAATTCGGGCTCGTCAAACATCTTGATCAAACCCCGAACTGTTGCATAATTTGGTTCCTCGGCGACGATTACAGAAAGGTCTATGTAGTTCCGGAGATATTGATCAATGCCGTCGAGAAGCGCACCGCCGCCTGTCAACAGAATCCCGCGGTCGTAGATATCAGCCGCGATCTCGGGCCGTAGTTCCGTCAGCGTGTCCTGTACAACCTGGGCTATCCTGCTGACAATACCTTCCACGATCGGATAAACTTCGCCGGCTGTAAGCGTAACAGCGCTCGGACTTCCGGATTGAACGTCGCGCCCGCGCGCCAGAATCTCCGCTTCAGGGTTTTCCGGCGGTGTAGCCGAGATGAAAGTGCGTTTAATGCTTTCCGCGGTTTCGGCACCAATCTGAAGGCCTCGATGTCTGCGCAAATGTGTAACGAGCGCTTCGTTGATATCGTTGCTGCCAAGCCGTTCGGAGCGTGAATGCGCAACCGACCCCTTGGTTACAACCGCCACATTGGTCGTCCCGGCGCCGATATCGACAATCGCCGACGCCCTTTTATCGCCCGGTTGGACATCCGCCCCGAAAGCGGCGGCGAGGCCTTCTTCCATCATATAGACCTTGCCGATATGTGCTTCCTCAGCTGCATTTAAAAGCGCTCGCTGTTCGACGTGTGTCACATCGGAAAGCATGCTCAGAACTGCCTGCCTCGAAACCTGCGAACCACCCGTCTTCGCTTTCTTTACAAAATGCGCGAGCATCTGCTTGGTCATTTCAAAGTCGGCGACAACACCGCCGCTTAGGGGTGCTTTTACGACAATATCGCGTCCCTCTCGGCCTTGCATTTCATAAGCCTCAAGCCCAAATGCAACAACCTCGTCCGTCAGTTCGTTAATCGCCACAAGCGAGGGCTCATCAAGCACGACGTCGCGGTCCTTAACTGCAATCAGCGTCGTCGCTGTGCCCAAATCGATCGCCATCGATTCAGTGACTAATTTTTTTAGAGACGAGAATGCCATTTTCTTAATCTTACCGAATAATAGTGATAATCGGCCTTGGATTACAAATATTTGGGGGACGGATTCATATGTGCTGAGCGACTCGTATTGTAACCTAATTCCACTTTACTTCAAACAAAGATACGGGTTGTACGCGGTTCTTGACCACCAGTGGCTCCTTCTTCCTTATACGAAAAGATTCGTTGCAAGCCTTTCCGGTTGCTTCACTTATAAGAATTTGGCCGCCATCGGCACTAGACTCCAAGCGAGATGCCAGATTCACGGTGTCGCCGATCGCCGTGTACTCCGATCTCTGCTCGGAACCTATATATCCAACGGTTGCGACGCCGGTATGCAATCCGATTCCGACGGAAACCTCGGGAAATCCCTCGGCTTTCAGCTCGATGTTAAGCTGCTGCACCCTTTTTTGCAGGTCGATCGCAGTCCTTACCGCGTTGTCGGCGTCACTCGCCGACGCTGTCGGGGCTCCAAAGAGCGCCATCAGGCCGTCGCCCAGGTATTTGTCAAGGGTCCCCCCGTGTTCGAAAATAATCTCGGTAACCGCTGAAAAATAACGATTTAGAAGTCCAACAACCTTCTCCGGGTTTTCATTCTCTGATAGAGCCGTAAAGCCCCTGATATCGGCGAACAATACCGTTATCGTCTGATTCGCGCCTCCCAATTTAAACGAATCGGGTTTCTCGAGCAGCTGTTTAACAACATATTCGGGCATAAATCGCGAATAATTGGCCCTCGCGACCTCTTCCCGCGCGAGCCGTTTATGGCCTTTGATCGTTTCAACGGCGACGGCAGTCTGCGCCCCGACGGCACTAATCAGCTCCAGGTCGTCTTGCGTGAAGGCGGCAAAAGGATCCAGCCGGTCCGCATAAACGACTCCATGCACGTTCGATTCCGTTATCAGCGGAGCGCAGATCGTCGAACGGACGCCCTGAGAAACTATCGACTCTGCACCCGAAAACTGCGCGTCGGTCTTGGCGTCCTGGGAAAGCAGGGCGACTTTTTCCCGCATCACTTTCTGCGTGATAGTCCTGCTGATGGTCAACTCGCCCGTCAGGGTATCAAGCTTTTCATCCCTGGACTTGGCGGCGATCGGATACAAGCTGTAGTCCAGGATCTTACCGTCGAGCGTTTCGTCCGCCAACAATGCGACGACTCTCTCAGACGGTGTGACGCGGAATATAAGGTCCGTGGCTTTCTCGAATATCTCCTTCAGATCGAACACTTTGCCAAGCGACTTGCTCATTTCGTAGAGCATTTCAAGGATTTGCGCTTTCCGGCGCAGTTCCTTGATTTCCTCGGGGGAAGCGTAATCCTTAATCTTGTCGATCGAGACGAACTCGTCACCCGTCGACGTCTTCGCGCTCTTCTCGATAATCTCGTTAGCCGATAGAAATACCTGAGTCGTACCAAGCGGCTGATCGTCGTAGTTGACGTTCTTGGGTGACTCTATTTTTTCTCCCCTCTGTGCATCGGTCACTTGTCCCGCCTGAACTGCGGGCGCGGACGAAACCGGCGAGGGTGCTGCGGCAGCCGCGGGAATCGCGTCCGGTGCCACCTGGACCGGCGCTTCCGCTGTTCTTTCAAACACGAGTACACTGGTGCCGATGGTTATTCGATCGCCCGGACGCAGCGTGTGTTCGAGAACCGGAGCCCCGTTTACAAAGACCTTATTGGCACTGCGTTTGATCTCTCCGTCCTGCAAATATCCGTCGATGACCGTATACTCGAGCGAACCGCCCCGGATATGCGCGTGTTTACGGGAGACCCGCCGATCATTAAGGACGATGTCGTTCTCTTTCGCACGTCCGATCATGTAAACGGAGTTCGGAGTAAGGTTGAATTCACTTTCCTTCCCGCTCGCTTCGGTAATTTTGAGTTTATCGCTCACAGCAGGATCAATTGTAATTGCTATTTTCAAAATGGTAAATTGCTCTTGCCGTTTTCAGTCGATTTTCGCACGGCAAGGTCCGTTTCTATGATCTATCTCGATAACAACGCTACTACTGAAATATTTCCGGCAGTTCTGGATGCGATGCTTCCCTTCCTGACCGCCGACCATGGCAATCCGTCTTCTGCTCACGCTCTTGCAGAAAAGCCGCGCGAAGCGATTGAGGAATCGCGTCGGAAAGTTGCACGTTTGCTCGGGGCGTCACACTCCGGCGAGATCGTCTTTACATCCGGCGGAACCGAAAGCGACAACTGGGCGATCCTCGGGACATTGGAAGCCAGACCGGAAAAGACACAAGTCGTTACAACGAGGGTCGAACACGAGGCTGTCAGAAAGGTCTGCGAAAAACTGGAGTCGCGTGGATATGAAGTCGTCTGGCTCGATGTCGACGAAAAGGGGCTTCTTGATCCCGGCCAGCTCCGGGATGTCGTGGATGAATCGACGGCGATCGTTTCGATAATGATGGCAAACAACGAAACGGGAGTTCTGTTTCCGGTTCACGAACTCGCCGGGATCGTCAAATCGAAATCCGATGCCGCTTTTCACGTAGACGGGGTGAATGCGGCGGGCAAGGTGGCGATTGATCTGGCGGATTCGAACATCGACCTTTTTTCGATTTCCGCGCATAAGTTTCATGGTCCGAAAGGAGTCGGCGCGCTCTTCGTGAGAGACGGTTTTGAACTTGCGTCGAATTCAATTGGCGGTGGTCAGGAATCCGGCCGGCGGGCGGGTACGGAGGCGGTCCACCAGATCGCTGGCCTTGGAGCCGCAGCCGAAATCGCATCCGACCTAAGGCCGATGGATGAGATCGGGATCCTGCGCGACCGTCTTGAAAAGGTCTTTCTACGCGATTACGAAATCGCATCGGTCAATGGAAGCCGCGCGAACAGGCTTCCGAATACCTCGAATGTCTCTTTTGAAGGGCTTAACGGGGAATTGATTCTTTCAAGGCTCGATGAGCGAGGGATCTGTGTATCTACAGGATCCGCCTGCAACGAGTCGAACCACGTCTCGTCGCCTGTGCTTCACGCGATGGAAATCCCCTACAGCAAGGCGATGGGCGCAATACGTTTCTCGCTCGGCCGCAATAATACCGCCGAAGAGATCGATATCGTCATCGCCGCTCTGACGGAAATAATTGGCGAAGCCCGATCGATCGCGGCCTGATTCGGACCGCACTCATCCCCAACCCAATCACCTAAATCGACCGTATTTATGGAAACTCCCGCGAGCGGTGTGTCGTATAACCAATAGCTCAACGTTATATTAATCAAGGAACGCGTACATGAATTTTGGCAGATACTTTAGAGTCGTAAGTTCGCTCGTTTTGGCATTTTCCATTCTCAGCATGGTTTTTCCGGGTGTTGCGCCTGCGCAATCCGGAATCGCTGATCAGGATCTCGAAAAACGTCTCTCTGGCATCGAGCAAAAGTTGGAAAAAAGACGCAAGGAACTAGGGATTCCCGGGGTATCCCTCGCTATCGTCAAAGACGGCCAAGTAGTTTTGTCAAAGGGTTATGGCTACAAGGATTTCGAGAATAAGACCCCAATGACGACCGATACCCAGCTACCGATCGGTTCGGCCACCAAGGCGTTTACGGCGCTATCGGTCTTGATACTCCAGGACGAGGGAATACTCACACTTGACGACAATCCGCGCAGACATCTCTCCTATTTCAAGATCAACAATCCAAGAACGAGCGAGAAGATCCAGATTCGTGATCTTTTGTCGCATTCTTCTGGTCTCAACCGGACCGATCTTGCGATGATCACCGGAAAACTGGACCGTAAAGAACTGATCATGGTCGCCGGAATTGCGAAACCGATGGCCGAACTGCGCGAGAGATTCTTTTATCAGAACCTGATGTTTACGGCAGCCGGGGAAATTGTCTCCGAGGTGTCCGGAATGCCATGGGAGCGTTTCGTGCCGCAGAGGGTTTTTGCTCCGCTCGGAATGAACAACAGCACGATGAGCGTCAGCGAGATGCAAAAATCATCGGACTATTCGTTTGGCTACATACACAATTTCGACACCAAAGAAACCAGAAAACTCCCTACGCGGAATATTGACGCCGTGGCACCCGCCGGGTCGATCAATTCCTCGGCCAACGATATGGCGAAGTGGATTAAGTTCATTCTTTCCGGTGGAAAAATCGGTGATCAAAGGTTTTTGTCCGCTGAGTCGTTTGCGGAATGGATCAAGCCGCAAATGAAGATCACACCGGACGGGAAAGTGAGCTATGGACTCGGTTGGTTTGTGCAGGAATGGAAAGACAAGAAAGTTATTCAGCATGGCGGAAATATCGATGGTTTTAATTCGATGGTTGCTATGATGCCGGAGGAAAACCTCGGATTCGTGCTGCTTACAAATGTGTCAGCTTCTTCGCTCGGCGGCGAAATGATGCAGATTATCTGGTCCGGATTGCTGGACGAGGAAAGTAAGGACGAAATTGCCGGTCCCGAGCAACAGAAGGAAGTTGGTAAATATAATTTCCCGCAGGCTGGATTCGACATCGAGGTTTTGATCGAAGACGGTAAACTAGTCGCAAAGGTGCCTCAGCAACCGACTTATGCTCTCAAAAAGATCGAGGGGAGAAGATACGCATTGAGCAACGCGCCCCCCGGGTTCTTTATTACCTTCAAAAATTCAGAGGCCGTTTTGGAACAACCGAACGGCAAATTCACATTGACTAAACGCGGCGCCGAACCGGACGCCCAACCTGTCGAAACGGGTGCCGTGAAAACGGCTGAACCGAAAGCGGCTGATGGAGTCGAAAAATCGGAATTCACCGCCTCTGAGCTGGTGGCAAAGGTCGTTGAAGCTCTGGGAGGTGAGAAAAACCTCAGAAAAATTACCTCGCGTAAGGCTGAATTCAGAATAAACGCAGTTAACCAGGGAGTGATGGGATACGGAAAGAGTTATTCAAAGGCACCCGGCCGTTCGTATGCGGAAACCACGCTGACCGCCCTTGGCAAGAAGATCGGTTGGACGAGGGACTACTACGACGGAACCACGGGCGGAAGCAACTATAGTTTCTCGGATCCCGAGGTCGTAACCGGTAAACGGCTTCGGGATGTTGCGTTCGGTTATGATTTTTATCCGTTTCTGAATCTCGAGGACAAGGTCGATAGTATGGAAGCGGCGAAAACAAAAAACGAGGGACAAACGGTTTATACGCTCACGCTTCATCCTAAGGAAGCCAGTCGCGTCGTTTATTACATCTCAGCGGACACATTCCTACCCGTAAAACGTTTGTCTGTAGTGGTTTCAAGCTCGTCAAGCGTACAAATTCCGGTGTCTGAGTCCTACTCCGACTACCGCAGGAAGGACGGAACGATGATCCCGTTCAAGATCATCGGGAATAGTCCGACGATGGGAGACATCATCACGACTATTCGCAAACTCAAGCACAACGTCCGGATAAAAGACGATATA
>Ga0224497_10001829_pt1 | contig 13159 bp, 16 predicted proteins | sample SF_Jul11_sed_USG_4_FD_167970 | JGI IMG/M metagenome (GOLD analysis project Ga0224497, IMG submission 167970) | Sediment microbial communities from San Francisco Bay, California, United States - SF_Jul11_sed_USGS_13 | ecosystem: Environmental > Aquatic > Marine > Sediment | place: USA... | reverse complement strand
TGAAAAAGCATTTGAGAAGGCATTGGAGATTGCAGAAAAGTTTGAATCAAAACTTACAGCAATGACAGTCATACAGTCAAAAACAACAGACTCTGCTGGCATGTCCCTTACACGTATGCAAGAAATTCAAGACGAACAGGAAGAAGCAGCTATTCTAATGCTCAAAAAACTTGAAGGCAGGGCAAAGGACAAAAACGTATCATTCTCAATCAAAATAATTTACAACCCTTCATCATCAGATGCGATAGTGGATTATGCTGATGCGAATAATTTTGATCTCATAGTAATGGGCTCTCATGGCAGAACCGGCTTTAGAAAGATTGTTCTAGGCAGTGTAGCAAGTGGTGTAGTAGGCCATGCAAAATGTGCAGTTCTCATCACCAAGGGAATAAAGTGACGCTAATGTTTTTTCAAATACCTGAATAATAAACAAACAATCGTGATAAAGTAATGCCGAGAGAACACTGCCAGAAATGGCAAAGGGATTCAACGGAGCAGAAATTGAAGAGGTGTGCAATCGTGGAGTGCTTTTGGGAGTTAAGAGATTTGTGGAAAACAAGGAAAAAGACGTAAAGTCAATCAAGATAACTCCGAAAGATCTGGAAGACTCGATAAATGAAATAAAGAAGACAAAACATCCATCTTAAATTATCATGATTGATTTTATTGACATTCTTTTTTAAGATGATGGACACTAAAAAATCATGGAATCCTCAGAAATCATTTCCGAAATAGAAGAACTTGCAAAGTCTCAATCAGGTGGAAATTACTCAAAATGGATGATAGGCAGAACAAATGATTCTGAAAACAGTAAAACCAAACGCGGAGAACCAAATAGTTGGAGGGATTGGGATGCCAATTCTAAAGATGATGCGGATAAAGTAGAATCTTATTTTATAGACAAAGGAATGAGGCAAGATTCAGAAAGTTATGGGAGTGCAGATTTTGTATATGTCTTCTATATAGGATCCCCTCAGGAGAAAATCTGAATAAATCCTTGTCAAAGGATTATTCTATTAATTACACTTTTGAGAAATAATGTGTCAAGAATAATTGGTTCAATCAGATTGATTAAAAATCAGAAAAGATAAGAAAATGAGATTGGAATATGTCCTTATGATAGGTATTGCATTGAGTGGAAAAACCACTTATGTTAAAGCAAATTTTAATCATGAGGATATACGACTGTATTATTTTGACAACGATAGAAAAAAGGAGATGAATTACATTGAGCAATGCCTCAAGCAAGGCAAAAGCATAGTTGTTGATGATACCAATCTTACGAAAGATATCCGAAAAATGCATATCGATATGGCAAAAAAATACAATGCTAAAATGATTGGAATTTTCATGAATACATCATCAGGAATTATTGAACAAAGAAGAACAAGGCGACGTGATTCTTTTCCATTGGCTGCAATAAACAAACAACTAAAAGAATTTGAAACGCCCAACAAAGATGAGGGTTTTGATAAATTGATAATTCATAAAAACTATGAATCTCCAAATGGAGCCTAATCTTACTTAATATCTATGCTGTTTTGTGAAAAATGCAAAAAATACTGCAAATTTTGACGTGTCTTTTTTTAAAATACCAACCCCAATCCAAATACCACTGCAATAGTTTTGAAAGTCTTACCTGTGACCATAAAAATAACAAACTTGGTAAACTTCATTTTCTTTGCCCCAGCAGATATCAAAATCAAATCTCTGATAACCGGAATCCAAGACGCAAAAAATTTGCACTCCAACCAAATTTTTCAAGTAGTTTATTGTCTTTGTTTTTTTGCTTAACTTCCTTTTGATCTTTCTTTTTCTTGAATTTTGTAAGCAGTGTGTTTCCACCAAATCCAATAAAATAATTTAACACTCCCCCAATTGCAGAGCCCAAAACTAATGCTATGCCAACTAGAATTTGGCTTTCTCCACCTAACAGCAAAGCTGAAGTCAGAATTTCGGTAGGTAGTGGAATTGCAGTAGATGACAAAAAGAATTTAGAAATAATCCAATTATCCCATAATCCTGAAATGTGTTATTGGCTAAAATATCCTGAATCTGTTGATAAAATTGCATAAATAATTCAAAACTCATACATTTCTCCACTTTTCTAGGTATACTGACATTTACTCATAATTAGTCCTATTGTTGGAAGTTTATTGTATAAGGGATTGTTTGGAGAAAGAATTAATTTCAAATCAAAAATAGAATAAAGAAAAATCATATCCATTTGTTTTTCTTAAATAAATTCATCAAAAACTTACACGTGGGTATGTTTTCTAACTCCCTAACTATATCCCCATCACAATAATGCTCTCATTACAATTTGAACTCCAGGCAGACAAAAATCAAAAATTAGTTAATTTTATGCAATAGTTTTTCGTTGAATTTGAACCAAAGAGCATTGAAATCAACAATTTAGATCATAAGTGTAAGAGATATGAATTTCTAGTCAAAATCACTCAAAAAGACAATTTTGTATAATATGGACAGTGTTGAATTAGTTTAATACCCCCTTTTTTGGATTGGTTAATCGTAAAAAATGAAACAAGTTTACTTTTATGATGAAGGATATGGCAAAAATAAGAAACTCCTAGGTGGAAAAGGCGCAGGTCTATGTGAGATGACCAGATTAAAGTTACCAGTTCCTCCAGGATTTACAATTACTACGGAAGTTTGTAGGAAATACTATGAAAATAATAAAAAATTACCAAAGACACTCATGGTAGATGTTAAAAGGAATATTGCAAAAATAGAGCGAAAGACATGTAAAAAATGGAATTCCAAGATAAATCCATTACTAGTATCAGTCAGATCAGGTGCTGCAATTTCTATGCCGGGAATGATGGATACAATTCTCAATCTAGGACTAAACGATCAAACCGTTTTAGGGCTTGCTGAAAAAAGTCAAAATCCAAGATTTGCATGGGATTCCTATAGAAGATTTGTCCAATTATTTGGCAAAGTAGTTTTTGGGGTTGAAGATAAAAAATTTGATGATGTCTTAAATGCAGCAAAGAAAAAACAAAATGTCCAAGTGGATAGTGATTTGAATGAAGAATCACTGAGAGAAATAGTAGAACAATACAAACAGATTTGTGATAAACATACCGGAAGAAAATTCCCAACAGACCCAACTGAGCAAGTAGAACTTGCAATCAAGGCAGTGTTTGGAAGCTGGATGGGAGAAAGAGCAATTGTTTACAGAGAGAAAAATAACATTACAAAAGATATTGCAGATGGTACAGCAGTAAATATTGTATCAATGGCATTTGGCAACATGGGAAATGACTGTGCCACAGGTGTCGTATTTACTAGAAATCCAGGAGATGGTTCACGTCATATTTATGGCGAATATCTAATTAATGCGCAAGGCGAAGATGTAGTAGCTGGAGTAAGAACAGGAAAACAAGTAGATGAAATGAAAAAAGATCTTCCAGAATCATACAAACAATTAGTAAAAACATGTGAAAGGTTAGAAAAACACTACAAAGAACCACAAGATATAGAGTTTACAATTGAGCAAGGAAAATTCTATTTGTTACAAACAAGAAATGCGAAAATGAATGCGTCAGGAATGGTAAAGACATCTGTAGACATGGTAAAAGAAAAATTAATTGATAAAAAGAGAGCACTCACCAGACTTCAAGCAGAACAATTAGAACAACTACTTCATAAAAGAATAGATCTGAATGAAATTAAAAATTATACTCAATTAGCAAAAGGGATTGCAGCATCACCTGGTGCTGCTAGTGGAATAGCAGTTCTTGATGTCAAAAGAGCAACTGCAATGGGAGAAAACGGAGCCAAAGTAATTTTAATCAGAGAAGAAACAAAGCCTGAAGATGTTCCAGCATTCTTTGAATCTGTTGGAATTCTAACTAGTAGAGGAGGTAAAACATCCCATGCAGCAGTAGTTGCAAGAGGAATGGGCAAACCATGTATCGTAGGATGCTCTGATTTGAAAATAGATCTTCATAATAAGCAATGCAGTGTTGATGGAAAAGTAGTTAGTGAAGGAGACGCAATAACAATTGATGGTAGCACAGGTAGTGTATACATCGGAGACATTCCTACAATAGAGCCCGAAGTTACTTCAGATTTTAAACAAATCTTGGAATGGGCTCAAAAAGCAAAAAAAATAGGAATCAGAGCAAATGCAGATACTCCAGAAGGAGCAAGACTCGGAAGAGAATTTGGTGGTCAAGGAATTGGTTTGTGTAGAACAGAAAGAATGTTCAACGGAAAAGATAGAATTAATCTCTTTGTGGAGATGATTATGGCTGAAAATATCGAAGATCGAAGTAAAATTCTAAATAAATTAGGACAACTACAAAAAAGTGATTTTATTGAAATTCTTCAAGCAATGGAAGGATACGAAGTAACTATCAGATTGTTAGATCCTCCATTACACGAATTCTTACCAAATCCTGAAGAATTAGCAGAAAAGATTCGTAATTTAGAATCATTAAATGCAACTGAAGAAATAAACAAGGCAAAAATTCTTCTAAAGAGAGCAAGAGAACTTGCAGAAATCAACCCAATGATGGGACATAGAGGAGTTAGAGTAGGAATCACATATCCTGAAATTTATGAAATGCAGATTCGTGCAGTCTTTGAGGCATTAGTGGAATTGACAAAGAAAAAAATAAAGGCTCATCCACAAATTATGATTCCACAAATTAGCAGTATTGCAGAACTAAACCACATAAAGAAAATTTATGATTCCATCAAAAAAGAGATAGAGGCAAAACACAAGATGAAATTAAAAATTAAGTTCGGAACCATGATTGAAGTAGTAAGAGCAGCATTAACTGCAAATGAGATTGCAAGCACTGCAGAGTTCTTTAGTTTTGGTACCAATGATTTAACTCAAGGAACGTTTAGCTTCAGCAGAGAAGATGTCGAAGGGAAATTCCTTCCAGAATATATGGAAAAAGAACTTCTTGAGAGAAATCCATTCCAATCAATAGATGTCAATGGTGTAGGAAGCCTGATTAAAATTGGAATATCTGGAGGACGTAGTATTAGACCAAACATGGAGATTGGAATATGTGGAGAGCATGGAGGAGATCCAAATTCCATTAAATTCTGCCATGGTGCAGGCCTAAGTTATGTCAGTGCATCGCCACATAGAATTCCTATTGCAATAGTTGCTGCAGCACAAGCTGCAATTGAGCAGCCAAAAAAGGCAAAAAGAAAGAGAAAATAATACATTTTAAAGCCAACTAGAACTTGCACTAGATGAATTGCTACCTAGAATTGATTCTATCAAACAGATAAGACAAAAAATTGGCATTACTCAAAAAAAACTTGCGGTAATGACAGGCGTTAGTACTTCAATGATTAATCAAATTGAGTCAGGGAGAAGTCAGCCAAGTTATGAAACGGCAAAGAAGATTTTTGATAGTCTTGCAAAACTAGAAGGAGAGTCATCACCATATACAGCAGGAGATTTTTGTAGCAAAGATATTGTAAAGCTAAAACCAACTAACACGCTTCATGATGCAATTAAAAAAATGCATCAATTATCAATTAGTCAAATTCCTGTTTTCAGTAATTCGGAAGTTGTGGGAGTAGTATCAGAAGATGGAATTGTAAAGCACTTAGCAGATGTTGGAGAATCAGAACTGAAAAAAGCAAAACTTGCAGACACTATGGATCCTGTACCACCGATAGTAGATTTTGACACACCAGCAAATGTTCTAGTTCCATTAATCAGATATTCAAAATGTATTCTAGTTACAAAGAAATCAAAAATTGTTGGGATAATTACAGCTTCTGACACTCTAAAAATGATGGAATGATTATTCTTTAGGATGAATAAAGAAAACCGAGCTTATCTACTAAGACAAAACATGAATTCTGACATTCGTATCCTCTGCAACTATCTTCTTTGCATGAATCTCACATACTCGCATTATCTCCTTGAACATTGGTTGTCGTTACCTTCCTTTGAAATAGTAGAACATCATCTTGACGTATCCTTCGGCATTGCATCCTATTATGTTGCAGATCAGGATCAATGATTTGTTTTTTTAAAGATATGAGTTGGAGGTTATTGTGAAAAAATACGACAGGAATCAAAACCACATGGCTGCCTTTAGCAACAACTCATTACAATGCATGATCTTTCAATTGTAATGCTTGGAATTACTTGATTGCTGTCAATATCAGCATACAGTTGTGAAATAAAAATAGTTTTGTGGGAATATCAAACATTTGTCCATTTGCAAGTTGTTTTTTAGATAGAATTAAGTCAAAAAAAACTGTTCTAGCCTAACTAGATGTGCCACATGTCAGACACATTTGCGATGATACCAATGATCATACCTGACCCTGCAAGTGTCAAGAGGCATCTGCTTTTTGCATAAGGTACAGGTGATAATCATGATGACTCGTAAGATTGGTTAGTAGAATTGCTTATGAGAGGGAGGTTATTGCGTAATTCCATCAGTATGTAAAAAAGATCTGCATAAATGAAACTAATCCCAATTAATTGTCTGTGGACAGAATTAAAAAAATCAAGAACATAGACAATGCAAGGTTTACAATCGAGAGCATCATCAAGCTTTACAAAAAAATACCTCCTGATTACAATGATGCGGAGGATGTGCTAAATAGCTACGATGAAGCTTTCAATTACATTCAAAAGAAATTCCCAAAGAAAGATTTATCATTATATGAAATTGTGGTAGCTGGAGAATACGCAATAGATGATACACCTGAAGAATTTGAAGGATTCAGAAAAAAATTAATCACAAAGTCTGAAGGACTAAAAGATTTCTTAGATTCAAACAGAGGGAAATTTGATTCTGAATATAAGAAAATTGAAGAGAGATTAGATATTTTAGAAAAAGAAGTTAAAAAATTTGATGAGCGATTAAACTATGCAACAGGTGAACTTAGTACATTTCATGATATGAGAAAAGATCTAAAGGAAATAGTAGACTTTCATCGTAAAAGAAAGAAAGATACACCCAAAAAATAATTATTTTTCTTAGTAAATCTGACCTACATTATCAAACGCTGTTAATGATGGTTGTTATCACATATGCACAGACTGCAACCACTGCCATAATTATTGGTAATTTCAGAGACATGTTGTAAGATGTATTGTTTTGTCATTAAGTTCTTTCACATTCAAAAAGAATATCTCCTTATGAAATAAAGATCTCAGAAATACCTGCAGACAATTACATTGTTTTAGATGATTTAACGACCAATGAACGTTCTATCAGTATGTCATTTGAAGGAACAAAAAAAATCAAAATCAAAGGGAAACTAAATGAGAATCTAACTGAAATTACAGATAATACCCAAATTCCAGATTGGATTAGAAACAATGCATCTTGGTGGGTACAAGGAAATATTGATGACAAGGCATTTGGTGGAGGAATACAATTTTTAATCAAAGAAGGACTCATCCAGATTCCAGAGACTACACAATCTAGTACCAGTGGTGGTTCTCAGGAGATTCCAGCATGGATTAAGAATAATGCTGACTGGTGGTCTCAGGGGTTGATTTCTGATGGAGATTTTCTAAAAGGAATTCAGTTTATGGTTGAAAATGGAATAATTACAGTATAAGTGATTCTTTTTTTATGCCCAATTTGGTAGCTGGCCCAACTAGATTCGCATCTATGAAATTTTCTATATTCCTTAAATCTAATCCTAGTCTAATTTTCACGTGAAATTAATTATTTTTTCATTCATTTTTCTGATTATTTCAATGGGAATTTCTACAGTAATTCCATTTAGTCACGCTTCTGAATATACTCAAATTTGTATTGACAAAGTTTGGATTGAAAGTACTAAAGGCAAAATTGCATGTGTAACTCCAACTACGGCAGAAAAACTAGTTGAACGTGGATGGGGAACTCTTTTTGATGAGGAACAATTCACTACAAATTCTCAGTCTAATCTTCTTCCTTCATGGAATAGTGGAAATCCTAAACAAAAAATTATTGAATTTGTAGACAAAGTCACAAACCCCTCTTCATCAGCATTTGTTCCAGCTGAGGATAGAATTGCTACTTTTGATGTTGATGGAACACTTTGGATTGAAAAACCACAATGGGTTGACGTTTTATTTCATGTGCAGGATTTGAAAAAGATGACCCAAAGCGATGAGAACTTACGGAGTATATCGCCCTATAGAGAAATTTGGAACGATGATTCTATTATTTATCAAGGTGATAAAATTTTTAACGAATTAAATGATTTTAAAACAGCATTTCCTAAAGCGTATTCCAACATATCACAAGAAGAATATACAAAAATAGCAAAAAACTTTCTTCAATCCAATCATCCAACTTGTGGAGTGCCCTTCAGAGAGTTAACCTATGAACCCATGATGGAACTAATAAGATACCTAAAACAAAACGACTTCAAAATATTTTTGGTATCTGGCGCTCCAACTGGTTTATTACGAAGTGTTTCCGAAGAAGTTTTTGGATTACCCACTGAAAATGTTATTGGTACTCACGCAAACTTGCAATTTGATGAAAACAATTTGATTTTTCTAAGGACTGACTTGAATACAACTCTAAATGCTAACGAACAAAAAGATATCAATATCCAAAAATAAATTGGAAAAAAACCAATTTTTGCTTGTGGTAACACAATGGGTGATAAACACATGCTTCTCTTAACGGAGCACACCGAACCATCGTTTGCTTGTATTGTAGATCATGACGTTGAAGAGTGTAATAATTTGCCCTATCATAATTCAATATACGAAATAGCCAATAATAGGACATGGACAACAATAAGTATGAAAGATGACTTTAGAATGATTTTTGATCCGCAAGTTGAAAAGGAAATTAAAAGTCATCTTCAGAGTCAAAAAACACTCCAATAATCGGCTGACTCATTTCAAACTGAGCTAAAAAACAAACATGGTATTTTTCTGTACTCATATTTCCAATTTCTCTATCCAAAAAAAGATTTTAGGCTGTTTTATGCCCAAAACATTTCCCAATTATTGTTCAAGTTAGACTATTGTCCAATTTTTTTCAAAAATTCCTTTTTGTTCTGATCATAGAATTGTGTCTAAATTAGATAGATTAGCTGCATGTGTTGCCTGCCATTTGTTTAGATTGATTTTGTCAGAAATCAGAAAGGAACTTGTTTTCGTGCCTACAATAAAGAAAGAATCCCTGATTTTATCCCCTGGGTCACCAGATAAAATCTTGATCACTATGACACTACCTCATAAACCAACAAGCAGAGTTAGAAACATGAACCACTAAAGGAAGTATTTTCCAGTATTTTTATAACATACATTTCATTTCAAAGTTGTATTGGAATCATCAGAATCTACTTCAAACACTGAACAAACACCCTCATCACAAATAGCATTTAATGACCGAGTAAGTGCTGCAAAGATCCTAGCAAATCTTCTTGAAAATACAGTTAAGAAAATAACCAACCACAAAGATGAGGTTTTGGTACTGGGCATTCCTCGAGGAGGAGTAATAGTTGCAGACATTGTAGCTAGCAAACTTGACTATGATTTTGATGTAGTATTTCCTCGCAAAATATCGTCTATTGGAAATAAAGTAAATACTATTGGTGCTGTAATGTCAGATGGAACAACATACTTTGATGAGTCTTTAATAGAATCGTTAAAGATTCCACAAGAATTTATCAAAAAAGAGAAATTCATACAACTTCAAGAGATTAGTTTGCGAAAAGATCTTTACAGATCAAATAAATCATCAGAAGATTATGGCATACAAGACAAAGTTGTCATACTAGTAGATGACAGAATTGCAACAGGGTCTACTGCACTTGCAGCAGCAAGATGGATAAGAAAACAAAACCCCAAACATCTGATAATTGCATCACCTGTTTCTCAAATTCATTCAATCAATATATTAAAACAAGAAGCAGACACCATAGTGATTGTTTCTACTCTAACAAATAATGTGGCAGTAGGTCAAATTTACAAAACAATAGAACAGGAATTAGAAGACCAGGTAGTTGAGGTCCTAAAGAGAAGAAAATTAATTTAATATTTCAACTCTTAATTCCCCTCTCTATCTCTTCTTCATCTTCCGCAGTGACTTTACCCAAGATTGAACCACTGTCAGTGGTATACGGGTTAAGATATTCTTGTTCTACATCAACGTCAGTACTTTGCAGTTTTAGTTTCGCCTCCTCTTTTGTGTAGATTACGATTACTACATGATGTAGTCATCTTGGTTTAGCATCTTCTTTGTGCCTGAGGTGCCTGCAGTAAAGTTTACCTTCTCCACTCTGTTTTCTCCAGTCTCTAACCATCATGTCTGTGAATGTTCTTTCATTGGTGTAATCAAATACCATGTAGAAGGATGGCCATTTCTTGAATAGAACATCGGTGTGAAACTCTATGATTTTATCAAATGATGTATGATTCAGTTTGTATAGGTCTCGCAGTCTGGGGACAGGTTTTGGGATTTCTCTAGTTGGTGAGGGCATCTCATGTATTACAATTCCAAAGAAATCATCTTGTGAAGCTGGATCTTCTCCCCAAATGTATCGTGTCAATGATTCGTTGATATGATGAGGTTAATTGAGAAGTGTTTGGATTAATCTTGAACAATTATTCTCATTAATACACTGAATATCAACAAAGAAGCAATTAGGATGATGAACCATTTCTTTTTAGCTAACTTCAAAATCTTTCTGAAAAATGGTTTGTTTATCAGTGACTTGGAGTCACGAACATATTTGTAATCATAACACTCTGAACAAAGTTTTCCACTAACATGCCAATTAGGTTTTGGATCATATTTTGCCTCTTTAATCATACAAAATGCACATTTCATAAGCAAAATAATTAATTTAATTACTAATCTATTGCGGTACTATTCTGAAATTCCTTCGTCTCCGTAGATGTATCGTTTCAATGATAGTAAAAATTTCTGATGAGAAAAGAGAACTAATTGCAGAGTTCTTTATTGCACGAGTTATTACAGACTGAATTGCCTTGGTGGTCATTTGTTTGGGTTTCTGTGAAATCAGTGTATAATGTGCCCTGAATAAAATACTGTCATTGTGCAATACTTCACCGGCTTGCTTTCGTTCATTGAGATAATTATCCAAAGCCTTAGAAGCTTCTGGTGTTAGAAATGTTTGATATTCTTCCTTTGAATCCTCGTAAACCAAAACCATCTTACAGTCATCAGGCATATCACGTAGATGTTTAAGTTTTAGATCAGCCATTGAACCAACTCTAACACCTGTTGAAGCCAAGAAGTGAATGATTGCCTTGTTCTTTAATTGGACAGTTGAATCCAACATTTTTTGAACATCTTCAGTTTGCCATGCAGAGTTACCAGATTCCTTTACTCGTTCAGGATATAGTCTAGAAATCTTCCTCCAGTTCAAATCAACATCATTGACCTCCAAGAACAGCTTGATAGGTTTGCAGAAAGTAGGGACGGAGTTGGGATTTACTCTTTTCTTAGTATGGATGACATAGGTTGCTAGTATCTTTTGAAGTTCTTCTTTTGAAATCTTGAGAATACTATCAAAATCTTTTAATTCAAAATAATCAACAAACTTTTGAAGATACCAAGTGTATGTCTCACGTGTCTTTTCAGATTTTATCGATTCTTCAAACATAACTTTGCTATACTGCGCCATGTCTTCTATTCAACACAGATATAGATAAACGCGTTTAGGTTAGCTCATTCTTTAGGATGAGAGCAGAGTTCTGCTAGAACACCATGAAGAGATTTTGGATGAATAAAAGTAACTTTAGTTCCTGCAGAGCCAGGCCTTATTTTACCCAAGAATTGAATTCCACATCCTTCCATTCTTTCGACTTCACCTTCAATGTTATCAGTCTCTAAAGCCATATGATGTAGTCCTGGACCTTTTTTATCAAGAAATTTTTTGATTGGGCTAGAATCATTTGTTGGCTGCATTAATTCAACACGACCGTTTTCTAAATGAATAATTGCAACTTTAACTCCTTCAGTATCTACTGTTTCAAATTCGACACTATCTACACCTAATGCCTGTTGATACACTTTGGCTGATTCCTCGACATCATTTACTGCAATTGCAATATGATCAATTTTCATCTAAAACACCTCTTAACTGTAGATAATTTATGGTTTTATTTATTGTGTAGATTCTACTATTTCTATCATGAATCTGCGTTTCATCGTGATTAAGACAATTAATGACATTGATTCTAGGCATAAAAATACCATATAGGGCAATGTAAAAGAGTTCTGCAACACTAAACAAAGGAGAATCCATAATACATCCTACCATGAGTCATTGGGTGGAATTTCAGGAATAAGATATCGGTAATTTCAAATAATAACGTCCATAGATGTGTGTGAAGTGTGGACATATTCACCAATACCGTTCACGTAGAATCCAATGTATTGTCCTGTATGTGGAAAAGGATTGTAAGGGTTCAAGATATAGAAGACATTCACTATTGATTTGTAATTTTTTCTGGGGGTTTAACCATAGATAGTATTTATCAATGAGGCAAAGTTAGAATGTGTTAAGAAACATTTTTTGATTTTTATTTTTGATAATCATAGTTTTCTTTTAATCATAAGAGAAATAAAAAATAATACTTGGGAATTATAAAATATGACACTCAGGAAAATACCTTGCTCATAGGATTTCCAAGTAACGGTTTAGTGGGTGTTTTTTCAATATCATATATTATTCATCATCTAAAGATGAAACAGATTAGTGAGATCGAGATACAGGATATGCCTTCAGCATTATTCGTAGAAGATGGAGAAATTTTGGCCCAATCAGAGTTTATAATAAAAACAATCTTTTTGTAATAATTTCAGATGTTCCATTAGAACAGTATTTTGCAGAACAATTTGCGCTTGCAGTTCATGAGTTTAGTAAGAAAAATGCCATAAGAAAAATTGTGGTTGTTAGTGGGATGGAGACAGTAAACCAAAAAAATAATGCACCAAAAATTTATGGACTCATAACACACCCTATCTTAGATAACATACTTTACAATAATCAAATTCCAAAATTTTTAGATGGTTCAATTTTAGGAACAGACGCTGCCATAATTTCAAGTTTTAGAAAAACAAAAATTCCCGTACTTACTTTGTATACAGAATGTCATCCATTCTTTCCAGATCCCGAGGCATCAATTGTAGAAATAGTTACATTAGCA
>Ga0224497_10001827_pt1 | contig 13168 bp, 14 predicted proteins | sample SF_Jul11_sed_USG_4_FD_167970 | JGI IMG/M metagenome (GOLD analysis project Ga0224497, IMG submission 167970) | Sediment microbial communities from San Francisco Bay, California, United States - SF_Jul11_sed_USGS_13 | ecosystem: Environmental > Aquatic > Marine > Sediment | place: USA... | reverse complement strand
CTGACATTCCTGTATTTGTAGACTTTTGGACCGAATGGTGTGGTCCATGTAGAATGGTAGGTCCAGTAGTTGAAGAACTGGCAAGTGACTATGATGGCAAAGTAAAATTTGTCAAAGTTAATGTTGATGAGGCCAATGAATTGGCATCAAAATACAACGTCTTTAGTATTCCAACCTTGATTCTCCTTAACAAAGGTGAAATAGTTAGCCAGCAAGTAGGCGCTGCTTCTAAAGAGTCATACAAAAGTATGATTGATAGAGCACTCGCATAAATTACGAACACATTTTTCCTCTTTTTTGATCCCAAAATAACAGCAATTTTACACTTTACCGTTTCTTATTACTAAAGATTGTAGCCAACATTGTATGTCTTACCTACAAAGCAGAATAACAATAAACCAGTATCTTGATTCCATTACAAATCGTTCAAAAAAGAGTCATGTAGAATCAGTTCTAAATCAATTTGATATCTTTTGTAATCAAAAATACAACAAATCCAGCCAACAAGTACTAGATGATATCTATGATGAAGTAAACAAGACCCATTCTAGTGATAAAGTCTACGTCATGTTTAATCATTTCAAGGAATGGTTGCTTATTGATCATCCTGAAATAGAATACTTTCTTGGTAAAGACCTAACTCAGAGAAGAACAATCAAGGCTAGACACCCAAACACTGTCAAACTCTACCTGACCAAAATTAGGTCAATCTTTGAGGAGATAGGCAATATTGAGATTAACAGTAGACTGTTCAACAAAAGAGTAAAAACTCCAATGGCCGAAGAGGAGGATCTAGAACCATTTACCAAAGAACAAATGAGATTACTATTAGACAGATGTTCTAATCATAACAAGCTAAAGTACATGGTTCTCAAAGATACTGGCTGCCGTATTGGGGAACTAGTACAACTTCGAAAAAGAGATGTTGATGTGACAAAATCACCTATGGAAGTTAAGATTCAAGCAAGTTACACTAAAACTAAGAAATCCAGAATCGCATTCGTTACAAGAGAAACTGCTTCAATGCTAAAGAGACTATTAAACAAAAAACAAGAAAATGAACTTGTTTTTGGAACAACAGATGATGTTTATGTGGCAACAGGTACAGAAAAGACTCTTTTTTCATATTATAGAGGCCAACTTGCACAAGACTATCCTGAATTTGGTGCAATTTATCAAAGCAATGGCAGACACAAGAAAACAATTCACTCCATCAGATCATTTACTGCCACACAATGTGCTGAAGCAATTGATGAGACTTGGGGCCATGGATACATTGGTCACAAAAAGTATCTAGGCCAATACATAAGAAACCAAGAAAAAATGTCTGAAATGTTCCTAAGAACAGAGAATCATTTGATGATTTACGAGTCAGTGGAAGTAGTTGATCAGGATGAACGGGTCAAGAAGCTAGAAGAACAGCAGCAACAATCAAAGCTGGATATGATTGCACTTACAAATATAATGACTCAATTGGCAGACATCAAAGCAGATAATGTTAGAAAAGATTTTGAGATAAAACAATTACAAAACATGCTTGGAGATAATTAATTGCACAAGCTACCTCAATGCCCTCAATCTCTTCAACGAACTAGCCTAAAGTCATTCTATTGAAATCTTGTAGAGTCAATACTTTTTGCTCAAAATGCCTGCTGGTAATGTGTGATCGCTAGGTCAAATCTTCTGTACCGAAGTTTAAAAATTATTTTTAAATGGATACTTTAGCACCTAGTTCCTTCATTCAATTATGTACACAACACTATCTCCAGCTGAGTTTGCCAAAACAAACCAGCAAATGGATTTAGAAAAACATCCAAAGTCTTTTGATAAAGTCCCAAAAGCAAATCATCCTATAGACCTTAGGAAAGTCAGGATGAAAACAATAACGTGTTAAGAAACAAAATTAGAATTAAAAGTGAAATAGAGACTAATTGCGATAGTCCTATTTCGTGCCTAATTCACGACGAACTTGGCTATTGTTCTAAGCACACATTTCTAAATAAACCCTAGAGATGTACATAGACAATCTAGTAGTCAAGAAAAGATTGACAGAGCTATTTGAATCGTTTTCTGATAACGAGAAGAAAATTAAAGATCTGACAGAAAAGGCCGATATTCTAAAAAAAAGACTTAACCTTGAAACTGATTAAACAGAAAATCAACGTGTATGAATGACTTGGTGTTTTGATTGCAAGGCTGATCAAACTGGTGATTATCTCTTACTCTGCAAGGAATTAGATCATGACATTGATGCTGATAGAATGTTTCAGATTACAAACCAAGAAACCAAACCAGCACATACCAAAGATGAATCGCAAGAAAATGTTGTTGAGAAACTGGCAAAATTTGCACCATCACAAATGGAAAAGGTAGTAATCTCTCAGGGAGACAACAACAAAATCTATGCAATGGTAAAGATAAACGGCCATCTTGAGACAATGGAGGTTGATAAAAAGAATCAAAAAATTGTTTACTGGTTACAAATTGTCTATTATGAGAACTTTGGTCAATGGTATTCTGAAGAATCCTGTGCTAATGCAATTGGGTTTCTCAGGGCAAAAATATCAATGAATGAAAATACAAACAGAGAGAAAACACACATCAGAACGGCATTTGTAAATGATGAAATCTATTATGATTTGGGTAGTCCAGACTGGAAAATAGTCAAGATTACAAAAGATTCTGTAAACATTGTAGATTTTTCAAAACAAATACCAGTGTTTTTTAGAAGTGGAAAAACAGCTCAACAAGCTACTCCGTGTTTTATGCCGGAAGGAAACGCATTAGATGACTTTGCCAAATTATGCAGAATGCCTAATGCAGAGCTATTCAAAGTTCATCTGATAGCTAATCTTATTTCAGACATACCGACACCAATAATGGCCATTCAAGGAGCAGCTGGAGCATCAAAGAGTACAGTTTCATCTATGATCAAAAGAGTTGTAGACCCTGCTGGAAATTCCCTTGAGGATAATCTCAAATCAGTTCCACATGGCGAGGACAACTTTGTAACTTCTTTGGTAAACACCTACTGTCAAGTCTTTGAAAACATCTCTCATATTGACCAAGACACCAGCAACATGATGTGCAGAGCCATTACTGGTGGCTCTTTTGACAAGAGAGCACAGTACACAAATGGTGACGTATTCACCATGAGTTTCAAGAGAAAGATACTCATCAATGGAATAGATTTTGTCATAAACTATGCAGATTTGGCAGACAGAACAATAGTTTACGAGCTTGAAAGAGTAACAGATGAGGCTAGAAAAACAGACTGTTTCATAGAGAATTCATTTTGCAAGTTACTACCTAATTTACTTGGGCAGATCTTTCTAGTACTGCAGAAGGTTTTGCAAACTGTAAAAAAAATTGAAAAAGCAACCGAGAAAACTCCAAGAATGGCAAGTTTTGCAGTGTACGGTGAGGCAATCTATCAGGTATTAGGACACAAACAAGGAGAATTTTTAGAAATCTACAAACATGCACTGACAAAAAATCTTGAAATTCTGTATGACGCAAATCCCATAATTCCATTTTTGGATAATCTGTTACAGGATAAAGACAAATGTGAAATGCAAAGCAAGGATTTGTTCAGAAAACTCAAATCTTTTGTGGGCATTGAGGGATACAATGACAAACACTTGCCTCAGTCTCCATCTGGCATTAGATCATGGATTTTAAAGTCAAAGTCTCTGTTAGATGAGCACAACTACAAAGTTTCACATTACAAGAATACTAAAAGCAAAAGCACTTCAGGGTTTACCCCAAATGCCATGATCTATACGACTAGTCGCATAACACAAAAACAAACACAGCTAAAAGAAAATGAGCTGGACCTGTAAAGGAATTTGTGAGATGGAATGTAGCATGAAAGATCAATGGAAAAGAGGTTATGCAAGTGGCCAAAAGTATTGTCGGACTTGTTCGAGGTATTTTCAAACCAATGACTTTCGATGCAGATGCTGCCATCAAGTTTTAAGACAAAGCAAAAGACATCACAAATGTATAGTTTCTTAATACTATCTCCTTTCTTTTTTTATTTAATGTCAGAAAGAATGGTAAATCTACCTGTACATTCAGAAGTCAGAGAATTGATTAGACAGCTAAAGAAAGACATGACGTACAATCAGTTCTTTAAGTTAATTTTAGATCAGGAAAAATGATTTCTATCCTTTTGCAAACTCTACAAAATCTCATTTTACCCTCTGAATTGATACTTGAAACAATCAATGTAGATTTGAGATTCCCTCAGTGAGAATTCAAAATAATGAGTCACCAATGTAAAGGACTTTGTTCTAAATATTCAGTAAAGATTCCTTCTAATCAAAGATATTACGAGAATGGCAGAGTATTTTGCAGACAGTGCGAGAGATTCATGAGGATTCCAACTGTCAGGTGTCCGTGCTGTAGGGGTTCAGTCAGAAACAAACCTAGAAGTAAAAAGTAATTCAATACTTTTGGTAGTCATTTAAGTTGATTTTATCATAGATTAGAAATGACTTTACAGACCCGTTTCTTCTAGATGAGGCCTCAAATCTTTGCAGTTGGGAATAGTTGTAGGGATTCTAGATAAACTCGATTAGGTTAATTCTTCGCAGTAATCTTATTCCTGTTACTGACTTTACTCCGTCTGATGTTACCTGTGCAGCAGTTGAAACTTTTGTTTTGACTTTGTGTCCCTTTAGAGACATTCCCTTGTAGGATAAATCAGACTTTACAGAAGGGAAGTATTTTCCTAGGGCATCTGAATAAGCTATACCTCCCTGGTTGTCAATTGATTCTTGTGTTTTAGTTTTAGACGTAAACTGATTTTTGTTTTATCAAATTAGAGAAGTGTTTAGGATATCTATTTCAACTAGGTATAGAGATAAAATATTCCAACCAATCCTAAAACAATAATCCAATAAATCCATGGCATGTGTTTTGGTTCTTTTGAAGGATATACGAAATTTTTAATGTCTTTTAGTTGCACAGTATCAGCACATGTTCATTGTATATAGACACCCATCATCAAATCTTTAACATTTGTCTAAAATAGTACCTCATAATAATCATCATCTATTGCATAGCAAACATGTGTAGTTGATTTCTTTTTCTTTTTTGCAGGCAAATAAGATTTGGTTAGTTTTTTGTTTTATGAGAAGTGTTTAAGAAAAAAACATAGTCAGTTATTTGATGTATTTTTTTATGAACTATAGGTTCAGGCAAGTGTGAAATTTGTAGAGATTCGTATTCTATATTCAAAAACTCATCACGCATTTTCTTGAGACGTTCAATTTTTATTAATAACTCATACCTTTCTATTTCATTTTTTACATTTATTGTTAGAAATTCCACAAGAGACTTTTCATGAAGTTAGTATATAGTTAAATCAACAAAAAATTCATAGTGCTAACTAATTTACCAAGTGAAAAAAGAAAATTGTAAATACAAAAACGTTGTAATTATATGGTCAGAGGAGTTTGGTCTTCATCGCCATGTTAGACCTTCTTTGTCATTAACTCCTTTGGCATTTGAAATTAATCAAAAGTTTTTAGAAAAATGAAAAGAGAACTAAATCATAATCCTAATGGAAATTATGACATTGGCACTAGATTATTTTGATGACTTTTATTAAATAAAATAAAATTCTACTTATTTTATGTTCATAGAAGAAAGAAGTAAGAATAAAAATACAAACATAGTAAATGCTAAATCACCTTATTCTATCTGGACAGAGACACCACTTTCTAAATTTGGGTTCAAATGTATGATGAACAAGCATGATTTTTGCACTAGTGAAAAATGTCAATGTCTTTGCCATCCATATAACCAACAATGATAGAGTATGGCTCGAAGGACTACGATAATGATTGAAGATGATTTGTATAAGAAAATAAGACTAATACAAGCAAAAATGATTAAAAAAGAGAATAAGTCAGTTAGTTATTCTCAGGTAGTACATCTCCTCTTGAGAAAGTCACTGAAATAAGATATTTCATAATCTTGTATAGGATTATTCAAACATGCTAAAACGAAAAAAACTCTGAACTATTTTTCTGTCCATACTTTCTTTGTACCTTTTTCGGTACTGGTCATATATCCTTCTACAACATCCTTGATCTTGTGCATTGAGAAGATTATACTTGGGATTAGAGGTCTGCCTTTAGTATGAATAGCTTCTATTCCTAACCCTTCTCCTGTCTTTTCAACTGCCATCATTACATTGATGACATCACCTGCAGTAAACGGCATCATAGTTTGGTTAACTATGACATCTTTGTTCTCATTTGTTCGAAGAACACAACGTACAGTGGAATTTGGTATGTCTTTATTATTTTTTCGGAGCCAGAAATCAATATATCTTGATTCTGTGCCGGATTTTCTTCCTACTTGTGGCGCAGAAATGATTACATAGGTGCCTGACACTGTAATTTGAATATCAGATAGATGATCTGGGGTATGTACAATTCCAGCTATTGCGTCATTTTGGTCCATGATAACTGCTACAGGATCTGTGGTATCGGGTCTTTGATCTTTGGTACTAATTATTTGTGCAAATTCTATTGTCATAATATAATATCATGTTAACTTGTATTAATGATATACCTTTTTATTTTTACATATTTTTAATTATTTTTATAGTAAATTAAACAAACGTTCATCTTACCTGATTTTCATAATCCTATCTAAGATTATGAAAAGATTAGAAGAGAAATAATCATTAAACTACCTATCTACCCTCTCCATAATTCCAATATCGGAAATTTTCCTCCTTATTCCAGTTTCTTTGCTTTCTGTCCTGTGTAATTCTCCCAATAATCTACAAAATAGTCTTAAGCAAAGAAAACTATCTACAAGTGTTGAATCAAAAAGAACTGGAAAAATGGATGGATGAGAATCTAAAACCATGCGAGGCTCTGAATCGTAAAATGTCTACGGATTCTCAATGGTAACTGCCTTTTCTCCAGTATAGTTCTCCCATCTTTCTATGATTACGTCAATGTATGCAGGGTCTATCTCCATGCCGTAACATATTCTGTTTGTTTGCTCGCATGCAATTAGTGTAGAACCAGAACCTAGGAATGGATCATAAACTATCAAATTAGAATCCTTAGTGAAATTGTTCTTCTTAACTTTGGTTTGACGTCTTATCTGTAGTAAATTCACTTCACATTGATTTATAATTTGAAAACTGGCCTTTTATTCAATGGAATCATATCTCTAATCTGTTGACCTTTGAAGAGATTTCGCAAGAATTTATCGCAGAAAACCAACAACAACTATGCCAAACTATGCCAAAATCTGTACAAGCAAAGAAAGGGGGCCCATATTCAACACAAGAACTGGAAAAGAGAAGAACCGAAGTTTACAGACTACACTTTGAGTACGGATATTCAGCTAGAAAGATTGCAGAACTAATGAATATCAATAGAAATACCATTAATGGAGACATCAAACACTGGTACTCAAAAGTGGCAAAATCAAATGACATTCAATTCGAGTCAACAATATATCCAATTCTTGAAAGATTAGACATCCAAAGAACTAGAATCAGGGAGTATCTTGATCAAGCAAAAACAATTTCAGAAAAAATTACAATTGAAAAAAGTATTCTTGAGATTGACTCAAAGATATCTCAAATAAATGAAAAATTACACTTTTCATCTCAAAGAATGTTGAGTTATGTGGTAGAATCACTGAATCATCACTTTGAACAAAAAAATGACAAAACTCGTTATGTCGGGATTCATGAAAAACTTGCTGTTTCAAATGATTCTAAAATAAAGATTGACAAGATAATCTCTGAAGACAAGAAAAATCTCTGGGGCAGACAGAACTAGACATGGTATATCGCAAGCCTCATCCTGATTGCTCTGAAAATAACTGCCAATCATATTCTGCATACATCAGAGTTCAGAAAAAGTGGGTAAAGGTAGGAGAGTACAATTCAAAATGTCATACCTTTACTCCAGCTGAGGATGTCAAGACGTATGACGAAATACAAGGAAAATCTTTTGAAAAATCAATTGAACAGAAGCTAGATTATTTGGAAAAACTATTTGGAATTAATTAAGGTGTAGACACTTCAAGACCCCCCCTATTAGGCACGGTTACACACGAAAAAGGGGAATTATGAGCGCAATAAAGCACGAATATGCACCTAAAAGAGCCAAAATTGGACAGATTTCAGATATGATTGATTGTCATTTTATCAAGTTTACAGATTTTTCCTTCCATTCTGTTGCCCAAAATAGTTCTTATTTCCCCTTCTGTTCCTGATGTAAGGGCTGATAGGAAACTTTTGAATGCTCTTTTATGAACAAATCATTCGTGTTGGTTATATGCAAAAGTATGGTTACAGAACCATTAATTAATTACATAATTGAAGATAAATATTGCAAAATGATATTTTAACTATATCTTAAATTCTTATATTATTCCATGAGAGTAAAAAACAATGCCTGATCCTGAAGAAGATATTTTTGAGGGGCCTTTTCCTGAAGGAGGTTTGATCCCTGAAGAAGATATTCCTGAGGGGCCTTTTCCTGAAGCAGATATTCCTGAAGGAAATCCTTTTCCTCCTTCGCCAGATGAGTCAGAAAACTATGGAGAATTGCCAGGAACTGGGGTGGAAGAAGACGAAGATAAAATTCTCGACGAATTAGAAGAAAATGACGAATTCATTTCTGGGTTATTATCAGGTACATTAGATGAAAAAAAAATTCGAAATATTTTGGAATTGGATGAATTTGGATTTGAAACTCCTGATGAGGAAGAAGTAAAATTTGGCCTATTTGAAAAAGTTCATGATCCAACAAAAAAAATAAACCCTCCAATTTGGTCTGAGAAAGTTATCAGTGAAAGTCGTTTTACAGTATTCGTAAGTGATTTACACCCTAGCGACTCCACTGTAGCTGATGATTTCTATATTAATCATATCAATGAATATTTTGGTTTTCCACATAGCATATCAAAAGCTTATATCCTTGGCGCAGTTCTCAAAAAGTTACAAGAATTATTCAAAAATAGGTATAAGGAACAATTTAATGGAATGGAATTAGTATTACTTGGAGATTGTTTTGACTTTTTAGAATGTGCATCCAGAAAAAGTAAATTTTTACATACACCACTAGGATTAGTACTAAAAAAATTCAACGATGATGGAAATACAATTATCCATATTTTAGGTAATCATGATCCAACAACTCCAACATCTTATCTTCCTTTAATGAAACATGTTGGAAGAACATATTATAATAAAGAATTGAAAATTTTTGGATTACATGGACATCAATTTGATAAGAGTAACCATCAAGCAACAAAAGGCGTAGGACCCTTGGTTGGGATGAAAGCATGTAATATTGAGCCTAAAAGACCGACGAACCGGATTTTTAGGATGCTCTATAAAACAATTTGGCCTCTGCGAAGTCGACCTTTTATTCCGATTGACAACGTAAGACCAATGCATAGACTTTCAAAAGCGTTTGAAGCTTGGGTTAACCAAGGATTAAAAAAAGTTCCCGGATGGACGGTAGGACTAAGAGCCAAAATTGCAGCTCATGTTGGAAAATGGCTCGCATCAAAAATGTTCAATTATTTATTAAAAGATGGTGATAGTGATCAAATAGAACATGCTTCAGCACTTTTTAAAAATGGAAGTACTGTAGATGAAGGAAAAAATAAAATCACATTACCAGGGGGAGTTGAATATGTCGTAATGGGTCACACCCACTTTCCCGTAAATGCAGGAAAATATTTCAATACCGGCACTTGGATGGGGGTTTTAGGATTAATATCAAACAGCACCCCTCCAGTTACAGAATGGTATGAAATATGGCCATACTTAGTTCATTACAAAAACCCCCAAAATAACAAGGTTGAAAAACCCGTATTAATGGGAATGCAATATTTTCCGCTCAAAAATAAAGTCAAAACTTCAGTTTTAACTCCAAAAATGACAAATGTTTTTAGAAAAAGATTTTTTGGAAATGAGACAAAGACGCTTGACCCGAATACGAATGAAGTCAAATCCGTCCCATAATGTTTAAAATATTGAGTGTATGGAACTGATAAACGGTTTTTGCAAAAATAAATTAATCATTTCAATACTCTCATGTTGTAGAAAAAAGGCATTAGTAGAAATTTGGCCAAGGAATTAAGAGTCTTAAGTAAATTTTTGGAATGAATTAAGATAATTGTGTCTGTTCTTTAAAATTTATGGAGATCTATACGGGTAGATTGTAAGAATTTCAAGAGAAAAATAATTCAATCTAATTTTAGATGTTTGGATTTTTTTGATTCGTAAAGTGCGGCACTGATAATGATTGGGTAATTAAACACTGAGGTGTCTTTACTCTTACTGGAACTTGTGGAAAAGCAGTAACTGTTGATTTAACTACAGACGGTGGAACATCAGGGACAATTACAGGAAACGTAGCCTGTATACCATAATCTCTTTTTCTTTTTTATTTTGGCGTATAGATAATCTCTATCTCACCATTTCTCACATCAATTTGTATCCTAGAGTACAAGACATCATAAAAGACTTCATGAGATGTTCTTTTTGATCTCTCATAAGAGAAATGCAAGTTAGTATAGAAAATATGTCACAAAAGAATTTCATATCTTATGATCTTTTAATTACTACTATCTTCGTATCCCATTAATGACAAACAAAATATTGATGACTTCGATAATTGCAATGACTTTCATAGTACTTGTGACAACATCTAACGCTTATGCACAAGTAAGTGACTTTTACTGGAGTGAAACGATAGACTGGAATGCACCTGGAATTGGAGGTCAAGTTTACACAGCAGATACTGCCACCAAAACCATCACACAGCTTACAGATGATGATTCTGGTTTTGCTAGAATTGATGATGTGGAAATTGATTCCGTTTCAAACCAACTGTTTTGGAACAATTGGGCATCTGGTTTCTTTAATTCTAGTCCAGCAGAAGGAATCTACAAATCCAATCTAGATGGTACAGGTCAAATTCAAGTAACTGGACTAGCCCAGTCTAGTAGCTCTGCACTTGGTGCAGCAGGACATCATGGTATTGCCCTAGACCCTGTAAATCAGGACATCTACTTTACCCGTGGTGTTAGTTATGCAAATGATATAAGCTTGGGTGAAGTATCCAAAGTAAAGTTTGATGGTTCAGGCTATACAAAACTTGATGCAGCAGGCGACAGCTGGTTCCCAAGTGGAATAGCACTAGATGCTAACACCAACACGCTATACTGGGGTCAACCGGGATTTCCCTTTGGAGCAATTAATGGTGCAATAAACAGCATGGATACAAGCGGAGGAAGTAAAATGACTCTTGCTCCACACACAGATGGTCAAGGTAGATCATTGGCACTAGATAATAATAATGGCTTGATATTTTACAGCTCCTGGAATCCTCTTATCCCATTTTCGGGTGGCGGAATCTGGGTATATGATATCAATACTGGAATTGTAACCAATGTACTTCCAGTGAATCGAAATAATGGAATACCTGATGTTGAACTAGATACTGCAAATATGCGTATCTATTGGACTGAATTTACAAATGGTCAAATTCAAAGTGCAGATTATGATGCAAGTGGTAACCTCAGCAACATAACTACCGAACTTGACGGCCTGGAAAATCCGTTTGGTCTTGCATTGGGACTGATTACTAATCAATCTCCCGAATGTGGAAGTGCTGCAGCAAGTCAAAACACATTATGGCCTCCAAACCACAAGATGAAAGACATCACAATTCTTGGAGTTACAGATGCTGATGATGATTCAATCACTATCACAATTGATGGAATCACACAAGATGAACCTGTAAACGATACTGGAGATGGAGATACATCACCTGATGGTTTAGGAGTTGGAACAGATACTGCACAAATAAGAGCTGAAAGATCAGGAACTGGTGATGGAAGAGTGTATGAAATTTCATTCACAGCAGATGACGGCAATGAAGGTACCTGTTCAGGTTCAGTACAAGTCGGTGTACCTCATGACAAAAATAGCACACCAATCAATAGTGGAACTACAATAGACTCTACACAATAACACAACCTCTTTTTCTTTTTTCATTTTGGTGTGTATGTAATCTCTATCTCTCCGTTTCTGACATCAACTTGTATTCTTGAAAACAAGACATCATAGAAAACCTCATGAGATACTCTTCTTGTTCTAACGGGAAAAATCAGGTCAGCCTTTTGCAAATTCTTTAGCTTGCGATAAACTGTAGTCTGAGGGAATTTTGTCTTATCAATTAGATTGTAACCTGACATTTTATTTTTTTGCAACTCCAGGAAGATTTTACGTTCTACATCATTGCCTAGCATTTGAAGTGTAAACAAATCATCATAGTCTATTGCATCCATTGCCCCATTGACTAAATGGCTAAGATGTCTCTGGTTTCTTTTTTAGCTCATTTTCGATTGCTCTTGTTACAAACTCCTTGATTGTGATACCCTCATCCACAATTTTGTGTTTTATCCTTTTTTGGAGCTCCTCATCAATCTCAACAATCAGCTTTGGCACGTCTATTTCCATGTAACAATATTATAAATACTCGTTTATAACTATATGGGAATATGGTAATATTTACTATTTCCCATATTAGATGTATAATTAGGTCTGGGGTTAGATAGACATTCTCTTAGTGGTTTGTCGGCTTTATGCAGTTTGCAAACAAATCAGCATAATTATGAAAAATGAATCAACTATCTCTACACTTCTCACAAAGAGAAATCTCAGATACACCTATCTCGTTTCTTGAAACCTCTGTAAGGATAATCTCTACTCCTTAACTATAGCATTTCTGGCACAATTCTTTCATGGGAAATTACGTTTTTCAGAAATATGATTTGAATTGTTTTCCATATTGATTTGTATTGAGAATAAAAGTTCCAGATTCAATAAAATTTAATCAGGATTTAGCCAATTTAGAACATTGAGGATACTATTCTTCTATAATCCTAATACAAGAAAAAAGTAAAACAGCAAATGTTAGTCAATCTTTTGATCCTAAAGTAATTAATATTCCAAAAATGCAGGCAGAATATGTCATTTGGTGAAGTAGATACACTAAATATGCTATTTGATAAACTACAAAGTTTGTTTGATGAATCTCAAGGGTACTATGAATCATTTCTAGATACTAACAACATGTACAAAAAAGGCCAACTAAGT
>Ga0224497_10001825_pt1 | contig 13176 bp, 15 predicted proteins | sample SF_Jul11_sed_USG_4_FD_167970 | JGI IMG/M metagenome (GOLD analysis project Ga0224497, IMG submission 167970) | Sediment microbial communities from San Francisco Bay, California, United States - SF_Jul11_sed_USGS_13 | ecosystem: Environmental > Aquatic > Marine > Sediment | place: USA... | reverse complement strand
GGATTCGCAAAACGCCTGGCTCAGGCAAATCCATGCGCATAATTACCTGTTCGTCAGCCCCCGCGTGGGAGCGCAAAACGGCTTCGGCGACGGCGACTGGATCTGGGTCGAGTCGGCGCACGGACGCGTACGCTGCATGTGCCGCTTCAGCGAGGCGGTGGAGCCGGGAACGGTGTGGACCTGGAACGCGATCGGCAAGGCCGCGGGCGCCTGGGGGCTGGACGGCAAGGCCAACGAATCGCAGAAAGGGTTTCTGTTGAACCACCTGATCAGCGAGGAAATCCCGTCAGAGCGCGAAGGCTACCGCTATTCCAATTCCGATCCGGTGACCGGCCAGGCCGCCTGGTACGACCTGCGAGTGCGCGTCTACCGGGCCGACGCGAGCGAACCGGAACAGACCTCGCCGCAGTTCGAGTGCCAGCCGCGGGTGCCGGGAATGGAGCCCGCGCGCGGCAAATGGCAGGCATTCGTCAGGGGGCTCGGGTCATGACGCAGCTCGCCCTGGTGATAGATCTGAATACCTGCGTCGGCTGCCACGCCTGCGTGACCAGCTGCAAGGAATGGAACACTTCCGGGGAGGCCGGCCCGATGGTGGATCGCAATCCTTACGGCGCCGAGCCGACCGGGACCTTCTTCAACCGCGTGCAATCCTTCGAGGTCGGCGAGTTTCCGCATACGCAGACGGTCCATTTCCCGAAATCCTGCCTGCACTGCGAGGACCCGCCCTGCGTCCCGGTGTGTCCGACCGGCGCCAGCTACAAGCGCCCCGAGGACGGCATCGTGCTGGTCGATTACGACAAGTGTATCGGCTGCGAATACTGTTCCTGGGCCTGCCCCTACGGCGCACGCGAAATCGACGAGCAGCAAAAGGTCATGAAAAAATGCACGCTGTGCGTCGATCGCATCTACGACGAGAGCCTGCCGGAGCAGGAGCGCAAACCCGTATGCGTGCTGTCCTGTCCGACCAGCGCGCGCATATACGGCGATATTCACGATCCGGAATCGGAAGCCGCGCGCGCGATTAACGAGTCTGGGGGTTACCAGTTGATGCCGGAATGGAGCACCAGCCCCGCGAATCACTACCTGCCGCGGCGCAAGGTCAATATCGCGATACACGAGGAAGACCTGCAGCGCGCCGACAACCCGCTGCGCAAGGAAGATCGCGGACCGCGCGCGCCGACCACGCGCACCACGCTCGACGATTCGACCTCGTGGTAACCGGGGCTGGGCGATGAAACCGGCGATCTCGGTACTCTTATTGACGACCCTGATCGGAGCCGGCCAGGGATTGTTCCTGGCTTACTACAGCGCCGAATGGCTGCTGCTGTTGAATATTCTGCCGGCGACGCAAGGCGATTACGGCGGCGAAGCCGCGGGCCTCAGTTTCCTGCTGCTGGCCGCGGGCCTCGCGGCATCTTTTTTTCACCTGGGTCACCCGCAACGGGCGTGGCGAGCGGCGGCGATGTGGCGCACCTCGTGGCTGTCACGCGAAGTGATTGCGCTGCCGGTGGCAATGGCGCTGATACTGGCTTACGCATTGATGAAACTGACCCAAAACGATCCGGTTGTTTTCTCGCTTGGCAGCGGCATCCCGCTCACGCTTTCGATGCTGGCGGGATTCGGCGCGGTGCTCGCGGTGGCCACGCTATTCGTCTGCACCGCGATGATTTACGCCTGCCTCAAGTTTTTACGGCAATGGCACAGCCCGCTTACCGTGCTGAACTTTCTGCTGATGGGTTGCGCGTCCGGTTTTACGCTGGCGACGGCCCTGGCGGCTTTAAGCGAAGATACGAGGTTCGACTACTTTAGCGGCATGGCGATCATGCTGACGCTCGCGGCACTGCTGTCACGCTACGCGAGCCTGTCGCGCAACCGGCGCCTGCGCAGCCCGTCCAGCCTGCAGTCGGCGATCGGCGTCCATCACCCGAGAATCCGGCAGCTGGCGCAGGGCGCGATGGGCGGCAGCTTCAATACGCGCGCCTTTATCCACGGTTACGGGGCCGCGCTGCTGCGCCTGGTGCGACGCGGCTTTATCCTGCTCGCGTTCGTGGCGCCGGTGGTGCTGTTACTGGCCGCTCATCCAGCAACGCCGTCGATATTCGTCATCGCCTTCGCGCTGCAATACCTCGGCCTGCTCGCCGAGCGCTGGTACTTCTTCATCGAGGCGGAGCACCCGCAGAACATTTATTACCAGATGATTTCGTGACGCCGGCGTCGCCGTACCTTCGGGATCATCCCGGCACGGAAGTCATCCCCGTATTGGAGTCGTCCCGGCGAAAGGTCTCTCCCGGGCTTGAGCCGGGGCGGGGATCTCTCTGTTCTCTTATAAGGATGAAAGCCTGGATGCAGATCTTGCAATCCAGGGGGAAGGCCCGTCTCGTTTAAAAATCGATAGACGAAAAATGTTCCAGCGCAGCCTTGCGAAAAGCCTTCGACTGGTTCGCGTCGGGAATCGCGTTACCGATGTAATCGATCGCCTTGCCGACGTCGCTATTGCCGTCGAAAGCCTCGTCGACGATCATATCCGCGACGACCCCCATGTATTCGGTCGCAATTTCGAGCATTTGCGCCTTGATCGGGTCGGCGGACATGCCAGCGCTGGATACCACGGGTGCGGCATGGCCGGAAGCGCCCCCATCACCGCCCGGATCGATCAGCTGCAGGAAGCTGTCGGCCGGCATGAACTCGGGTTCGCTGTCCTCGGGCGCGGAGGCATAGGTGTACTTGACCGCCGCGCTCTCGGCGAGCATCTGGATTGCCTCGCCCGCCTCGCCGGAGCGACAGTGCAGGCGCGTCAGCTTGCCCTGTGAAAATCTCAGGAATATCGAGCGGTTGCTGTCGGTCAGTATCGTCAACAACCCGGTTTCGTGGTTGCCGATAATGGCGTTCAGCTGCTCGAACAGCTTTGCTTTAGGTACAAATTGAGACTGGGCCATTGCAGATGTTGCCACGCTCGCTCCGATGCCTGGGACCAATACGCGGCAATCCTGTTAAATAGAATAATGATACGGATTGCCGGCGCATTGTCGATTACTAGGCCGCTTTCATTTCCTTCATGCGCTTCATGATGATCGATACGCTGGTGCGCATGCGCTCGAAGGCCTGCGCCACGTCCTGTATCTCGTCGTCCGAATTGACAGTAATGGTGCGCGAGGTGTCACCCTTGCTGACCGAGTCCGCCAGTTCGCGCAGGTCGAGCAGCGGCTGCGTAATCGTCTTCGATAACATACCGGCGACAAAGATCGCCAGTGCGAATACGACGATGACGACCAGCACCAGTATGATAATCATTTGTTGCTTGGAGGATTGCAGGCTGGCCTGCACCGACGACAGTCCCTCTATCGGCGCCAGTGCGATCGACTTGGGCTGTTGCACGATAACCGTCCAGTTGAATCCCGGGAAACGGGTCACGACGCTGCGGTAGAGCTCGGGCCCCGCCGATTTGGCGTAACCGATGACGTTAGTCTCGCCGATCGCATAACCTTTTTTACGCGTCGAGAAAACCTCCTGTATCGCCGCTTCGGTGCTGTTGCGGATGTTGATGGAATCGACCATGATTCTTTTCTTGTCATGCTTGGTAGCGGTTTCGGCGAGCAGCAGGCCGCCGCTGCTGATTACCGAGACCGCTCCGCCCGCGATGTCGCGTGCGCCGTTGTCAGCGACTTCCTGGATCAGGCTTACCCCGAGCACCGCCTTCATCACGCCGAGGCTGCGTCCCGACGCGGGATCGTCGATACGCACCGAAATATCGACCGACCAGATGCCGGCGGAGTCGTCGTATTCGACCTCACCGACCGAGATTTCGTTTTCCCATGCGGTTTTCCACCAGTTTTCGTCGCTCTGCACGAAATCCGAAGTCGGATTCGTCAACGCGGTATTGAAGCCGTTCTTGTCGGTGAAAAAGACTTCGCCGAAATGGGCCGAGCGGCGGATTTGCTGGATCAGGTAACGATTTGCCGCCGGTGAAACGTTGAGACTCTTGCGATTTTTGAAGCGGGCCTCGATTTCGTCGATCGACTGACCGACCAGGCCCACTTTCTGGTGCGCTTCCGCGGCGGCTTTCGACGCCTGGATGATGATCGGCGCCGAGGCCCAGACCACCACGTCCGATATACGTTCGAGCATAAACGCGTCCAGCTCGTTGACGATGCGCGCCGAAGTCGTGCTCAGGTTATTGCCGACGACCGAATCGAGCAGCTCGCTGCGGCTCTTGTCCAGCTGCTGGTTGGCGGTAGATGTCAACTGGTTGAGGCTGAACCACGAGAACGCGCCGACCAGAAGTACCGGTACTATGCCGATAAACAGGGTGCGGTTGGTGATCTTGCCGCGAAGGCTTTTGCTGTAAGGTCGTTTTTCCATCGTCTTAACTCGTATAGGCTGTTGGTTGTGTGCTGCTTCCCGGTTTCCGATTCGTTCAATATGCATTGCAACAGGATCGTTCCATGACCTGATTGATGTCCCCGGGCGCTCGCTTGTCGTTATTTTTTTGCCGGCTTGCCTGCCGTGTTCAATGTAATGATCGAATATCGTTACCCGATTAATCCATAAATTGCATTAGGTACCGGTTAAATATAGTCCAAGACTGGCATTGCGCGAGGTTTTTTATGGTGTTACGACGTCGTGACTGCAAATCGCCGACTGGATCCCGAACGCCGGTTTTGCTGCCGTTTTTGAAATAGAATCTGGCATAATCGAATTCTCCCACCGTTTAGGATGAGGATCTGACGAATGACGCCCGACCAACGAAAGGTCAGGCGCAAAAACAAGGCCGCCTCGAGGTTGCCGGTAGATGCGTCGAAGTTGAACATGGGTAATACCTATAGTTCCGCGCCCGACTTTTACTACGATATCGAGTTCGACTGCATCGATTGCGGCGCCATCGAACCGTGGAGCGTCGAACGGCAAAAATGGCGGTACCAAGAGGCGCGGGATTACTTTTTTGCAACCGCGGTGCGCTGTCGCAGTCGCCGCGCGGAGCAACGCGAGCGCCGGCGGCTGGCGCGTAGCGAAGCCGGGCATGCGCCGGCATGATCGCCATCCACGATAGCGGGTCGCGGATAATTCCCTGGTTGCACGCAGGTCGACGTTTGCCAAGTGCATCGATTTCGCCGCAGCAGGGAATTGTTTTGCGCAATTTCCGGCCTGGTTTGGGTACACTTACGAAGATTCCGGAGAACCCATGACGCAAGGCCGCCGATTTATCCAGTGCGATGTTTTTTCGCCGACGCCGACGCTCGGCAATGCGCTCGCTGTGGTCGTCGACGGCGATGGCTTGTCGGCTCGGTCGATGCAGCGTTTTGCAGCCTGGACCAATCTCGCCGAGACCACTTTTATCCTGGCACCGGGCGATACCGACGCCGACTATCGCTTGCGCATATTTACGCCGACGCGGGAAATGCCGTTTGCCGGGCATCCGACCCTCGGCAGCTGCGCCGCCTGGCTGCATTGCGGCGGAACCGCGAAGCAGGCGGGCCTGGTGCGCCAGCAATGCGGCGTCGGTATCGTCGAAATCGATGTTACCCGACCCGGGTTTCCGGCGTTTACCGCACCGCCGACCAGAATTCGCCCGATGTCGCCGCAGAACTTGGAGATGATCAGCAACAGGCTCGAAATACCCGGTGACTGCGTACTGCAGGCGGCCGAGCTTGACAATGGCCCGGTGTTCCAGGCGCTGCGGCTCGATTCGGCCGCGACCGTGCTGGCGCTCGACTCGTCACGGGTGCGCTGGCCGGAATTCAAATCGATCGGCGTGATCGGCGCGCATCCGCGCGGCGGCGAGTGCGATTACGAGGTGCGCATGCTGGCGCCGTCGAGCGGCATCAGCGAGGACCCGATCACCGGCTCGCTCAATGCCGCGCTGGCGCACTGGCTGCAGGCGGAAGGACGGCTCGAAAACGCGGCGTCAGTTGCCCAGGGTACCGTCATCGGCCGTCAGGGGCGCGTTTCGATTTCACCGGTCGACCGACGCAACGTGAAAATAGGCGGGCAAACCCATATCCTCGTGGAAGGCAGCGTGCTGCTGTGACGCGGAGAGCCGAATGATAGAACTATGGGGTCGCGCGAACGCCTACAACGTGCAAAAGGCGCTATGGATACTGCGCGAACTCGGGCTCGATTTTACCCATTACGACATCGGCAGCCAGCGCGGTGACCTCGACACCCCCGAGTTCCGCGCGCTTAACCCCCATGGTCGAATCCCGGTGATCCGCGATAACGGCGCCGTCGTCTGGGAATCGAACTCGATCGTGCGCTACCTTGCCGCGCGCTATGACCCGGAAAATCTGTGGTTGCCGGATCCGTTCGCCAGATCCTGCGCGGAACGCTGGATGGACTGGGAACTCGACAAATTGCAGCCCGATTTCATCGACCTGTTCTGGGGTTTTTACCGCACCCCGCCGAAGTCCCGCGACCAGCGCGCCATCGACGCGGCGCGGCACAAATGCGCACGGCACTTCAGGCTGCTCGACCGGCACCTCGCGCAACAGCCATTTGTTGCCGGTGAATCTTTCACGATGGGCGATATCCCCTGCGGCATCTGCCTGTACCGTTATTTCGAGATGGGAGTCGAGGTTGAAAAGCCGCGCCATGTCATGCAATGGTACCGACGCCTGTCGCAGCGCGAAGCCTACCGCAATACGATCATGACTCCCTTCGGCGAGTTGCAGGGTCGGGTAGACTATTAATATGTGGGAGAAGCAGACGTGAGAGGCAGTTGTTTATGCGGCGCCGTCGTGTTCGAATTGAGTGGTGTCGTTCCAGATCTTTACCAGTGCCACTGCTCGCTGTGCCGCAAGGTCACCGGGTCGTCGGCAAACGCGGCCATCAGGATTGCCGCGCAGCAGTTCCGCTGGATTCGCGGCAGCGAGCAGATTTCGCGCTACGCAACCGATAGCGGTTACAGGTCACACTTTTGCCGCGCCTGCGGGTCGCCGCTACCCAACCCGAGAGGCGACGGGAGCGGCTACTGGGTGCCGGCAGGCCTGCTCGACGACACGGCCGATCTGAATCTGGCGGCGCATCTCTACGTCGGGTCACGTGCCACCTGGGACGTGATTGCCGATACCGGCCAGCATTTCGATGAAATGCCGAACGCGGCGGCGCTCGACGAGATACTCAGGCACGGCAAGCCTGGGGCATGAACGGTGTTACCGCGGATGAGGGCATGAACTATCGCTGCATGCAGTTATCGGATCACGCGCCGGTGAAGCGGCTGTGGCAGGAGTGCGAGGGTATCAGCCTGCGTGACGCCGACTCCTTGGCCGGAATCGAGAAGTACCTGGAGCGCAACCCCGGGCTCAGTTTCGTCGCCGAGCAGGAAGCGCGCATCGTTGGTTCGATCATGGCGGGTCACGACGGCAAGCGCGGCTACATACAGCACCTGGCGGTCGCCGCGCAGGCGCGCAATCGCGGCGTGGCGCGTCGGCTGGTCGCGCTTTGCGTCGACGCCCTCGAGGCGCAGGGCATCGTCAAGTCGCATGTACACGTACTCGCCGACAATGCCACAGGCCGCGCCTTCTGGCCGAGCCTGGGATGGGTGCGGCGTTCCGAGATCGTCATGTATTCGTTCGTCAACGGGGACAATGAAAACGCCTGACATGGATATCGAACATCTCGACCCCGACGCCCCCGAGGTGCGGGAACTGATAGCCGCCTCCGACGCATTTTATATCGATCTGTACCCGGCCGAGAGCAATCACCTCGAGAGCACCGCCGACCTCAAGCGGCGCAACGTGATCTTTGTCGGCGCTCGCGTCGATGCCGGCCTGGTCGCCAGCGGCGCTGCCAAGATCATGCGGGATGACGGCGTCTATGCCGAGATAAAACGCGTTTTCGTGCTCGAGCGATACCGCGGCCGGGGATTGTCGAGGCAAATCATGCAATACCTCGAAAACGAACTGCGGCATCGCGGCATCGGCCTGTTGCGGCTTGAAACCGGCGTCAGGCAGCCCGAGGCGCTCGGCCTTTATCGCAAACTCGGTTACCGGCAGCGCGGTCCATTCGGCAGCTACCGGCCGGACCCGTTGAGCGTGTTCATGGAAAAGCAGGTCGACGTCGGTGTTTGATGCGATGGCAGCTCGCCCGATGTCCGCGAGCGCCGGTCGCAATGTCGGCGTCGATTTGTCGATTTCGCGGACAACGGCGCGCGCAGGGCTATAATGATCGGCATGCAGGCTGAAATGTACAAGGTCGGGACGATGGGGGACGGTTTCCTCGCGATCATGGCGCGTCCCGAAATGGATGCGCAGGCGTCGGCATCGATCGCCAATATCGCCCGGCTCGGAATCCATCAAGTGGTATCGTTGCTCGAAGCCGGCGAGGCGCGCAGCCTCGGTCTCGAAGCGGAACGCCTGGAAGTCAAGGCATGTTCGATGGGCTTTACGTCGTTCCCGATCCCGGACATGGGTTTGCCGGCATCGACCGAGGACTTCGCGCGCCTCACGCGTAGAATTTTCAACCAGGTCAACCGGGGTATCAACACGCTGGTGCACTGCCGCGCCGGGATCGGGCGTTCCGGCCTGTTCTCCGCGGGTGTACTGCTGCATGTCGGCATGGATGCCGAGGAAGCCTTCGCCTACGTCTCCAGGATGCGCGGCATCCGCGTGCCCGAAACCCCGGAGCAGCGGCAGTGGCTGGTTTCGAATTACGCCGCGATCGTCGACAATACCTGAACCTGCCATCCTAAATCCCCGGAGCCTGATGTCTTGAATCTCGCGCTCGAGCGCTACGCCGATAACCCGATAATCGACGAACTGGTATGCTGGCCGCCCAGGGCGCGCCGCATCCTCAGCGTTCGCGCCTGCAACGTGCTGTTTCGCAAACCCTTCATCGAGGTCAGCATGGACGGCGGCGAGGTGTTTCAACGGCATTTTGCGAGGGATTCGTTTGCCCGCTACTGGGCCGAGGCCATCGTCATTCTCGACACCATTACCCGTATCCAAACGATATCGGATTTCCGTTTCGCGGCGCTGCCGGAACCGCAGAAACTGGCGCAGGAAGTTCTCGAGAACCGCACCGAGTGCATCGACGAGTGTGACGCGATGTTCACCGAGGGCATGTACGAGCAATTCCTGATGCAATACGGCGAGGATTGCAAGAACCTGCCGGCGGATACCCGGCAGAAAATCGACCATGCCAGGAGTGCGCTCGGATTGTCCCGATGATTGCGGCGATCCTCTCCCGTTTTCAGCTGCGCTGGATTTCAGGTCTAATCCATCAGCGCGAGATGCGTGGCGATACTCCACATGACGCATCCGATCGCGAAATCGAGCACACGCCAGGCGCGAACGTCGGCAAATAGCGGGCGCAGCAGGCGCGCGCCGAAGCCCAGCATAAAAAAGAATAGGAACGATGCGCTCACCGCGCCGCCGGCAAACCAGGCGAGCCGATCGCCGAACTGGGTCGAAACCGAGCCCAGCAGCACCACCGTGTCGAGATAAACATGCGGGTTGAGCCAGGTAAACGCGAGGCAGGTGAGCGCGGACTGCCAGGCGCTGTTGCTGCTGATTTCGCTGGGCCGCAAACCCTGCTGCACCCGCAGCGCGTTATAAAAGCTGAGCAGGCCATAGGCGAACAGGAAAGCCGCGCCACCGAAGCGGGCGATGTCGACCAGCGCGGGAAAAGCGGCTACCAGGGCGTGAAATCCGCTGACGCCAACCAGGATCAATAGCGCATCGGAGAGCGCGCAAATCAGGCAGACCAGCAGTACGTGCTCGTCTTTCAGACCCTGCTTGAGCACGAAAGCATTCTGCGCGCCGATCGCGAGAATCAACGAAAAACCGAGCGAAAAACCGAACAGGTAGGCATGCATTGATTAATTGCTTACAAAGCATCAGAATCCGCGCATGTTAAGGCAGCAGTTGCAAAAACCGGAAATCTTTCTCTACCTGTTCGCCGCGGCGGTGCCGATCAGCTTTGCCGCCTGGCAGGCGATGATCAACAACTTTGCGATCGAGCAGGCCGGGTTTACCGGTGTCGAGATCGGCATCCTGCAAAGCCTGCGCGAAGTGCCCGGGTTTCTCGCCTTCGCCGTGGTGTTCCTGCTGGTGCTGATGCGCGAGCAAACCATCGCTTTCATCTCGCTGCTGGCGCTGGGCATCGGCACCGCGCTCACCGGCATGCTGCCCTCGGTGCTCGGCCTGTATTTCACGACGGTGCTGATGTCGGTCGGATTTCATTACGCCGAAACCATCATGCAGTCGCTGTCGCTGCAGCTGATCAGCGTCGAACGCCTGCCGCAGGTACTCGGCAAGATACTCGCGGTCGGCTCTTTTATCGGCCTCGCGGTGTTCACGTCGCTCTACCTGCTGGTCGAACTGCTGGCGCTGGATTACCTGTGGATTTACCTGCTGTTCGGCATGTGCACGGTAGCGCTGGCCGGGGTCATGTACTTCGCGTGCCCTCACTTCAAGGGCGAGGCCGAGCAGCACAAGACCATGGTCGTGCGCAAACGCTACTGGCTGTTTTACCTGTTGACCTTCCTGTCGGGCGCGCGGCGGCAAATCTTCGTCGTCTTCGCCGGCTTCCTGATGGTCGAGAAATTCGGCTTCACGGTGGGTGAGATGTCGCTGCTGTTCCTGGTCAACGGCGTGCTGACGATATACCTCGCGCCGCGCATCGGGCGTCTGGTCAGCTACTGGGGCGAAAAGCGCACGCTGACCCTCGAATACGCCGGTCTGGTCTGTATTTTCACTGCCTATGCCTTCGCCGAAAGCGCCTGGTTCGCGTCGCTTCTGTATATCCTCGACCACCTGTTTTTCGCGATGGCGATCGCGCTCAAGAGTTACCTCAAAAAGATCGCCGATCCCGCCGACATGGCCGCGACGGCCGGGGTTTCGTTTTCGATCAATCATATCGCCGCGGTGGTGCTGCCGTTCGTGCTGGGGCTGGTCTGGATCGCATCGCCGGCGCTGGTTTTCCTTACCGGCGCGCTGATCGCGTTTGCCTCGCTAGCCCTGTCACAGCTGGTTCCGGGGACCCCCGAGCGCGGCATGGAAACGGTGTTCTCGCACGGTTGATCCGAGGAGGTCGGCGCTACTCCGCCTGACCGGGTTCCGGTTTGATGATGATCAGCGGGGGGCTTGCGCCGGTGTCAGATCGGTTGCGACCTCGAATAAATCCAGCAGCGTCACGAACAGTGCATCTTGTGAATTTCGCCCGCCTTTCAGCCCGACGGTCCTGTCGTGGTCGATATCGGAGGATTGTCCGTTCCACAGGATGAGGGGCACTCGCGTTTGCGCCTCGGGCGCGAACGCGTACGGCATGCCGTGCAGGTACAGCCCGCTTTCTCCGAGGGACTCGCCATGGTCGCTGAGGTAAATCATGGTCGTCTCGTAACGGGAAGTATTGCGTTATATATGATACCACTCGCGTCGGCTAAAAATTTCGTAAGTGCTCGCGAGATTTTTTTATTCACTGTCTCAATTTCACTGGAACGAGCAAAAGCATTACGCGCTTGCGGCTCATTTCTGGGACATATTTATGACGCACGGATTTTCGGGCAACGAATCTGCCTTCAGCCGCTGCTGGCATTGAGCCGAATAAAACCGGGACGGGCCATCGTTCGGAAAGTCTTTCAATATCGATCTGAAGTCACGCAAAGCCCGCGTCCAGTCGGCCGCCTTGAACGATTCGATACCCCTGGCGAATCGCTCGCAGATTTCCGATTGCCTGCGGGTGGCGTCGCTCGCCAGGTTCAGGATTTCGAAGATTGCTAGAGCCTCGGTTTTACCGACGAAAATAAAATCTCCTATGGGGCGTACCAGCAATTCGTCGAGGCCCTCGATCGTCGTTTTCGTGGCTAAAATCTGCGAACCCACATGCTTGTTCAGACCTTCGATGCGGGATGCCGTATTGGCGCAGTCGCCTACGATGCTATAGACAAAATGTCCGCCGCCGCCCGAGTGCCCCACGAAAACCTCGCCGGTCTCGAGGCCGATTCGTAACGAGGTTTCGAAAGCGTCGTGCCTGGCCTTGAAATCCTCGATCGCATCAGCGGCCTGCAGCGATGCGAGTATCGGTTTTCTGCGGATCTCGACATCCGTTTTCTCGCCGGTCCAGGCACACATGATGGCGTCAGCGCGAAACTCGGTAATGGTGACATCGTGATCGCTCAGTGGTTTTGCAAGGGTATCAAAATAATCGTTCAGGAATTCAGCCAGTTCCCCCGGCCGCATGTGCTCGGCTATCGTCGAGAAGCCCTGCATATCGGTGGCGAGGCAGGTGCTGTAGGTGACCTGGTTGATCTTTTCCGGGTGTAATTCGCTACCGGTCAACACCTTGGAGACTTCTGCCGGAACGTAAAGGCTGATGGCCTCGCTGATATGTTTAACCTTGTGGCGCTGCTGTAAATACTGGGCTAGCAGGCCGGTAAACAGGGCTAGCGGAAACTGCAGCAGTACCGGCGTCGCCAGGGGCAGCCATAGCTGGTTATCGTTGAACAGGGTTTGCGCGCAGAACCCGTAGCCGACGACGACGACGACGGCCGCGGAAACACCGATGCTGGGTGGGGTAAAGTAGATGACCATGGTGATTGCGAGGCCGAAGCAAAATATGATTGCCAGCGTATTGAGCGCCTCTGGAACCCGTAACGACTGGTCGTGCAGCAGGTTGCCGAATGCGGTTGCCGCTATTTCGACACCGCTCAGGTCGACGCTGTTCTCGTCGGTAAACACCGTATAGAAGCGGTCGGGTTGACCCGGGTCGTACAGGTCCGAAAATCCGACGAATGCAACCTGGTTGGTTAAATCCAGTTCGCCGGCGCTGAAGTTGGGGTCTGCCCCCCTGATCACAGCATGGTAAGGAATCGTCTTGATCGTGCCGGGCGGGCCGTAAAAATTCAGCAGGCGCTCGTTGCTGCCGGTGTACATCGATACCAGGGAGTGCAGCAGACGCCGCGCTTCGGCCGGCGCGTCCATGACCCAGGATTGCTCCAGCTCCGCGACGAGATTGTCGGCAAGAGTGGGTCGCTCGGCGACGACCCCGCGGATTCCGGTCATCAATTTGGATAAATCGTCAGCGGCAGCAATCTGTTCGACTGATTGTGGTAGCTCGAGGTGCTTCATTACCCCGCTGTTTTCGAGCAGGCGGTAAAACTGTGCGTAGACTTTCAGAGCGTACAGCTGGAAAGCTACGGCGGGCATCGTCGGGGCCTCGCGCGCGCTGCTCTTGAAAACCCAG
>Ga0224497_10001819_pt1 | contig 13193 bp, 13 predicted proteins | sample SF_Jul11_sed_USG_4_FD_167970 | JGI IMG/M metagenome (GOLD analysis project Ga0224497, IMG submission 167970) | Sediment microbial communities from San Francisco Bay, California, United States - SF_Jul11_sed_USGS_13 | ecosystem: Environmental > Aquatic > Marine > Sediment | place: USA... | reverse complement strand
GCTGGTGACCATCGAATCCGATGCCCAAAACGCAGCCGACAAGGGGACTGGGTATCTTTTCGAACACCACAACGTTGCGGCCAATTTGGGGCGCGACGCTGCCAGCGACTGGGTCGTCGTGGGTCGAGTGCACAAGGCGAGTTTTTTGTTTGTTTACTTCAAAGCACTGGTAGTAGACACAAAAACGCAGCGACCTATTGCGGACCTGGTCGTCGAGGTCAAAGGCACGAAAAAACGCTTGACCGAAAAGGGCGTCGAAGCACTAGCGAAGCAGATCGCGGCAGCAATTAGCGAAGCGTAATTACGACCGTCGTACGTGCCGGATAGATTTTGCCCGGCAAAAAGTCGGGCGTATAAAGTGAAAAATAAATGCGTTGCACGAAGTTAAAAAAAACAAAAATATCCTTATGCCTTACTATTTTGTTGATTGCAGCAGATGCTATTGCGGATGATGAGGAAATAATCGTGTACGGTGTTACGCCTATGCAAAGTGTGGGCATGCCTGAGGCCAAGATTCCGTATAATGTGCAAGCTGTATTGGCTGAAGATCTCGAACGCGCACAGAGCCTTTCTCTGAGTGACTTCTTCAATTACAACCTCGGCAGCGTTAGCCTCAATGACGCCCAAAACAATCCGTTGCAGCCTGACGTTCAGTTTCGCGGCTACACAGCATCACCTTTACTTGGGTTGGCACAGGGATTGGCCGTGTACCAAAATGGTGTGCGTATTAATGAGCCCTTGGGGGACACGGTTAATTGGGACCTGATTCCGCAATCTGCGATTCACGGCATAAATCTGATCGGAGGCACGAATCCGGTGTTCGGTTTGAACACGCTTGGTGGTGCCCTAATGATTCAGATGAAAGACGGATTCAACACCGAAGGCCACAGCCTGAAAGTCTCGGGTGGCTCGTTTAACCGCCTTGTGGCTTCCGTGGAAAGCGGTGGCAATAACGGCAAGTGGGGCTACTTCGCCAACGGCTACTATTTCGATGAAGATGGCTGGCGCGATCAATCCGAATCTGATGCGCTCAATTTTTACGGCAGCATTGGGTGGCTCGGTGCGAACGCCGAACTGAATCTCAACTTGCAGCTTGGCGACAGCAATTTGCTCGGCAACGGTCCGATCCCTGTTGAGCTATTGGCCGTCGACCGCGACGCTATCTTCACTGCGCCTGACCGCACTGAAAATGACCTGACGATGCTGAGCATCGACGGCTCTTTGGACATTACAGCTAAAGTCAAACTCACAGCGAATGCATTTTACCGCGAGAACAAAACGGATTCGTTCAACGGTGATACTAGTGAATTTTCCGTGTGCGAGTTTGGCGGTGCCGACAGCCTGCTCGACGGCTTGGATAACGGTGACCTCGAAGAGATTGGTTTTGATGAAGACGATGTCTGTGAGAGTCAATTCGCAGACGCCGAGGCGCTCGAAGACTTTTTGAATGCCGCGGCCATGGCTATGGGGTTCGACGGAGATTTCAACGTAGAGGACCTCACAGGTGAACTTTCCGGGACGGGCGTGCTTTCCGATGAGGCTATCAACAACGTCAGCAACCGGAATCAGGAAAGCTATGGGACGGACATGCAATTGTCTTTCAGCAATGACCTTTTCAAAAGAAGCAACCAGTTGATTTTGGGTGTAGCCTATTTCGCCGGTGATTCCCGTTTTGATTCTGTCAGTGAGTTGTCAAATCTGAATCCGACTACCCGCAGTACGCTTGGACTCGGCACAGGCGCGTTCGTGGACGAACTCGAAACCAACATTGACACGGAAACGAAGACCTTAAGTTTCTATTTAATGGATGTAATCGAGCTAACGGATCGGCTTACGCTCACCCTGTCGGGCCGCGTCAACGATACCGACGTGCAGCTTCGCGACCGCTCCGGTGAACGGCCTGAGCTGAATGGCAAACACAGTTTCTCCCGTTTCAATCCCGCTGTGGGATTTACCTATCAGTTCAACGAGAACACAGGCATCTATGGCAGCTACAGCGAATCGAGCCGCGCGCCTACGCCGATCGAATTGGCTTGTAACGAAAGCGTCTTCGACCTGGCGGCTGCGATCGCCGTCGCGGAGGGGGAGGACCCGGATGATGTCGAGTTTGAATGTCGGCTGCCCAACGCATTCCTGGCGGATCCGCCGCTCGAGGAGGTGGTCGCGAAGGGCTTCGAGGCGGGAATTCGCGGCAGGATCGGTTCGGCTGAATACCATCTCGGATTCTTTCACTCGATCAACGAAGACGACATCATCTTTCAGACTACCGGCCGAGCGACCGGGCTTTTCGCAAACGTCAATGAAACCCAACGCGCTGGAATCGAGAGCATGCTGACTGGCGCGACCGGTCGGCTTGACTGGTATCTTGCTTACACGTACCTGGACCCGACGTTCGAAGACGACTTCGAAGTCCTGAGCCCCAACCATCCGTTGGCCGACGACGATGGAAAAATCAGCGTCCGCTCTGGCAACCGTATCCCCGGTCTACCCGAGCATTCGGGGAAACTCGGTGCCGATTTTGCGATATCCGGCAACGCGAGTGTCGGCTTTGACGTATTGTACAACTCTGATCAGGTGCTGCGAGGAGATGAGTCCAATCAAGTCGGTAAGCTGGACGGCTATGTGGTGGCCGACTTGCGTGGTCGCTATCGCATCAGCGACCACATCGAATTATTTGCCCGAGTGTCCAACCTGTTTGATGAGGACTACGAGACCTTTGGCGTCTTGGGCGAGGACCCGAGCGAGGTCGAAGTGCCGTTGTTCGAAGACTTCGGGCAGCCGCTTTTTGTCGGGCCTGCCACGCCGCGGGCCATATTTGTCGGCTTCAGCCTGAAATCTCTGTGAATTCCCGGCGAAATTCTGTGCTGCCTGAGGCCGTGTCTTGAGTACCGACAGCGTCATGCGCCATTCTGACCGCTGGTTGGCCGTGCTGCGGATCGCCACGGGCGCCTGGTTCATCAAAACGATCGGGGCCAAATGGGTCCTGCTCGGCGGTGTGCTGCCAGTGCCAATGGCGTCTGAGCGGTGGATTGAGACGCTACCGCGAATTCTCGAAGGTTATGCAGAATCGAATCCGGTCGCCTGGTTCCAAGCATTACTAGAGGACGTTCTGATACCGAACGCAGAATTGCTGGCGCATTTTACCGCGATCGGTGAAGGACTGGTTGGCATCGGGCTGACGATCGGCCTCTTGACCAGGACGTCAGCCGTTGGCGGACTGTTTCTGCTCGTGGTTTACGAACTCGCCGCGCTGGGCTTGCCGTTCTCCAGACACGGACTCAAGTTATTCATGATTTTGGCTTGTGTGGCATTTTTCTTCGCCCGCGCCGGTATGGTCTGGGGAGTCGACGGCTGGTTAAGTCGCCGCGCCGACTCTGGTTCGACCTGAATGCCGGGACTACCGCGGGATTGGCCCGATCGCAATACCCCACGGTGACGCGCCGACCCTAATCGTGGTAACGACTTGCATCGATTCGGTCTCGATTACTGAAACATCGTCTGACGGTCCGTTCGCGGTGTACAGGAAACGTTCGTCGTCGGTCAAGCCGATGCCCCAGGGCCGTGGACCGACCTCCACCGTGCCAATGACTTCAAGCGTATTCAGATCGATTGCCGAAACCGTTTTGCCACGACCATTTGCCACATAAAGGCGCTGATCGTCTGACGAGATCGCCATGCCGACCGGCTTCGCTGTCTCGTCCAGTTCAATCGTCGCGACAACTTCGTGTTGCTTGACATTCACCACGGCGATTGAGTGCGCCAGTTCGGCTGAGACAAACGCTCGTGATCCGTCGGTCGTGAATACCGCATCACGCGGGCGCAGTCCGACGCCGATGGTTGCGACGACCGCGCCGCTGGTGGCATCCAGCACCGTGACATTGTGATCGGTTTCACCCGTTACATAGACCAACGCGCCATCAGGGCTGATACGCACGCCTTCCGGCTCACGTGTCACCGGAATCGTTTGTATGACTTTGCCACTGGCGATATCGACAATAGTCGCCTCATCAGAATCTTCATTGGAGACAAACAGACGACGGTTGTCGGCACTGACATCAAATTGTTCGGGGTCCGACCCGCCCGGCAACACACGCTCCACCCTGGCCGTTAACAAGTCAACGACGGCGATACCATCTTGGGTTTTATCGGTAATCTTTTTTTCGCACTCTTCATCCGCCATGGACGGAGGGCATTTGGGTGAGCCGGACAGCGCGACGAACAACTTCTTGCCATCATAACTGACCTTTATGCCTCTCGGCCGGCGGCCTACGCTCAGGGACGTTACGACTTCATTGGTTGCGGTCGAAATAATCGAAACGTCGCCGGAGTCCTCGTTGCTAACATAGACCAATGCCCCATCGGTGGGCCATTCTGGTGCTTCTCGCACTGACGCGGCTATCCCGCTTGTCTCCGATGATTGAATATCGACCTCGGTATTCGGCGACTGGTCGCAGCCGCCGAGAATTGACAAGCCGATAATCAGTTGCGGGTAAAAACATTGCCTGATGAAGCGTCGTGTTTTGCCCATTATTTTCGCCCTTTTGAGTAACGCCACAGTATTGACCAGGCGCAGTTGTTCGAGCCCGGGGTCATCGGGCTCAGCATACATCAACGTTGCAGTCAGACTACGCCGATTTATAAGCGTGCGTGGCGATCAGATCCATCAACGGCGGTGATAGGCAGTCGTAAGGCTCCAGGCCCAACTGCCGCAGTCTCGCTCTCACGTCATCCATGCCGTCGGCGGGGTATCCGCCCTCAATGATAGATGAGACGAAAGCGGCGAATTCCGGCGCTGACCAGCCCTTGTCGTCCGAAAGTTCCGTATGGATGAAGTCCAGACCATGGAACGGATGACCGGTATTTTCGATTCGCCCGTACATGTGCACACCGCAGCTCTTGCAAGCGTGCCGCTGAATCGCAGCAGATTTATCGACGATTGCAAGTTTGTTTTCATTCGCGGTTACACTAAGTGTGTCGCGCGGAACAACGGCTACAACTGAGAACAAAGCGCCTTTGGGCTTCCAACACTTGGTGCAGCCGCACACATGGTTGTGCGCCGATTGTGACTTAACCGTGACCTTCACGGGGTCAGAGCCACATTTGCATTTCAGCGTGCCGCCCGCAAAGCTGTCACTGCCCGCCTGGATGCCATTATCGATAGTGGGGTGTAAAGAAGGGGTCGTCATCGTGGGTCTCCTCAGAGTTTCTTGTAATCGGTTTTGTCACACGGACCCTATAAGTCTAGCGCATTCGGGTTGAATTGCCAGGCCGTTTACTTACTCGATGTCCGAGCGTCTCTGTGGGCGCCCACGCCCGAGAGCACCATCGGCTCTGGCGCGCAGATACGCATAAATATCCAGCACGTGTGGCTTGACGTTGAGATCTTGATCCCATGCCGGCATTAACACATCGCCGCGTTCGCGGCGCAGCACCTGCTCCAGAAATGCTTCGCGCGACTCGGTTTGGTCGTCACCAGCCGTTGCCTCAGAACTCATAGTGATGCGATATCGCGACAGAACCTTGATGCTGAAGTCCCGGGACGAGAGCTTCTTGACGCGCTCGGTGAGATCTGGCGCAACGCTTGTGCCCGTGGCATCGACACCATGGCAGCCATGACATGTCGAGTGAAAGATCCGCCAGCCTAGGTAGGTCGACTTGTCCACGACGCCATCTTCAATGCTGTAAGGCAGCGTTTCGTCTTCTGCTGCAAGAGTTACGAATGCGAAAAACCCGAACACAGAACCAAACAGAATGCATTGCCTCAAAATGGGCAATAACCGCAGGCGACGAACGCCGAATTTTTGGGTCCCACGCATGGATAGACACTAATTCGGTTGGATTGATGTCACTATCCGTAATACTACTTAATCATATTGGAGCGCAGCCAGGTCGCTCAAACGCCGCTTGAATACTAAGCCAGAACGGCCTTGGTGTTATTCGGTCTCCAGCTTATTTGTCGTCCACCTACCACCACCGCTCAGGCATTGCTTCTTCGCGCGCGCCAACACGTCGGCCGATTGATCGTAAATAAATATTTTCACCGGCGCGATCACCTGTGGGCCCAGAACCAGCCGATCGCAATAGGCGCTGTAGGTGGTCGGGCATTGCGGTACGAACCGCGTCGTTGTTCGGATATTCGCTGCGGCCTGGGCGTCACTCTTCCACTGGCAAACTCCAGATTCGAACGAAGTTCGTTCCAGGGCAATGTTCTCGAAACACGTTGTCGTTGTTTCGTCCCGTGCGTCCTCTTTTTCGTGAATGACAACACAACTAGAGGCCGCCTCGACTGCATCTTCGGCAAACACAGTTCCGGAAAGCAAAATCGTTAGGCAAGCTGCGAGATTTCGCACAATAATCGATCTCCGTTTTCAGGCTGTCAATATCGGACGATAGCACTTTGCGCGGATAATTGTGAGAACGCATCGTGAGAAGGCGTAAACGTGGCAATGCAACACCGGACAATGGCAAAAAAAACTTTCCGCAATTGCATGATTCTCCTCGATGTTGGCGCCGCTGCTGCAACGGCAGCGGCCGACCCCTCGAGCAAAGAACCTGAGCCTACTTGATGCGGGCGACAGCTTACGACCATACCAATATAGTGGAAATGCTGACAGCGCACGGCACTACCGTAGACTTGGTCGATGATCGGCGCAAGTCCGCATGGATAATGGCAGCCGAAGACGGTCATTCGGCTGTGGTCAGGTGCTTGTTAGCGCTGCACGATAGTAGCGTGTCTGATCGGAGTTTCCGTTGGTATGAATGAAGTTATCGGAGTCGCCCGCTGCGTAACCCAATATCTCCTGCGTGACCGTTCGCATGACGCCGTGATCCTGAATAAAGAATCGGCGTGTTTACACTGACACGCGCATTCGTTGGTTCTGATTCTTGCCTGGCCTCGCACTCGTCGAAAACGTTCGCGACAGGCTGCTGGATCTCCAAATAGACCCCGCGAATATTAAATCGGTCAGTAAGCTTTAAGTTGCACCCGCATTGACACGGTAGAGGTCGCAACGCCGTCGCTCCAGGGAATCCGACGCCCCACGCGATCTATTCGGTATCGGGCAACCGAGCAGTATTGGTGTCTTCTACAATGTCGAGCAGAGGGACATTGTACGCATTAAGGATTTCTTGCATCGGCGCAGCAGTCGAACGGATCAATTCTTCCAGAATCCGTTTTCGTTCACCGTCGCCGTACCTAACACCTGCTGAAATCGCGAATTCGAATTGTATGCCGGGCTCCGATGCCAGAGGAATTACGGCCATCTCGACACCCTCTGCTCGTCTGGCAAAAAATCCAGCTATCGGACCCCATACAATTGCGGCATCCAGGTTGCCACTCGCGAGCTCATTCTCGATTATCTCGCCGGGGTACGCAGCCGGGTCGCCGGACATGGCGACAAATGCGACCATTTGTTCGGTCATCCCGTGGCGCGCAAGCCATTTAGCCCCGGGCGTTGGCGTAAACGCACCAATTCTTAGACGATTGCGAATCTCAGGGTCCATGTTGATCAAGTCCTTGCCGCTTGTCACGTCGTCCAGATCACCCCCCTTCGCGTAGACCAGCGCATAGGTCGAGCGATAGTAGGGATCTGTCGTCAAAAGTTGGTCGAATCCGGCCGCTACGCCCATGACGAAATCGCATTTGTAGCCACGTCCTGATTCGTCCAACGCTTTGAGAGTGTTGCGGATAAATCCGCGCCGTTGTGGGAACCAGGTGTACTCCAGCGGCAAGCCAAGTTCGCGGGCCCACAATTCCGCGATCTTATTTTCAAGGCCGTCCTGATTTCTGGAGGACAACGGCAGGTTATTAGGGTCGGCGCAAACTCGGAATGCCGGTGATTCGTCGGCAAATACGCCGCCGGACAAGGAGTATGCAACGAGAAGCAAAAGCCACTGGCGACGAGCAATAATCATTATTCGAATCAATCCGATTGCGGTTTTTTCTTAGGGCGACCCGGTGGAAGGGCACCAGAGGCGCGCGCCGTGAGATATGCGTACAGTTCGTTATAGCGTTTACTCACATTCGGATTGTCTTTCCAGGGCGGCATTACGCCCATTTGCCCAGTGAAACCATCACTCAATCTCTGCGCAAACAAATCCCGAGTCATATCGGACTGGCGCATGCGATCGAGCAAGTTCGGTGCGAAAGTACTGCCCACAGCATCCTGTGCGTGGCATACGTGGCAAAACCCATGATATGTCCGCCAACCGATATAGGTGTCAGCATCGACGTAACAATACGGTTCTCCCGCGTCATCGACCTGTCCGCAATCAACTGAGTAAGGCACGGCGATTTCCGACGTCGATTCTCGATTCGTAACCTCCGTCGCCTTTGCAACGACGGCAGCATTTTCCTCTGCGACCGATTCCGGACCTGACGCCGCCCCGGTTGCCGATTGTTGTTTCTGGGCGTCGTCCGCGGCACAAGCGCATGTAATAAGCGCCGTAGCGAAAAAAATTACGCATGCGAACTTACGTTGACACGATACATAGTTAAAGCGAATTCCCATGGTACCCCCAAGAAACCGTGCACGTTAAAAAAGCCCCCAGCCGCTGCATGCGGCCGGGGGTCATAATGTAAACCAATTGCTAAGCAAACGTCGCGGTTTAATCGGGTAACGCAAACACCGTCATTACGCCACCCAACTGCGTAAAGTTGTCGAGCGCCCTGTACGCGCCGACCGCACCCAACCCGTCGGTGTCACCCGTCAGACCTGCCGCCATGCCGATGCCAGCCCAGCCCCCAATTCCGGAAAGCACGCCGACGTACTGCTTGCCTTTATGATTCCAGGTGTTCACGTTGCCGATGATTCCAGACGGTGTTTTGAACTTATACAGTTCTTTTCCGGACTTGGCGTCCACCGCTTTCAGATAGCCTTCAAGCGTACCGTAGAATACGACATCTCCGGCCGTCGCCAACGCACCGCTCCACACCGAGAAGCGCTCAGGCAATGACCAGACGATTTTGCCTGCCGATGCATCCCAAGCAATGAAATTGCCCAGATTGTTCGTTCCGTCGCCTGTGACTCGGCCCGCTGGGAACATGCTAAGCGTGGCGCCAACATATGGCTGGCCGGCGGTGTATTCCACCTCAAATGGCTCATAGTCCATGCAGACATGGTTGGTGGGCACGTAGAACAGGTTAGTACGTGGTGAAAACGCCGCCGGTTGCTGATCCTTGGTACCCAATGCTGCCGGACAGACGTTTTCTGTGTTGACGTCTTCGCCGTTCTGATGGGTGCTGTATTGCGCGACAACGTTGGGGCGACCGGTCTTCATGTCGACGTGTGTCGCCCAATTGACTGCGGGATCGAATTTTTCAGCGACCAACAGTTCGCCCGTTACACGGTCAAGCGTGTACCCAAAACCATTGCGGTCAAAGTGCACCAGGACCTTGCGATCTTTACCTTTGACCTTAATGTCGGCGAGGATCATCTCGTTGATGCCATCGTAGTCCCACTCGTCATGAGGCGTCATCTGATAGACCCATTTGGCCATGCCGGTGTCGAGGTCGCGGGCAAAGATCGTCATAGACCAGCGGTTGTCCCCGGGACGCACCACGGGATTCCAGGTGCTCGGGTTGCCGGTGCCGTAATACACGAGGTTTAGCTGCGGATCGTAGGAGTACCAGCCCCAAGTCGTCCCGCCACCGATTTTCCACTGATCGCCTTTCCAGGTGTTGGTGCCGGAGTTCTTACCGACCGGCTTGCCAAGATGCGTGGTCTTGACCGGATCGATGAGCGTCTGATCATCGGGCCCGGTGCTATAGCCTTTCCACGCCAGCTTACCGTCAGAGATATTGTACGCCGCCAGGAAACCCTGCACACCGAACTCACCACCACTGATGCCGGTCAACACTTTGTCTTTGACGACGACCGGTGCATTGGTATTGGTGGCGCCTTTTTTAGGATCACCATTCTTGACCCGCCAGATCATCTCGCCGGTTTTGGCGTTCAGCGCTACCAGGTGCGTGTCAGCCTGCTGCAGAAAGATTTTCCCGTCCGCATACGCAAGACCACGGTATACGGTGTCGCAGCACATAACCGGAATCGTATCCGGATCTTGCTTTGGCTCGTATCGCCATATAATGGTCTGGTCGTTCAGATCAATCGCAAACACCTTGTTTGGAAAAGGTGTGTGCACATACAGCGTATCACCAATGACCAATGGCCCGCCTTCGTGCCCGCGCAATACTCCGGTCGAAAATGTCCAGGCAACTTGCAAATCGCCAACATTCTTATTGTTGATCTGATTCAACTTGCTGTAGCGCTGGCCGGCATAATTGCCGCCCCAGATAGCCCAATTGTTTGGGTCATCCATTAGCTTCATCAGTTCGTCGTTTGCGGTCGACATGCCAGGCATCACCAGCGCCAGTGCAAAACCGATCATTACAAATAATCTATTCTTCATTTCCCCAACCTCCATCGATGGATGGTATAACTTCAATTGCGCCCACGCCTGGTTCAGTGCTTACCCCAGGATGTAAAACCCCCGACTAATTACCTCGTGGTCCGCCTTTTTACAACTTCTAACTCAACCGTGCTCCTTTTCCATATTCGCGGTGTCGGTTCTTAATCCCACGAAGCACGATTTTTCCGCCATTTCCGTGACATCAGAAATTTTCTTGACCAGAAGACTTGCCCGATCGGGATCCCGAAACATGCCACCTCGTTCTCCAGGTGTCGAACGTAACTGGGTGAACACGTCCGCTTCGACGTATTCGTCGTATGCGATCGACTCTGCTATCTTGTCTACCGTGCATATGCACGAATACAACGTCTGGTATGTTTGACCGCCATGGGAATCCATACAACGCAACACATATTCCACTCTAGCCTGGGTTGGAAAATCATTCGCGTGGGCGATCGAAGCCACCAACAGCGAACAAATAAGCAAAGTGACAGCCAGCGATTTCACAATGTTGCAGAACCCCACAATCGTCTTCTTTGAACTCCCGCCGGCTATGCTAGCAGAGCATAAGAAACGTGTCAGCATACGGACTAGGCGCTATTCGATTGCATGGCCGAATTTTTTGGAAAATGCCCAAAAATCAATATGAATTGTCAATGTGTTCAAGTATTTTCGTGACCGCACTTACGAAGTCGGACGGTCGATTAGCGGATTGGCGCGCCCTTGCACTGGCCATCGAGCAGGCCGTCAAAACAGTAATGGTCGGCCAGGACAATGCAATACGCTTGCTCTGCATCGCGACCTTCACCCGTGGTCACGTCATGCTCGAGGGCAATGTCGGAGTGGGGAAGACCACGCTCTTGCGTGCGGTGGCCCGCGCGCTGGGTGGCGGCTACGAGCGAATCGAAGGCACCGTCGACCTCATGCCGAGTGATCTGGTGTACTACACGTTTGTTGACGAAGATGGAAAACCGCAAGTTGCACCGGGACCGCTGCTCAGATATGGCGAAGCACTTTCAACGTTTTTTTTCAACGAAGTCAATCGCGCACGGCCGCAGATGCATTCATTGATGCTTCGCGTAATGGCGGAGCGCAGCGTTTCGGCATTCAATCGCGAATATAAATTTCCGCATTTGCAGGTATTTGCAGACCGAAATCGAGTCGAAAGAGAAGAAACCTTTGACATTCCCGCGGCGGCGCGCGACAGATTTCTTATGGAAATTGAAATCGAGTCTCCGACGGATCCAAGATTGTTACGACAACTGATGGTCGAAACTCGCTTTCACGACACGGATCAACTGCTAAATCAGGTTCCGTCGGGGATCGTGGATTACCGCGAATTGAATGGCGTTGCCATGGCTATTCAAAGCAATATTCATACGAGCGACGCGATACAGCAATATGCCTTGAATCTCTGTCGCGCTACTGCAGACCCGGGCTCTCTTGGCATTCGCCTTCCCGATACTGACATGGCGAGATTGATTCAAGCGGGCGTCAGCCCGCGAGGGATGAGTTACCTGCTGCGCGCCGCGCGTGTTGCCGCCTGGTTTAACGGACACGAGAGTGTATTGCCTGAAGATGTTCACGAGGTATTTTTCGCAGTCGTGGCACACAGAGTTTTTTTCAGACCAGCCTATGAATTGCGTCGAGCGGAACTGGCCAAGGACCTCACCGAACGAATCATGCAATCGGTCGCAACGCCTTAGGATTCGACATCATGGAGGACGCGACCGAATTTCACTATCGTGTCCCCTGGCGAGCCGTATCGAGCTATCCGGGCAGCCACCACAGTATTCAGCGTGGTGGTGGATTCGAATTCCGGGGAACTGCACCCCTGTACGTCGCCGGCGATCCGCGGCGGTTTGACCTGCGAGCGTCGCTTCGAGATCCGTTTGGACAGCTGCTCGTACGCGTATTCAATCAGCGCAGCATTGTACCCGTGTTCGTTCTTGCGGATGTATCAGCATCCATGAGTTTTGTCGGACATACTTGCAAATTCGATCTGCTGATTGACTTTGCTAGTTCGCTTGCGTATTCAGCGCATCGAGTCGGTGATCCATTCGCTTTCACAGCTTGCGACACAGTCATTCGCGATGAACTTTCGTTGCCCCTTACCCGGACCCCAGTAGCCGGTACGCTGGTCTGGGAGCGGTTGCGCCGCTGGGCGCCCTCCGGAGCTGACGCAACTGCTCTGCTGGCGGGTGCTGAACAGATAGCCGGTGCCCGGGCGCTGGTCTTCCTCGTGTCTGACTATCACCTGCCCGTCGACTTGCTACAAGGGATATTGAGCCGCCTGGGTCCACATACCGTGATCCCCGTCGTTCTCGTCGACAGTGCGGAGGGACGAATCCCAGGATTTGGTATCACCTATCTTTACGATTCGGAGACCCAAACGCGACAAACCGTTTTTATGCGGCGGTCGTTGGCCAAGCGCCTCGAAAAAAAACTGCTTGAACATCGTGAAAAAATAAGCCGCTGCCTTGCAGATTTTGATCTAAAACCGCTGTATCTGACTGACAAATTTGAGCCCGACGCAGTGACTCGATACTTTTTTGAATAACGAAACCATGCCGATTACACCTGTCGATAAAATGCGCCTTTGGACCGCGCTAATTGTGTACCTGGCCCCGGTGGCAATTTCCGCCCAGGCGATATCTGACGTCCGCATCGACACACCGAGGGACTTTGGTTACACAATTGGGGACAAGATCAGGCATGAAATGCATCTAACCCTCAGGGAGCCACATCGACTTGACACCAGCACTCTACCGGAAACGGGCCGA
>Ga0224497_10001816_pt1 | contig 13205 bp, 10 predicted proteins | sample SF_Jul11_sed_USG_4_FD_167970 | JGI IMG/M metagenome (GOLD analysis project Ga0224497, IMG submission 167970) | Sediment microbial communities from San Francisco Bay, California, United States - SF_Jul11_sed_USGS_13 | ecosystem: Environmental > Aquatic > Marine > Sediment | place: USA... | reverse complement strand
ACGCATGAAGAATATCCATACCCCAATCAACAGCAGCATGGGGAACCAGGAGATAAAAATCTGCATCAGCAGCGACTGCTGCTCCGGCGGCTTCGCCTCGATGGTGACACCGTTTTCGAGCAAGTCGCCGATGAGCGCGCGGTTGTCGGTTTCCGGGGTGAACGTGTTGAATCGCTCGCCGGTTTGCAAAATCCCGTCGATATTGCGTCCTTCAATCGTGACTTTCTGCACTCGCCCCATTTTCACGTCGGCGATGAAGCGTGAGTAGTCAACGCGATCGGGTCCCGCATGCCGCGGTCCGAAGCTGTTGAACACAGACATCAAAACCAGGGCGATGACCACCCAGAGAATGAGATTCTTAGCCATATCGTTCAATCACCGCGCCCCCGGGGGACATTTTCGCTCGCCTTGGAAAAGAACGCGCAAAAGTCTCCTTTTCGGGCATTTACCCAGAGTGTTTTCATGTATGCCGAAGGCCCGCGCCCAGCCTCGATTTCACTTGTTACTATACACTATAGCCACGCGCCAGAAGGTAGATCTCGCGGGATCTGTCCCTGGATGCGCCCGGTTTTCTGATGGCCACCGAGGCAAATTTCCGTCGCACTTCATCCATTAGTTCCTGCATCGATTCTCCGTGAAACGCTTTTACCACAAACGTTCCTGACGGCTTGATCACTTCCTCCGCGAAGGTCAGAGCCCCTAGAGCGAGATCCAGGGCGCGCGCCTGATCGGCGTCGCGAATACCGCTTATATTGGGGGCCATATCCGACATTACAACGTCTGCTCGCGCCGCCCCCAGGAGGCTTCTGAGCCGGTTCGCCACCGAGTCGTCGAGAAAATCGCCCTGGATAAACTCGACCCCCGCCAGTGGAGCCAACGGCAGTAAGTCCACCGCCAGTACGCGCCCGTTGTCGCCAATGCGCGATGCGGCCACCTGCGACCAGCCGCCCGGCGCAGCTCCCAAGTCGACCACCAGGTAACCGCGTTTAAAAAAACGGTCGCGCTCATCGAGCTGAATGAGCTTGTAGGCCGCCCTGGAGCGATAACCGACGCGCTTAGCCGATTGGACGTATTCGTCGCGCTGACGTTCCCTGATCCAGCTCCTGTTTCGCTTACCGCGGCTCATGTATGGTATTTGCAGTCTCGAGCGTTCGAAATCTAGGAAAAGGAGGGGCCTTGCCCACGGGCAGAAATTGCAACCGAATCTCGGCTCCCGCGAGGCGCCGCCTTCGAGCCCGGGCCCATGCTCTCAAGCCGGTGATCATCGTCGGATCCTCCGGCGTAACTGCGGCCTTGATCGCGGCTCTGGAGCAGGCCCTGGACGACCATGCGCTGATCAAGATCCGGGTCAACGCCGAAGATCGGATTCAGCGGTGTGCGCTCATTGACGAACTTTGCGTTGCCGCTGGTGCGCAGCTGGTCCAAACCATCGGACACGTTGCGGTGATTTTCCGTGAACCGGAAGATGAGATTCTCCGCGAGGTGCTGTCAGAGATACTCGACTGAGAGAATTTCGTACTCCACTTCACCGCCGGGCGTCACCACGATGACGACCTCGCCTTCCTCTTTCCCGATCAGCGCCCGCGCGATGGGTGAGGATATCGAAACCAGGCCCGATTCCACGTCCGCTTCCATCTCTCCGACAATCTGGTAGCGCACTTCCTCAGCCGATTCCACCACCACCAGTTCGACAGTTGCGCCGAATACGACGCGCCCGGTCACGTTCAATTTACTGGTATCAATGATCTCCGCGTTGGCAAGCCGGCCCTCTATCTCCGCAATTCGCCCTTCGACAAACGCCTGCTGTTCCTTGGCCGCGTGGTATTCCGCGTTCTCGCGAAGATCACCGTGGGCGCGCGCCTCGGCAATCGCGCTGATGATCCTGGGACGTGCCTCGGTCTTGAGATTCTGCAGCTCGTCGCGAAGCATTTTCGCGCCGCGGACGGTGATGGGAACTCTGGTCATGCGACCACCTCTTTGTGCAGGTCCTGAAGGCGATTTACCTCGACGGCCTTGGTCGCCTTGATAGCCAGGAGTGTCGCCTTCGCTCCGGCCATCGTCGTTGTGTAGCTGACTTTGTGCTGCAGTGCCGCCCGCCGGATCGCGAACGAGTCGGCGGTGGCCTGCTTGCCCTCTGTGGTGTTCACGATAAGGTCGATATCGTCGTTCTTTAACATATCGACCACGTGGGGTCGTCCTTCGTTGACCTTGTTCACCAGGGCACATTCTATGCCGGCGGCCCTGAGCGCCACCGCCGTCCCGCGCGTCGCCACGATTTCGAAGCCGAGCTCTTTGAGCCCTCGAGAGACCTCCACCGCCTGCGGCTTGTCCGGGTCACGCACGCTGACGAATGCCCTGCCCTTTAGCGGTAGCACGTCGCCGGCCGCTGACAGCGCTTTGGCAAAGGCGTCGCCGAAACTTCGCCCCACGCCCATCACCTCGCCGGTGGATTTCATCTCTGGCCCGAGCAAAGTATCTACTCCCGGGAACTTGATGAACGGAAAAACCGCTTCTTTTACCGAGAAGTAAGCGGGCTCTATGCCGTCGCTGGAGATGCCCTGCGACGCCAGCGAGCGCCCCATCATGCAGCGTGCAGCGATGCGGGCGATGGAGACCCCGGTCGCCTTCGAGACGAAGGGCGCCGTCCTCGATGCTCTTGGATTGACCTCGAGCACGTAAATATCCTTGCCCTGAATGGCGTACTGCACGTTCATCAGCCCGACGACCTTGAGGGCTTTGGCGAGCACGCGGGTTTGCTCCCTGAGTTGCTCCTGGATTTCGTCATCCAGGCTGCAAGGCGGCAGCGAGCATGCTGAATCCCCCGAGTGCACGCCGGCCTGCTCGATGTGTTCCATGATTCCCGCCACCAAAACCGATGTGCCGTCGCTCACTGCGTCCACGTCTACCTCGATGGCATCGTCCAGAAAACGATCAAGAAGCACGGGAGACTTATGCGAAACCGCGACAGCGTCTCGGATATAGGACCGCAGGTCGGATTCGCCGTAGACAATCTCCATGGCGCGACCGCCGAGCACATAGGACGGACGCACCACCAGCGGGTAGCCGATGGAGGCGGCAAGCTCGAGGGCTTCAACCTCGTTGCGCGCCGTGCGGTTGGGGGGCTGACGCAGACCCAGTTCAGAAATGAGACGCTGGAAGCGCTCTCGGTCTTCAGCCAGATCAATGGAGTCCGGGGTGGTGCCGATTATGGGCGCGCCGGTGGCTTCCAGATCCCTCGCCAGCTTGAGCGGAGTTTGGCCGCCGTACTGAACTATAACGCCGTAAGGCTGCTCGAGATGGATGATCTCGAGAACGTCTTCCAGCGTGAGCGGCTCGAAGTAAAGTCGATCGGAAACGTCGTAGTCAGTGGACACGGTCTCCGGATTGCAGTTGACCATGATGCTCTCGAAACCGTCCTCTCGCGCCGCCAGCGCCGCGTGCACGCAGCAGTAATCGAACTCGATGCCCTGTCCGATGCGGTTCGGTCCGCCACCCAGAACGACGATTTTTTTGCGCTTGTCTGGATTCGATTCGCACTCCTCTTCGTAGGTGGAGTAAAGATAAGCGGTGGTCGCCGGAAACTCCGCGGCACATGAATCCACCCGCTTGTACACCGGACGCACGCCGAGCGCGTGCCGGCGCGCGCGAACCGCGGGTTCACCTTCTTCGACAAGCGTACCGATGCGCTTGTCGGAAAAGCCTTTACGCTTCAATGCAAAAATCGTGTCCCTGTCGAGGGAAGCAAGCTTCCGCCCTTTGAGCTCGTTCTCGACTTTTACCAGATCTTGGATCTGGGCGATAAACCACGGGTCTATATTGGAAAGCGTGTGCACGTCCTTCGCTTCCATTCCGAACCGCAACGCGTCTGCAAGGTAACGCAAGCGATCGGGACCCGCCGCCTTGAGCTCGCGGCGAAGCATAGGCACCGTGTCGTAGGCGTCAGCGGGAACGATTTCGTCGAGCCCGCTTAAGTCCGTCTCCAGTCCGCGAAGCGCTTTTTGCAGGGATTCCTGGAAGGTGCGCCCAATAGCCATGACCTCGCCCACGGACTTCATTTGCGTGGTGAGACGAGAATTTGCCTGGGGAAATTTTTCGAAATTGAACCGCGGGACCTTCGTCACCACGTAGTCGATGGTCGGTTCGAAGGAAGCCGGCGTCGCACCACCCGTAATCTCGTTGGCAAGTTCGTCGAGGGTATAGCCGACCGCAAGCTTGGCTGCGACCCGGGCGATGGGAAAGCCGGTGGCTTTGGATGCGAGCGCGGAGGAACGCGACACCCTCGGATTCATCTCGATGATGAGCAACCGCCCGTCGTCCGGATTCACCGCGAACTGAACGTTCGAGCCGCCAGTATCGACGCCGATCTCCCGAAGCACGGCAATTGACGCGTCGCGCATGATCTGGAATTCCTTGTCGGTGAGCGTTTGCGCTGGCGCCACGGTGATGGAATCGCCCGTATGAATGCCCATGGGATCCAGATTTTCGATCGAGCAAATAATGATGCAGTTGTCGTTGCGATCCCGCACCACTTCCATCTCGAATTCTTTCCAACCCAGAACCGATTCTTCCAGCAGCACTTCGTTGGTGGGCGAAGCGTCCAGCCCCCGCTCGCAAAGCTCCTCGAACTCCTGGCGGTTATAGGCGATGCCGCCGCCGGTTCCGCCGAGCGTGAACGAAGGCCGGATGATGGTGGGAAAACCAACTTCGGGTTGCACACTGAGGGCGTCTTCCATGCTGTGGGCCAGCGCCGAGCGCGGACACTCCAGCCCGATGCTGCGCATGGCCTCTCGGAATCGCTCACGGTTCTCCGCCTTGTCAATCGCGTCACGGGAAGCGCCGATGAGCTCGACGCCGTGAGTCTCCAGAACACCGACCCGGGCGAGGTCCAGGGCACAGTTGAGTGCCGTCTGTCCGCCCATGGTGGGCAGCAGCGCGTCCGGTTTTTCACGCTCGATGATCTTCGCCACGTGCTCCCAGTGGATCGGCTCAATGTAGGTGGCATCCGCCATCTCCGGATCGGTCATGATGGTTGCCGGATTGGAGTTGACCAGGATGACGCGATATCCCTCCTCCCGCAGCGCCTTGCACGCCTGCGCCCCTGAATAATCGAACTCGCACGCCTGACCGATGATGATCGGTCCAGCGCCGATGATGAGAACGCTTTGAATGTCGGTACGTTTGGGCATCTAAATTAGTGACATGTAACAAGTAACACGTAACAAGTGATTCGTGATTAGTGAATTACGATTAATCAACGGACCGATCTAAGGAATCGCGAGCAAGCTCGCTCCCACAGTGGGCTTTGTTCGAACACTCTCTCGCGTCACGCATTACGCATCACGCATCACCATCATCAGCTCGATGAAATGGTCGAACAGTCCGCCCACGTCGTGGGGACCGGGACTCGCCTCCGGATGCCCTTGAAAGCCGAACACCTGCCGGTCCACCCAGTGGATTCCCTGAAGGCTGCCGTCGAAAAGCGATCGGTGCGTGGCGCGGATGTTATTGGGCAGGGTGTCCTCGTCTACGGCGAATCCATGATTCTGACTGGTAATGAGCACCTTACCGGAGTCCAGGTCCTTGACCGGGTGGTTCGCCCCATGGTGCCCGAACTTCATCTTCGACGTGCGGCCGCCACCGGCCAGACCGAGAAGCTGGTGGCCAAGGCAGATGCCGAAAATCGGAATTTCGGCGTCGAGCAACGCGCGGATTGCGGTGATGGCGTAATCACAGGGCTCTGGATCGCCGGGCCCGTTGGACAGGAACACTCCGTCCGGCTTCAGCGCCAGCACTGCCTCCGCCGGAGACTGCGCCGGCACCACCGTGACGCGACAACCGCGATCCGTGAGCATACGCAGAATGTTGCGTTTAATACCAAAGTCGTAAGCGACGACGTTGAATCGAATCGATTCCGCTTCGGCTGCGGCATACCCCGCGGACAGCGACCAGCTGCCTTCATGCCATGGGTAGGCGCGGGTCACCGAGACTTCGCGGGCAAGGTCCATTCCCTTCAGGCCCGGGAACTCCCGCGCTGCCGCCACCGCTTCGTCTGCGGATACCGATCCGCCGGCGGCAATGCAGCCGTTCTGAGCGCCTTTCTCGCGCAGCAGGCGGGTGAGCCTGCGGGTATCGATCCCGGAGATGCCCACCACGCCCCGATCGTTGAGGTAGCTCCTTAGATCGCCGGCGGCGCGAAAATTACTGTGTAGCGAGGGCACGTCCCGGACCGCGAGCCCCGCCGCGTACACGCGACTGGATTCCTCGTCCTCCGGATTGACGCCGACGTTACCGATGTGCGGATAGGTGAGAGTGACGATCTGTCGGCAGTAAGACGGATCGGTGAGAATCTCCTGATATCCGGTGATGGAGGTATTAAAAACCACCTCCCCCACGCTGGCGCCGTCGGCGCCAATGGATTCTCCTCGAAACAGGCTGCCGTCTTCGAGCGCCAGTAGTGCAGGTGATGGCACGCAAACCTCTCCTTCATATACGAAAAACGGGAGTGCCCGAAGAGGTCATCTCCCGCTTGTCACGCGTCGCACAGTTCCCTTCACCTCTTTCGCGAACACCATGTCCACGGCACACCGGCGGCGGCGCGATCTTACGTCAGGCCAGCGCCGCTTTCCACGCGGCGCCAAACCTGGCAATAGGTACGAATTCGATGCTCTATCGATTCTCGACGCGCTTCGGCGAAGGCTTGGGCTTTAGCCTGGTGCCGTCGATCACAGATCAAGCCCTCTCGATCGATGCCGGGCACGTTTCTGTGGCGGCAGCAGGCGGCTGAAAGTGAAAATGTTTCATCAGCCGGCTCCTCATCGCAGACCGAGCACGTCCTGCATGTCGTAGAGGCCACTGTCGCGGCCTCTGAGCCAAATGGCAGCCCGCAAGGCGCCTCGGGCAAAATTAAGCCGGCTCGAGGCCCTGTGGACGATCTCCACGCGTTCACCGGTGCCGGCGAACATGACGGTATGCTCGCCGACGATGTCGCCGGCTCTCACGGTTTCAAATCCAATGGTCTCGCGCTCGCGTTCACCGGTATGTCCTTCGCGGCCGTAAACCGCGGTCTTGGCCAGATCCCTGCCAAGCGCCGCGGCGACGATCTCGCCCATACGCACCGCGGTGCCGGAGGGCGCGTCCACCTTGTGGCGGTGATGCGCTTCGATGATCTCGATGTCCACCTCCTCGCCGAGCACAGACGCGGCCAGATCGATGAGCTTGAAGCACAGATTCACGCCTACGCTCATGTTGGGGGCCAGCACCACGGCCATCTTTTTACCCAACTCCGCGATGTGGATCCGCTGCGCTGCGTCGAAACCCGTCGTTCCCACCACCGCTTTCGCACCGAGCTTTGCGCAGGCTTCAAGGTTTGAAAGGCCGGCCGCGGGACGGGTGAAATCGACCAAAACGTCGAATGTTCCGGCGCACTCCGCCACCGACGGCGCAATCGCTACCCCTACAGCGCCGGTTCCTGCAAGGGTCCCGGCGTCAATGCCGATGTATTCGCTGTCGGGTGACTCGACCGCGGCGGAGAGGGCGACCCCGGGCTCATCGGCGCAGGCTTGAACGAGCATTCGACCCATGCGCCCGCCGGCGCCGGAAATGGCCACCCGGATGGGGGCAGCGCTCACGGTTTCAGATCCTCGAAGAACTGCTTGACCGAGTCCAGCCACGACGACGCTTTGGGGGAATGGGTTTTTCCGCTTTGCTGCATGGATTGCTCGAACTCTTTAAGCAGTGCTTTTTGCTTGCCGCTCAATTTCACCGGCGTCTCCGTGACCACGCGACAAATGAGATCGCCGGTGGCGCCTCCGCGCACAGATTTTACGCCCTTGCCCTTTAATCTGAAGAGCCGTCCGGTTTGCGTTTCAGCGGGTACCTTCAGGCTTACCCGGCCGTTCAGCGTGGGAACTTCCATCTCACCGCCCAGCGCCGCCGTGGCAAAGCCGATGGGTACTTCACAGAAAATGTTGTTGCCATCGCGATTAAAGATCGGATGTTCACGTACGTTGATTTCCACGTAGAGATCGCCCGGCGGACCGCCGCGCTGTCCGGCCTCGCCCTCGCCGGACAGGCGAATACGGTCGCCGACATCGACGCCAGGAGGCACCTTGACCGAGAGGGTCTTTTCCCGACGGCGCCGGCCCTGGCCGCCGCACTCGCCGCAGGGGTCGGTAACGATCTTGCCGCTGCCGCGACACCGGGGGCAGGTTTGCTGGATGGAAAAAAATCCCTGCTGCATGCGGACCTGTCCGGCGCCGTCGCAGGTTCCGCAGATTTCCTTGGACGAACCTGGCGTAACCCCGCTGCCGTCGCAGACCTCGCACTCCACCAGCGTCGGCACGCGAATGCTTGCGCTGGTACCGAAAACCGCTTCTTCCAGGCTGAGCTCGAGCTCGTAACGCAGGTCTGCACCGCGATAGACGCGCGCACCGCTCGCGCGCCCGCCAAAAATGTCTCCGAAGACCTCGTCGAAGATGTCGCGGAATCCGCCCCCAGAGGCAAATCCGCCGCCCGCACCTTGAACGCCTGCGTGACCGAACTGATCATAGGCCGCCCGCTTGCTTTCGTCGGAAAGAATATCGTAAGCCTCTTTGGCCTCTTTGAATTTTTCTACCGCGTCCGCGTCTTCAGCGTTGCGATCAGGGTGATGCTTCATCGCCAGGCGGCGATAGGCTTTCTTCAACGTGTCCTGGTCGGCGTCTTTGTCGACGCCGAGAACTTCGTAGTAATCCCGCTTGGACATGACTCAAAGGCAAAAAGGCGCGAGCATGAATCAGCCCGCGCCTTTAGCTATAAGGTTGAACGTTTCGGTCAATTACTTGGTGTTTTCATTGACTTCTTCGAACTCGGCATCTACGACGTCGTCGCCGCCTCCCGAACCTTGGCCGTCACTCGGCCCTTGCGCGCCCGGTCCTTCGGATCCGCCGGCTTCAGCCTTCTGCTTGTAAACCCGTTCGGCGAGCTTGCCGGCGGCCTCTTCGAGCGCTTGCGTCTTGGATTCGATATCGCTCTTGTCGTTGCTCTTAATCGCCTCCTGTAACGCTTCGATAGCGGACTCTATCTGCTTTTTCTCATCCGCCTCCACCTTGTCTCCAAGCTCCTTGAGGCTCTTGTTGCTGGCATGAATGAGGTTGTCCGCGTGGTTTCGGGCGTTGACCAGATCGTGGAACTTCTTGTCCTCGGTCGCGTGGCTTTCCGCGTCCTTGACCATTTGCTCGACTTCTTCCTCGGAAAGACCGCTGGAGGCGCGAATTACAATGGACTGTTCCTTCCCGGTAGCCTTGTCTTTGGCAGACACGTTGAGAATGCCGTTGGCGTCGATGTCGAACGCGACTTCGATCTGCGGCACGCCGCGCGGCGCTGGGGGAATGTCCGCGAGGTCGAATCGCCCCAGCGACTTGTTCGCTGAAGCCACTTCGCGCTCACCCTGAAGCACGTGCACCGTGACCGCGCCCTGATTGTCGTCCGCGGTGGAAAATACCTGTGACGCCTTGGTCGGAATGGTGGTGTTCTTCTCGATGAGCTTGGTCATCACGCCACCCAGCGTCTCGATGCCGAGAGAAAGCGGCGTCACGTCGAGAAGCAGCACGTCCTTTACGTCTCCCGACAGCACACCGGCCTGGATCGCGGCGCCCAGCGCGACCGCCTCGTCCGGGTTGACGTCCTTACGCGGCTCCTTGGCGAAAATTTCCTTTACCATCTCCTGGACCTTCGGCATGCGCGTTTGCCCGCCGACCAGGATCACGTCGGAGATGTCTGAAGGCTTGACCCCCGCGTCTTTGAGAGCCGTCTTGCAGGGCTCCACGGTTCGGGCGATGAGATCTTCCACCAACGACTCGAGTTTCGCCCGCGTCAGCTTGATGTTGAGGTGCTTCGGTCCGCTCTGGTCCGCGGTGATGTACGGCAGGTTGATCTCCGTTTGCTGGCTCGAAGACAGCTCGATTTTCGCCTTCTCCGCCGCTTCCTTGAGCCGCTGAAGTGCCAGCGGATCGTTGTGAACATCGATTCCCGAGTCCTTTTTGAAGCTGTCGGCGAGGTAATCGATGATGCGCAGATCGAAGTCCTCGCCGCCAAGGAAGGTATCACCGTTGGTGGACAGAACCTCGAACTGGTGCTCGCCGTCGACTTCCGCGATCTCGATAATGGAGACGTCAAAGGTGCCGCCGCCCAGATCGTAAACCACGATTTTCGAATCGCCGCGCTTCTTGTCCATGCCATAGGCCAGGGCCGCGGCGGTGGGTTCGTTGATGATGCGCTTGACGTCGAGCCCGGCAATTTTGCCGGCGTCTTTGGTCGCCTGGCGCTGCGAGTCGTTGAAATACGCCGGTACCGTGATGACCGCTTCTTTGACCTCTTGGTTAAGATAATCTTCCGCGGTCTTTTTCATTTTCATCAGCACGCGGGCGGAAATCTCCGGCGGCGCGAGCTTCTTGCCCTTTACGTCGACCCATGCATCGCCGTTGTCGGCATCGACAATCTTGTAGGGCACCATGCCGCGATCCTTCTGCACCACGTCGTCTTTGAAACGGCGTCCGATGAGCCGCTTGATCGCAAACAGGGTGTTGTGGGGATTGGTGACCGCCTGGCGTTTGGCCGACTGTCCGACGAGAACTTCGTCGTCCTTGGTGAAGGCGACGATCGACGGAGTCGTCCTATCGCCCTCGCTGTTTTCAATCACCCGGGCTTTACCACCCTCCATGACCGCGACGCACGAATTTGTGGTGCCGAGATCGATTCCAATGATTTTGCCCATCGCTCGCTACTCCAAGTAATTCCTGTGAATCTTTCCGGCCTCAGCCAAACATCTTTGGTTTTTCAACGAGATACCGGCGCCTTAAATCTATTACTGATATTGGGCCGTGAGCCTGTTTTTCAACTCCGACCAACGGATTTCCAACCTCATTTGGCGACGATGACCAACGCCGGTCGTATCAGTCGATCGTTGAGCGAATAGCCCTTCTGGATCACAGAAATCACGCTGTTGGAAGCCTGGCCGTCGGCTTCTTGTACCGTCATGGCCTGGTGATATTCGGGGTTGAACTCTTTGCCCTCGGGGTTGATTTCGGTGACGCCAAACTTTTCCAGCGCCGCGCCCAACATCTTCAAGGTGAGTTCCATTCCTTGCCGCAGCTTGACCACTCTTGCGTCATCACCGTCGCCGGCCGCGAGTCCAAGTTCCAGGCTGTCCTTCACCGGGAGAAGTTCAGAAACGATTCGCTCCAGTCCGAATTTGTGGGCGTTTTCCAACTCGCGCTCGCTGCGCTTCCTCAAATTTTCGAGCTCGGCGCGGCCGCGAAGCACGGCTTCCCAGTGATCCCCTGCGATACGCCGCGCCTCCTCCAACTGCTTTTTGAGCGCCTCGACGGAAAGCTCGCCGGGAGCTTCGGCGGTTGTTGCGGACGTCTCATCGGTCGGTTCCTGGGCACCCTTCCCGCTCGCTGGGGCGGTATCGGGATCCACTTCCGCCAGACTCGCTGTGCTGGTGTCCTTGTTGCCGCTCATTTTAGATACTCCTGGTGTCCTCATGCCGCAGCTTCGGGGCCTGGCCTGGTTTAGGAAGCCCGGTGCGCAAAAAAAACCCCCCCACCGGCTTCGTCTGCCCGGACGCTGCATCGAATAGAAATATGGGGATCAGTGCTGCTTATTCAAGGCGGCGCCGAGCAGCCGGGCGGTGAGATCTACGATGGGGATCACCCGCTCGTAGGCCATTCGGGTTGGCCCGATGACCCCTACGACGCCCACGATTTCACCTTCGGACTGGTACGGAGACGTCACTACGCTGCATTCGTCCAGAACCTCGTAGCCGGATTCTTCGCCGATAAAAATTTGAACGCCGCTCGCCTTCAAGGACTGATCGAGCAGATGAAGAATGTCGCGTTTGCGGTTGAACGCCTCGAAGAGCTGGCGCAGTTTTTCCACGTCCGAGAGCTCACCGTATTCCATCAGATTGGTTTGTCCCGCCACCAAAAAATCGTCTGAAGGCGGGCGGTTGTCAAAAGCCTTGTCGGCCATTTCTATGGCCGCCATCATCATCGTGTTCATCTGCTCTCGGGCCGATTTGATCTCCTCCAGCAGCGTTTTCCGAACTGTGTAAAGATCCTTTCCGGCGCACAGACTGTTGATATAGTTCGCTGCCCGCTCGAGCTCCGACGCCGTGTACCGGCGCTCGGTGTGGATAATGCGGTTTTGAACCTCGCGGTCGTTTACCACCAGTATTGCCAGCACCTGGCGCTCGGAAAGCGACAGGTACTCTACTTGACGAAGCCTCGCGTGCTCCTGCCTCGGAAGCATGACAATCCCAGCCAGGTGGGTGACGCTGGACAACAAGGAGGAAGCGGTTTCGATCAGCGTGCTCGGGCTTTGCATCACGGCGAAGTGGCTTTCCAGGTCCTTTACCTGGTCCATATTCAGAGGCTCGACTGTGAGCAGCGTATCGACGAAAAGCCGGTAGCCGCTCGCGGTGGGTATACGCCCGGCGGAAGTATGGGGAGAACGCAGGAGGCCCATCTCCTCCAGGTCCGCCATGACGTTGCGCACCGTGGCGGGGCTTAGATCCAGGCCGGACTCCCGCGCCAGCGCACGCGAGCCGACCGGCTGACCATCGCGGATGTAGCGCTCCACCAGCGTCTTGAGCAGATGCTGGGCCCGTTCGTTGAGATCCGATTTCATCGCTTCGCCAGCCACGCTTATTGCCCGTATTTTCCAGTTGCGACAAAAATTTAGCACTCTGCCCCCGAGAGTGCAAAAGTGTCGGCGGCGGCCGTGGCGCGGGCCTTAAAGCCCGTGATAACGTTCGCCGGCCGGTTTGCCGCTCGGGGGGAGATTCGGAGCCCTTTATAAGGAGGCGAATCGGCGTGGCCCCGGCTAAGCACCCGCGGTCCCGGTCCCGATCCCCTTGGCGGGCCGTGGCGTCCCAGAAATCACCGTCGAGGAACCATTGGCCAACGTATTTGAAAATATCGGACTGATTGCCAAGCTCGATGACCAGCGTGTCAGCGACACCCTGGACGTGCTGGTGGATTACCTGCGCGCGGCGGGAAAGGGGATCCTCTTAGACGAGGAAAGCGAAAGCGCTTATCCAGGCGCCGATCTTGAAATCGTCTCTCGAACGGAACTCGGCGTTGGCTGCGATCTCGTTATCGTGGTTGCCGGGGACGGCACATTTCTCAACGCGGCGCGTGACCTCGCCGAGTCCGGCGTGAGCC